>Ga0187894_10002363_pt1 | contig 22652 bp, 18 predicted proteins | sample GBC1701081metaG_FD_136650 | JGI IMG/M metagenome (GOLD analysis project Ga0187894, IMG submission 136650) | White microbial mat communities from a lava cave in the Kipuka Kanohina Cave System on the Island of Hawaii, USA - GBC170108-1 metaG ... | reverse complement strand
CGTCCGTATTCGGCCTGATAAGCGGAAGACAGGATCTTGAACTCGGCGATGTTGTCGAGCGCCAGCGCGATGTGCTGGGTGCCGTTCGATCCGGTGTCCACATTGGTCGTGCCGTCAATCGTCAGGTTGTGCTGGTTTGCGCGCGTGCCGTTGATATTGAATCCGCTCAGTCCGCCGGGGCCTGCCGTCTGCGCGTTGACGAAGCTGACGACGCCGGGAGTGAGCTTGACCAGGTCGAGATAATTGCGTCCGTTGAGCGCGAGGTTGCGCACCTGTTCGCCGCTGACGACCTGACTTACTTCGCCGCTCTCGGTCTTGACCAGCAACTGCGCGGCGTCGGCGGAAATCTCGACGGTGTTTTCGATGCCGCCCACTTCCATCGTGATGACGCCGGTTGATTGCCGGTCGGCGATGTTGAGGACGATTCCCGACTTGACGGTCTTCTTGAACCCGCTGGCTTCAACGGTCACGGTGTAGGCGCCCGGTTGAAGCGTGGAGAAAGAGAACGTGCCTTCAGAATTCGTCTTGGCGTCGAGTTGCAATCCCTTGGTAGGATCGCTGACCGTTACCTTTGCGCCTGCGATTGCGCCGCCGTTCGGGTCCTGCACAATGCCGCTCAGGCTCCCGGTGTTCTGTCCGAACACGCTAACCGCAAGTAACATTGCCAGCAGCGCAAGTGGAACGAAACGTTTGAACAAAGATTCAAACCGCATAGTTGTCCCCCTTCTTAAACGCGCATCATGCAGAGCATCACGCGTAGAGTTGATGACGCCCGGCCTGGCGCCCGCTTACGGCAGACGCCGAAACCGGATTCAATTGAGCGAACTGATTAAATCTAGAGATTTGAAGGTATGGATCGTCCCAGCATTAACCGACGCAGGTCTAGTCTGCGGTTAATCATTAAGTCTCGGATTGTCGTCGGTGCGCGGATTATCCGCCCGGATTACGCCTCTGTCAAGATTTGTTGGTTTGACCAAACAAGCATTTTACCTTGCGACCAGTTTCACTATCCCATACTAGGTAGGGCGCTCAGGCGGGTCAATGTTCTTACCGATATTTACGGTTATTGGTACGTTATACCCACGTTACTAACGTATGAATCAGGAGTATTTGGCGCAGAAATTGACCGCGTAGATGAGGAAACTTGTGGTGCCACAAAAGCACAAAGCGCGGACACTCAGCGCAAAGCATATATTATGCAGTTTGATCGTCGAATTGAATTGCGCGATTGGCTTGTGAGGGCGCCGCGGGTATGATTGGCGGCGCAATTCCTAACAAAACCAAAGTTGACCCATCCGGCCTCAGGAGGAGAGAACGATGAAAGATCGGCGAAGCTTTCTGAAGGCTGCCGGCGCCGGAGCGCTCAGCGCGGCAGCATATCGAAACGTTATCGGCGCGAGCGACCGCGTTCGCGTCGGGTTCATCGGCATTGGCCTCATCGGCAAGCGCCATCTGCTCGATTTTCTTGCGCAGCCCGATGTCGAGGTTGCGGCGATCTGCGAAGTTTACGAGCCTCGGCTCGGGGAAGGCGTCGCGACCGTGGAGGAGAAGTCCGGCAAGAAGGCCGAGGGCTTCAAAGATTTTCGTCGCATGTACGACCGCAAGGATCTTGACGTCGTGGTCGTTTCGACTCCCGACCACTGGCACGCCTTGCAGGCCATCCTGGCTTGCGCCGCGGGCAAGGACGTTTACGTCGAAAAGCCCATGACGTTGTTCGTCCGTGAAGGCCGCTGGATGGCCGACGCCGCGAAGCATTACAAGCGCGTCGTACAGGTCGGCACGCAACAACGTTCGGGCGAGCAATACAAACAATGCGTCGAGCTACTCCGCAACGGCCACATCGGCGAGGTCCGCAACATCCGCATCGCCAGTTTCCGCAATATCACTCCCGGATTCACGAAGCCTGTCGGCGTGGAGCCGCTCGATGAAAAAGATTGGCAGATGTGGCTCGGCCCCGCGCCAAATGTGGCCTTCGACAAGAATCGCTGCATTTATCATTTCCGCTGGTTCTGGGACTATTCGGGAGGGCAGACTACGAATCTGCTTTCGCACAACATTGACATCGCGCAATGGGCGATGCGCGCGACGCCGTCGAAGGTCGCGTCTTTCGGCGGGCGCTATTCGCTGAAAGGTTTCGGCGAGACGCCGGATGTTATGGAGGCGATCTTTGAATATCCCGGATTCATCCTGAATTGGTCGAACAGCGAGATCAGCGCGTCGCGCCGCGGCGGCAGTTTGGAATTCCTGGGGACGAAAGGGATGCTGCGCCTTGAACGCGGCGGTTTTGAAATCTTTCCCGACCCGGAGATTCCAGCCGAGGATCAGATTCCCCGCTTCACCGAGCCGCGAAGATCGGTTTCCACTCCGCAGCCTCGCGCCACGGCGATGAAGAAAGACGGATACGAGCAGGTGCGCGATCAATTCGTTCCACACGTCCGCAACTTTCTCGATTGTGTCAAATCACGCCAGCAGCCGGCCTCGGATGTCGAGAGCGGGCACAAGACCTCAATCGCCTGCCATCTGGCCACCATCGCGATGAAAGTCGGACGCACAGTTCGCTGGGACGACGCGAAGGAAGAGATCGTAGGCGACCGCGAAGCGTCGAAGATGCTGGTCAAAGAATATCGCGCGCCGTGGGATCGTGAGCTTAGGGCGGCGCTCCCCCAAAGCGCGCGCGCGTCAAAGTAAACTGGAATGACATATGTGAATCTTTTACCCGGGGAATCTATCCATGACATTAACCACCCGCCGCGAATTTCTCCTTTCCGCCTCCACGATAATGCTGACAGCCGGATTACCTGAGATCTCGATTTCCGCTCCGCTCAAAAGCTACGGCATCGCATACACATCGTTTCCGATCCGTATGCGCCAGGCGCGTGAAGCGGCAGGCGCCCAAGGTAATCAGGGTCCCGCGATCCCGGCGGAAAAATTCATTGACCTCTGCCAGAGCTTCGGCGGGGACGGATGCCAGATGGATTTTTCACAACTGACTTCGACCGACGCCGATTACCTCAAACGCGTCCGCGCGCAGTTTGAGTCAAAAGGGATGTTTATGGAGTTGGCCGTGAGAGCGAGATCGTTGGAGAGTGAAGACGAGCTTGCGAAGATCGCGGCGGCGGCGCATCAGTTGGGCGTTTCGCGCCTGCGCGTGGCCTGTCTGAGCGGGCGACGTTACGAGGATTTCCACGAGATGGCGAAATGGAAAGAGTTCGCCGCGCACTGGCAGAAGACGCTCGAAAAAGCCGAGCCGACGCTGAAGAAACACAAACTGCGGGTCGGCGTCGAAAACCACAAAGACTGGCTCGCGGATGAACAAGTCGCAATGCTCAAACGCATCGGCAGCGAATACCTCGGCGCCTGCGTGGATTTCGGAAACAACATGGCGCTGCTCGAAGATTCGCTCGAAGTCGCCCGGAAGCTCGCGCCATACGCCGTGACCACTCATTTGAAAGACATGGCCGTGCGACCTTACGACGAAGGCTTTGAACTTTCCGAGGTCGCGCTTGGCGACGGAAGCGCGCCTTTGGCGAAGATCATCTCGACGCTGCGCAAACACCGGAGCGACATTCCCATCTGTCTGGAGATGATCACGCGCGATCCGCTGAAGGTACCGTACAAGACCGACCATTACTGGGTCACGTACGAACGCCGCGACGAAGCGCGAATCCGCAAGTTCGAAAACGGCCCTCTCAAACGCTCTTCGGCCAAACCACTGACGCGAATCACGGGCCTGAGCGCGGCGCAGGCTCTGGCGGTTGAAGACGAGAACTTGCGGCGCAGCGCCGCTTACGCAAAACAGACGCTCAAACTTTAGCGAGTCGCGGACACAATCAGAAAATCAACCACAAATGGAGACAAACGACGATGGAAATGCCGAACGGCTCTCAGAAAAACGTGATGGAACTTTTCCGACTGGACGGCCACATCGCTTTGGTCACGGGCGGATCGAAAGGTTTAGGCCGCGTCTTCGCGCAGGCGTTTGCCGAAGCGGGCGCTGATGTAGTCGTCGCCAGCCGCACGCTCGACGATTGCCAAAAAGCCGCAAATGAGATTGCGGAGTCAACCGGGCGTCGCGCCGCCGCGTTCGCCGTGGACGTGACCAACGCGGATGAATTGAAGCGACTGTCTGCTGAGGTCGAAGGCTCGTTCGGCGCGGTTGACATCCTGGTCAACAACGCGGGGATCAATATTCGCGGTTTGATTGGTGAGCTTGGCGAGGGCGATTTCGAGTCGGTCATGGCGACTAACGTGACCGCGCCGTTCCTGTGCTCGAAGATCTTCGGTTCGAAGATGGCTGAACGAGGCTGGGGACGCGTGATCAATCTGGGTTCGATTATGTCCGTAGTCTCGCTGCCCGGCCGCGCTCCCTACGCTTCGTCGAAGGCCGCGATTATGGGGTTGACGCGTACGCTTGCGCTTGAATGGGCGACGAAAGGCGTGACGGTGAACGCGATTTGCCCTGGGCCGTTCGCCACCGAGATGAACAAACAGTTGCTCAACGATCCGGCGAAATACCGCGACTTCGTTTCCAGGATTCCGATGGGACGTTGGGGCGAGTTGAGTGAGATTGCGGGCGCGGCGATCTTTCTGGCTTCTGACGCCGCGGCGTTTGTGACGGGCAGCGCGCTGTTTGTTGACGGCGGGTGGACGGCACAGTAGCCGAAGTTATTTAGCCGAAGCAGTGAGGGGGCGGTAATCAGGCGACCGCGTAATCTGTCAGTGGGCGCGCTTCAGGTGGTTTGAACGCCAGTACGATGTGCTCGCGCGGAATACCGGCTGCGACCAGTTCAGAGGCGATTCCATCCTCCGTGCCGTCGTGTTGAATCCACACTTTGCCATTGCGGATGTCTATATGCAGGATGCTTCCGTGAATGCGGTAGATCCCGTTCCAGCCGTTGTGGATCAATTCGTAATGATCGTTCGATTCGTCAAAGATGATTTCTGTTTCGACGCTTCCTCGCGCTGGCTTGAATTGAGCGTAATGCTGTATAAGTTCACGAATGATGCGGCGATATTCGTTTAATGTTTCCATTTGACGATCGCCGCCTGATTCAATCGTCCTTGCGGCTATAACGCAGATAACGCGGCGTCCACATCTTCTCGTCCACCCGCTCTTCAAGCTCTTCCCGCGTTGTCGTTTCAGCCAAACCGAGGCGCTGGGCTTCGACCCCGACGGCGATCGCGACGTGGCGCGAGACTTTGCGGATGTCTTTCAAGTCGGGGAAGAGCGGCGCCATTCGGTCGCCAAGCGCAGGCGACATTTCGCCGAGCGCTCTTGCCGCCTCGACGAACATCTCCTGCGCCACTCGTCGCGCGCCCGATGCGATTACGCCCAGGCCGACTCCGGGGAAGATGTAGGCGTTGTTGCATTGGCCGATTTTACGCGGGCGGCCTCCGCCCGTGACCGACTGCGGCACATCGGCAAACGGACTGCCCGTAGCGATGATCGCGCGGCCCGAAGTCCACGCCATTAAATCAACCGGTTTCGCTTCGCAACGGGAGGTTGGGTTCGATAGCGGAAAGATGATTGGGCGCGCGACGTGGCGGACCATCTCCTCGACGATGTCTTGTGTAAACGCGCCGGGCTGCGCCGCCGTACCGATGAGCGTTGTGGGGTGTAGCTGCCTGACCGCGTCGGCCAGTGTGATGTGATTGCGGTCGGCGACTTGCCAGCCTGCTACGCGTTCAACTGGCTGAGCGAAAGGCCGGCTGATCTCTTCGATGTCGTTGCGACCCGTGTGGATCAGTCCCGCAACGTCAATCAGCCAGAGCTTCAGTTTCGCCTCCCGCTCCGAACAACCTTCGGCGACCATGGCCGCGACGATCTGGTCGGCGATGCCTGTTGCGGCTGACCCGGCGCCGAACATCACTATTCGCTGATCGCTCAACCGTTCACCGTTGACTTTGACCGCCGCGAGTAAGCCCGCGAGCGTAACCGCGCCGGTGCCCTGAATATCATCGTTGAAGCTGCACAAGCGATCCCGATAACGCTCAAGCAACCGCCTCGCATTGTGGCGCGCGAAATCTTCCCATTGCAGCAATACGGTTGGGGCGTTAGGGAACGTCTCGATCACCGCGTTGATGAACTCTTCGATGAAATCGTCATACTCCTGCCCGCGCACGCGCCCGTGACGCCAACCGATGTAGAGCGGGTCTTTCAACAACTCCTGGTTGTCCGTGCCGACATCCAAGAAGATCGGCAAGGTCGTCGCCGGATGAATGCCCGCGCAGAGCGTATAAAGCGACAGTTTGCCTACGGGAATGCCCATCCCGCCCACGCCCAGATCGCCCAATCCCAGCACGCGCTCGCCGTCCGTAACGACGATTATAGCGATGTCGGGGTGTGGAGCGTTCGCCAGCAGCGCTTTGATCTCGCCGCGATGGCGATATGAAATGTAGAGGCCGCGCGGGCGGCGGTAGATGTGGCTGTACATCTGGCTGGCCGCGCCGACCACTGGCGTATAGATGATCGGCGTCATCTCCGAAATGTGGCGTCCGAGCAGTTTGTAGAAGAGAGTTTCGTTGCGATCCTGCAAGGCCATCAGGAAGATGTACCGTTCGATATCCGATTCCTTGCGGCGATAATTTTCGTAGTTACGTTCCAATTGCTCTTCGACCGTCGAGACGTGCGGCGGCAGCAGACCCAGCAATCCGAATTCGCGCCGCTCTTCATCGGTGAACGCCATGCCTTTGTTGAGCAGCGGGTAATCGAGAAGCAGTTGCCCGCTGAGCGAGACTTCAAGCGTCTCGTCGCCGGTCTGTTCATCAATGATTTTGTGACAGTAATTCAGATGTCATCCTCCTCTATTGTTTGCGCGCGCAAAGGCGCCTCAACCGCTTCTTGCTCCAGTTTTTCATTAGTCTCAAGCAGACGTTCGATGAGCTGCGCGCAGTCGGCAAGCTGCGCCTGTTCGCGAAGCTGCGCCAAAGCTTCTCGTTCGTTTTTCCCGAGCGGCCGCGCATGATTGCGATGCGCGTCAAAAGTTGCGACGTCCATCGCCAGCGGTTTGATTTCGCCCAGGTGTTTTCGCAAATGCGCCAGGATGCGCAGTCCACCCGCGTCTAGATCGCCCCAGTGATAAAACGGCAAACCGGAATGAGCGTCGCGAATATTTCGCAAAAGCGAGATGACCGTCGGGCTTGCGAAACCGCCCGTGTAAATTACCAGGATTGACGCGGGTTTTGCGACGGCCAGTTCACTGAAGCTGGTCAGATTTTCAACCGTCACGACCGCATGGGCGGCGCAATCGGAGACGCCGGCTTCGCGCAACATCGCCGCAGACAGCGCGACGCTTGGCGCGAAGGGCGTTAAATCAACCAATCGGTCTTCGATCCGCAACGCAAGCGGCCCCGCAATAGGCGCGTATTCCGGCGCGCGGTCGAGATGACGCGCTCGCAACAACGCCCTGTCATCATCTCCGTAGATATCGCTTTCAGGATCGTGCCGGCGCAATATTTTTACGACCGCGCCGCGCAAATCTTCGAGTCGCTTGCTGTCGCCGAACAACTGCGCGCTGAATTTCCGTTCGAGCGTTGGCGAACTCAGGTTGGCGATCGCCTCCAGCCCCGCCAGCAGATCGCGATTCCACCGCAAGTCATCAGGCTCGGACGAGAGCCTGAGTGGCGCGACCGAAGCGTGCGCGTCGAGTTGTCGCTGCGCCCACGCGAGAAAATCAATGTGCCAACCGGCCTTCGGCGATTGCGTGTCCAACAACCGCCGCAACATCGCCTCACGTTCATTGAGCGGCGCGCGGCTGAGGAGCTTATAAATCTCTTCAGCGTGGCCAGCGATTAAATCAACTTTATCGAGCCAGGCGCCCTCTTCCCACTTGCGCCAATGCAGGCGCAGACACCCCTGCTCGGCCAAACGCCGCAAGGCTTCGTTGGTGTCGCGGCGAACGGCGAAATCATCCGCGTGAAAATAATCGTGGTGCTGTCGCTCATTCAGCCTGACCCGCGCGACCTGTCGCCGGTTTGGTTTTTCGAGTTGATCGAGCAGCGCGTCGAGGATCGAACGCGCCAGACTGGGCAATTCAATCCGCATAGGCTTTCGCCCCTTCTGCAACTTCTTCGCTCTCCGACATCCGCTGCAATCGCGCCGCGTAGTTTCGATAAGGTTCGACGAGCACGCTGTCGCTGACGGCGGTCAGCACCAGGCTTGTGCACATCTTCGGGACCAGATATTCACAACGTTCGAGCGGCGTGGCCGTGATGACCTGCAAGTTGAACTTTTGGAACAGGTCGAGCGTCGAGCCGATGTGTTGTTGATCCATCTTCGAGAACGCCTCGTCGAAAGCGACCAGCCGGATTGTCGGACGCTGTCCCCGATTGGTTTTGGGGCCGGCTCCCTGGGCGCCCTTTTGACCGCCGTTCGGCGACGGCAATCCTTCGCCGACGCGATACAACTGGAGGAACGACGCGGCGATGGTCAGGTAGAACGGCGTCTGCGTTTCGCCCCCGGAGGTGTGTCCCATGATTTTGCTGAGCTGGGAACGCTGTCCCGCGTCGTGCAACACCTCGATGTCGTAGCTCAGATAGCGGCGGTAATCGGTCAATCGCTCCAACTCCCGGTCGCCGCCGGGCGTGGTCAATCGCCGATAGAAATCGTCGAAGGATTCTTTGTGCTGTTGATAAAAGAGGCTTTCAAACAGCGGCTCGGAGCCGAGCAACTCCGTGCCCATGATCAGGTCGTAATCCGAACGAAGCTCGTCATTAGGCCTGTGCGTGAAGCGGTAGCGTTTTTGATGGAACTCCAGGTCGCGCAGCGCGTCGTTGATGCGGTCGAGTTCCCGTTTGGCTGTCAGAATGTTTTCGCGCAACTGGTGCAGTACGTGCTCGCGCAACTGCTGATCGGCGCGCCGCTGCTCTTCGGCGATCTGCTGCTCATATTTCGGCAACTCGGTCGCGTCCAGACGGCGCTCTTCAATCAAATAACTATTGCCCAAAGGGTCGAAAGCGTCGCCGGCGAATTGATAGAGCGTGTTGTATTTGGTCGCCTCTTCGGTCAACCGCTGCTGTTCGTTGCTGGCGCGCGTCTCGAAGTTGCGCGCGGCGATCTCGGCGTTGCGAATGGTTTCGTCGAGCGTTTGCGAACCGGCTTGCGCGTCAATCGAGCTGAGTCTTTCATCCATCAACTCTTCGGCGGCGATAATCGCTTCCGGGTATCTGGCGCGGGTCTCGTCGGCCTGTTGTCCCGCTTCGCCGTATTCGCGCATCGCCGAGAGTTTCTGCTGTTCGAGCGATTGCAACCTGACTCTCAGTTCGGTCAATTGTTCGCTGATTCGCTCCTTCGCCGCCTCATCGCGCGCGACCAGCGATTGCAGCCGGTTGACCTCGTCCTGCAACGCCGCGACGCCGCTCAGATCGAGCGATTGCAACTCGACTCTGTACTCGTCAATCAGCCCGAGCAGTCCTCGCGCGTCGAGTGGGGCGTCAAGCCTCTGCCGCAATTTGCCGAGTTCGTAAACCCGCCGCAGCGCCGCCACCTCCGCTTCGATCATTGAAGATTGCGGTTGCATCTCCAGCAATCGCTTGCGGATTTCTTCCAACTCGCGCTCGCGCGCTTCGATCTGCGAACGCTGCGCGCGCGCGCCGATGAACCAGGGGCGATAACTGTCGGGGCGGATCGCGCGCACGGACCATTCGCCGTAATAGACGACATTGGGCGTGACCGCGCGGCGATGCTCGCGTAACCGTCCGACCTCTTCGCAAGTGATGATGTCGCCGAGAACCGAATCAACATAGGCTCGCAGCGCCTCATCCTCATCCCGGGTTTCGACTTGCAACGCGAGCGAACCGGGCCGGGACTGACGGGCTTCGCCGCGCGCTCTTTCCAGATCGAGCAGCGCAGCTTCGTAAAGCTGTTCGCGCGCGCGGGCTTCGTCTAGGATTTTGAGCGCCGCGTCGAAGTTCCGCGGCGGAACAATGATCGTGAATCGGCGAGCGCCCAACATCGCTTCGACCGCGTCCTGCCACCGCTCGTCTGGAACCTCCAACAGTTCACACAACAACGGCGGTCGCGCGCCGAGCATCGGCGCGAGCAGATCACGCAATCGCTCGACCTCTCGCCGGTAAGCCGCGCGGCCCGTGCTGCGCAATCTTTCAAGCTCCTGTTCCAACTCGCGCCCGCGTTTGACCAGCTCTTCGCTCTGCTGGCGGATTCTGAACCGAGTCTCCTGCGCGCGGTTGAGCGCCGATTCGAGCAACGGCGTCGTCTCGTCTATTAATTTGGGCAGTTGATCCGATGGCGGCTGGTCATTGGTCAATCGGGCTATGGCTTCGATCATCTCGCGCAGCGACAGTGTTACAGCGGGTTCGAGCGACGCTGATTCCAGCAGCGGCTGCAAGGCTTTTGATTCATGTTGCAAATCGCCGAGCAACGCCCTCCAGCGTTGCTCGATTTCGCGGGCTTGTTGTTCGGCCTCGCGCAATTGCTTTTGCAATTCATCGCGGCGGCGGATGACGTCGGACTGCTCCAACTGCACTCGCGCTTTAAACGACGCTTCGCGCGCGCCCTCGAGCGACGACTGGATGTTCGCGCTTTCGATCCGGGCTTCGCCGATCCGCTTCTCTGTTTCGCCGATCCGCGTCGCCAGCGATTTAACCCGGCGTTCGGTCGCGACAACGCGCAGCAAGGCCGTGAGCACTGTGTATTCGGCGCGCCGGTCGCGCAACCGTCTGATCTCGGTTTGACGGTCGATGATTGCGCGCAGGGCGGTGAGTTTTTCTCTGACTTCGCGCGACGCGGCGTGCAACTGATCCAATCGTTCCTTGACCTGGCGGAGCGTTTCGGTGTCGAGCCGCTTCTCCTGCAACAGCCATCTTTCGACGAACTCGCCGATGTTGCGGATCGGCTGGAACGTCAACGCGCGCAGAAACAGGTCGGGGAACCGCGGGTTCAATCCGCCCAGCCGGTCGAGCATCTGTTCGACATACTCGTTGACGTGATCGTAACTGCGCGCGCCGCGCCGGTTTTTCAGCGCCTGTTTCAACTCGCGCCGCGCAAGCTCGCGCCCATCGCGCAGGAAGAGACTCGGATCAATCGCCTCGGACAGGATGAAGTATGTTCGTTCACCCGAAGAGCCTTTGCCTTCGCCGGCCTCGATGCACGCGCCGATGGTCAATTTCGAATCGCGAGTCTTGTCCGTGAATTCGAGCGCGATGTAAGCGACCGTGTTACCGGGCCGCAACCACCGGTTTTCACCGATCTTGCCGCGCACGTAGGTGTCGAGCGAGCGTTCGGAGCGCTCCTGCCCCTGCTGCGCCGAGCTGTTGAACCGCACCTTCTGCAGATCGGCGATCAAAACAACCTGCATCGCATCCAGCACCGAAGATTTGCCCGTGCCGTTGGCGCCGGCCAGATAGAGGCTGTCTTCCACCTCGATCATCTTGTGATCGAAGCGATGCCAGTTATGCAGAAAGATGCGTGTTAGTGAAAGCATAAAAGCAGAGGGGGAAACAAGGAGACAGGGAGACAGGAAGACAAGGAGATTTATTATTCCAAGAAGCGAATGATTCTCGATTGCGCGAAAAACATATCAATGACTTTTTTCACTCTCCTTGTCTCCTTGTCTCCCTGTCTTCTTGTCTCATTCTTCAACCTTGCTGCTCCGATCAAACTCTCGCAGCCTGTCGGCGATTGTGGCGATTTCGCTTGCGAGGACGACGGCTTCGAGCGTCGGCAGCAGTTCTATCAATTGCTCGGGGTCGTTCACGCGCGGAACGCCGCCGCCCGCGCGAATTAACTTTAGATTTTGTAGCGCCCGCAATGCGTCTTCCAGGCTGCCTTTCTTCCTGATGGTCTGACCGGGGAAGAATTCGGAGTAGCGTTGAATGACTTCGCCGACCGTGACCACCGGGTAGCGCGTCAAAGTGATTTCCAGCCGTTCGCGTTTTTCGGCATAAATCATCCGCAGCAGCAATAGCCAGATCGTCGTGTCGCGGTTGAACCGGCGGCGATGCGCGCCTTCGCTGTGCGCGACTTGGAAGATGCCCAAACGCTCGTCGTGGCGCAACTCCCATCCGGCCACGCTCAGGTAATCCCGCGCCAACGCCGCTCGCCGAGCGATGAAATGGTAGATGCGCCGCTCGCTCTCTTCCTCGCGCCAGATCAAACCATCGGCCAGCAAACGTCGCACGCCTTCGGCGAACTGCGCCTGCTCGTTTGGCGAAAGCCGGTTGTATTCTTCGGCAAAAGCGATAAGCGACATAATGTTGAAATCGGATCAGTACCGCGAGCGGTAGCGAGCGCGGCCTCCGCAACCAACAGATTGAAGGAGCCACGCTCGCTACCGCTCGCGGTACTGATCTGGTGTTCTCCTCAAAACGAAATCTCTGAATCCCACGCCGTCGCGTTCGATCCACTCGGCGTCTTTCAATTCTTCGACCTCATAACCGAGTGAGCCGTCGCCGTAATTTCGCAAATAGATCACCAGTGGCAGGTCTTCAGGCCCTTCCAGATGGATCTCGCCGCCGCGCGTCTCTTCGCGATCACCGAGCAGCTTCGAGGCGAAACGCCGCACGTGATCACGGCTGATGGCGCGGGAGAGCGATAACAATGTTTGCCTGTGCGCCTCTTCGATCTCCTCGTCAGACAGCGACGGCGCGGAGACGGCTTCCGGGACGAAAGGAACCGGCGCGCGCGAAGGCGAAGCCAGCGACGATTCATCAACCAACCCGAGCTCAAACAGGTTGACCAACTTCTCGTAACGTTCGGGCGGCGGTTGATTGGCCGCGCCCGTCTCTTCGGTCAGCAGGCGCGAGATGATCGAGTGCAGTTGGCCGCTGGTCGTGCTGCTCGCGGTCAGATGTAATTCGACGGCGCGCACAGCCGAGCTGATGAACTGGCTGTGGCGCGCGTCAATCGTTTGAAGCCTGTGGTCGAGCGCGTCAAAACAATCGCGGATCTCGCGCATCTGGTCAAGCAACTGATTGGCCGCGCTCTCAACGCTCTCGGCCTCACCGCCCGCGCGCAGCCGATGCGCGGCGGCCATCAACTTCTCCTCGCGCTCAACCTTCGTCAGGGCCTCCAGCGCGCTCAACCGGAAACGCGCGACGTGGTCGGTCGTGCGAAGCTGGTGATAGGCGCGATCAACGATCTCCTGCCGGTAACTGGTGAAAAACTGCTCCAGGATTTCGTTCGTCTGCAACCGCCGCAGCACCTGTTCGATGTGCGAGCCGATGTTGTGTTGCAACTCTTTCAACCCGTTCATCAACCTTTGCGTCTGGCGATGGGCTTCAGGCACACGGATGTGTTCGTTGCCCTCTCTGGCGGCGGCCTCCAGCAGATCGTGAATCGCGCAGACCATACCGCGCAGCGGCGGCGGATCGTTCAATGCGATCAGCTCCAGCGCTTCGAGCAATCTGAAGGCGTAATCGGGCAGGATGTAGATTTGCGAAAAATCGCTCTGCATTTCGACGCGCAGCCAACCATAACGCGTGAGAGCGCGCAACAAAGCGCTGCCGCGCGCTTGAATGCGATTAAGCTCATCGTCAAAGGCGCCGTCTCCGCCTTCGCCGCCTGGTTCGTCAACCTCGTCTTCAATTCCATCTTCGAGTTCGGACGCCGCGACCAGCGCTTCGGGGTCGGAGAGGATTTCGGCGACCAAACTGAGCGCCAGATCGCGTGACAGCGGCTGCTGATGCCGCCGCGTTTCGGCGAATAGTGTGAACAGCGCACGGGCGTAAACCGGCGCGCCGGGCGCGGCCAGCGGGCGGAACAGATTCGGCGGGATAACTTTGAACAATTCGGACATAACAGCTACACCCCAAGGTTAATCGTTCACCGGAGCGTTTATCAATGCGCTTTCGCGGTTTTTACCCGGATTCTTCGCGGCCGGTACTGGAAGGTTGCCGTCCGTGGCCGATTGTTTCAGAATACGCGGCGCTCGGAAACTTAGAGCGGTTTGCAAATGAGTGTACGGATCAAACCACGGGGAGCACGGGGAGAAACAAACACTGATAGGTTATACCAGCTTTCCCGACTCTCTACCCGCTGTCGTACCGCCTTCGCTCAACTTAGAAAAATGAACAGCGTCAAGGTCGCGCTCAGCGCGGAAGAAGAGAATCAGCTTGATCACGACGGCTTTCTCGTTTTGAAGAATTTCGTCGAACCCGGCAAACTTGTCGTTCTTCGTCGCCGTATCACAGAATTGTTCGCCGAGTTGGGCGACCGAGCGGGCTACGAATTCAAACAGGAGCCACAGACTGACAGGCTGGCGAACCTGGTTGATTACGGCGAAATCTTCCGTTGGGCGATTGCCGAACCGAAGCTGCTGGCCTGTGTTGAGCGCGCGCTCGGCCCGGATTTCAAACTGAGCAGTTTGAACGCCCGTTCAGCGCGCCCGCGCTCGGACTGGGTTCAGCCGCTGCATTGTGACACGGGCGCGCTGCCCGACGAAAAGGGCAATTCGGTTTGCAACGTCGTTTGGCTGCTCGACGATTTCACTACTGAAAATGGCGCGCCACGTTACGTTCCCGGCACGCACAGATCGGGCAGATTGCCGCAGGATGTTTTGCCCGATCCCGCGGCGCCGCATCCAAGCGAGGCTTTGATCACGGGAAAGACCGGAGATGTTATTGTGATGAACGCCCATCTGTGGCACGGCGGAACGGCCAATCGCACGGACCAGCCGCGCCTGGCGATGCACAGTTTCTATTGCCGCCGCGACCTGCCGCAGCAGCAGTACCAGAAGAAGTTGTTGCGCCCCGAAACGCGGCAAACCCTGAGTCCTGAGTTGCGACATCTGCTTGCGCTCGATGATCCGTTGAACGACGATCTGAGCCTGCGTTTCGGCGGGCGGAGCGGATTTTTGAAATGACCCCAATTTATTATGCCATCACAAGCGCCTGACACTGCGCCGATCCGCGCAGGTGAAGAACTCGATTGGAAATCGCTGGAGGCTTACCTGCGTGAGCATCTGCCGTCGAAACTCGACGTCGCCCTCGACCCCAATGCAGAGGATGCAAAGATCGAGGTCACGCAATTTCCCGGCGGGCATTCAAATCTGACCTATTGCGTTCGATTAGGCGGGCGTGAATTCGTGATGCGCCGTCCGCCGTTCGGCCCAGTCGCGCCGACGGCTCACGACATGCCCCGCGAATATCGTTTGCTTGCCGCGATCAACCCGCATTTTCAGCTCGCGCCGAAACCCTACCTGCTATGCGAAGACGCGAGCGTGATCGGCGCGCCGTTTTATCTGATGGAGCGCCGCCGCGGCGTCGTCGTGCGTCAAACCATTCCGCCGGAGATCGGAGACGATCTGGAGCTTCGTCACGGAATCAGCGAGAGCATGGTTGATACGCTTGCTGATTTGCACGCGGTCGACATTCAAGCGACTGGGCTTGTCAACATCGGCAAGCCCGCAGGCTTCGTCCGGCGCCAGGTCGAAGGCTGGGCAGGGCGATGGGAACGGGCGAAGACGACCGAGTTGAAGGAGATGACTGAAACCGCCGCGTGGTTGATAGAACGGTTGCCCGCCGATCCGGGGACGCCCACGCTGGTTCACAACGATTACAAATTGGACAACGTCATGCTCGATCCGCGCGACCCAGCGAAGATCGTGGCGATTCTGGATTGGGAGATGTGCACAGTGGGCGACCCGCTGATTGATGTCGGGCTGCTGCTCTGTTACTGGCCGCAATCGGACGATCCCGAGATCTTCGCGGGCAGTTTGCGCAGCGTGACAATGATGCCCGGCTGGATGAAGCGAGCCGAGATCATCGAACGTTATGCGGCGCGTTCGGGGCGCGATCTGTCGAACATCGGTTATTACTACACATTCGCAATTTTCAAACTGGCGGTGGTGATCCAGCAGATTTACTACCGCTATCATGTGGGACAAACGGAGGACGCGCGCTTCGCCGAGTTCGACAAACGGGTCGAGGCGCTGGCGAAATGGGCGCACTCGATGACGCCCAAGAATTCCTGATGGTTCAATCGGATTCATCAATTCCGTCGAGGTTGCTGAAGGCGGTCGTCGCAAAATCTTTCATTGAAATCATTCTGGTTTGTGTTGTTGCGACGCTCGCGGCCTTTTCGACTTTCAGCCCGCAGATGCGCGGCGCGATTGACGTCGCCAACCGGACGCGCGTCGCCGGTTGGGCGTACGACCCGCGCGCGCCGGAAGAGTCGCTCGAAGTGCAGTTGTTTATTGACGGAAAACTGACTGCGGCGAAGCTGGCCGGCGAGACGCGAATTGATCTGGTCGAATCCGGCGCGACCTCGGAACCGAACCACGGATTCAATTTCGATTTAACTCCGGTCAATCTCGCGCCGGGGCGTCACACGGCTCAGGTTTATGCGCTGCGCCGGGCCGCTGGCGAAAATAAAATCCTGCTGCCGATAGCGGAACAACCGAGCGTTTTTGAAGTCAGCCGGTAAATTCCGGGAGCAATAATGAAAAGAGCATACGCGCTATTCTGCCTCTGCGCTTTCGTCGCCACAGTCGCGGCGCAGCAGCCTAGAAAACTGAAGGTCTTCATCTCGGTTGATATGGAAGGGGTGAGCGGAGTCGTGACCGGCGATCAGACCTCCGCTGGCGGGGCCGATTACAACCGGTTTCGCCGGTTGATGACCGAAGAGGCCAATGCGGCGATTATCGGGGCGTTTAACGCGGGCGCGACCGAAATCGTCGTTAACGATTCGCACGGTTCGATGCGCAACCTACTGATCGAAGAATTGGATAACCGGGCGCAGTTGATCAGCAACAACATCAAACCGATGGGGATGATGCAGGGGATTGACTCTTCGTTCGACGCGGTGATCTTCATCGGCTATCACGCCAAAGCCGGGAGCCCTGTTGGGGTGCTGGCCCATACGGGTTCCGGGACGGTTGCCGACCTGCGCATCAACGGACGTTCGGTCGGAGAGGCCGGAATGAACACGTTGGCGGCGGGCGCCTTCGGCGTGCCGGTGGTGATGGTAACCGGTGATCAGGAGGCCGTAGCGCAGGCGCGCGAACTGGTTCCGAACATCGAAGGCGCGCAGGTCAAAGAGGCCATAGGCGCGACCGCGGCGCTCGCGCTTCACCCCCATGTCGCCCGCGAACGTATCCGAGACGCGGCGGCGCGCGCTCTCAAACGGCTGTCAGAATTCAAGCCGGTGAAGCCGTCAACACCGGCTACGTTCGAGGTGCGATTCACCCAGACCGTACTCGCCGATGTGGCCGAACAAATCCCAACGGTTAAGCGCGTGGACGCGCATACGGTCAGTTACCAGGCCGGCGATTACCTGCAAGGGTACCGGCTGCTGCGCGTACTCTATCGGTACCTGCGGGCGGATTGAGCGTCGTTGGTTTAGATATACGTATCTATCCTCACCTACTTGCCGCCATTTCACTGCGGTAGTAGCATACGGATTGGCTTTACCAAACAACACCCGCGCAGCTTTTTGAGCGCCATCTCGACGAATTCAATGTAAAGAGATTTTCCAATTTATCAGAGGTTTGATATGACTCCGCTCCTCCCAGGCGCCACATTCTCGCACTACCGCATTATTGAACGGCTTGGTCAGGGCGGGCAGGCCACCGCTTACAAAGCCACTGACACGCGCCTCGACCGTTCAGTCGTCATCAAAATCCTACTGCCCGAGCTGGCCCCGATCGAAAACGCGCGCCGCCGTTTTGAACGCGAGGCCAAACTGGCTTCCGCGCTCGACCACCCCAACATCTGCGCGATTTTCGACATCGGCGAGTACGCCGGGTTGTTTTACATCGTGATGCCGTACGCCGAAGGGCGCACGCTCAAGCAGGTCATTTCCGGACAGCCGCTGGAAATCCTGAGCGCGGTCTCGATCACCGTTCAGGTCGCCGATGCGATCGCCTCGGCGCATGCGCGCGGCATAATCCACCGCGACATTAAGCCCAATAACATCGTCGTCAGCGATCAGGGCCAGGTCAAAGTGCTTGATTTCGGTCTGGCGAAGATGCTCTTGAACGACCGGGAGTCTGGCGCCGACCTCGACAAATCAATGACGGAAATCGGTGTGCCTTACGGGACGGTTGGGTATGGGTCGCCGGAGCAGGCCGCGGGCGAACGTGTTGATCACCGCACGGATATTTTCAGCCTCGGCGTCGTGCTTTACGAAATGGTCACGGGCCGCCAGCCGTTCAAAGGCCGAAACCGGATTGAAATTCTGAACGCCGTGATCAATGACGAGCCGGAGCCGGTCAGTGAGGACAATCCCAACGCCCCCCCGCAGCTCCAAATAATCCTGGATCGCGCGCTCGCCAAAAAGCCCGGCGAACGGTTCGGGACGATGGCTGAAATGCGCGACGAATTGAAAAGCCTGATGCGCCAAATCTCGAAGGATATGGGCATTGATCCTGCCGGCGGCGGCGTGATCCTGGTCGCGCCACGAAGCGCTCGAAGCTCGTGGCGGTTGAGCGGGGCTTTGGGCAGGGTCTTTGGCAGCCGTGTTTTCAACAAGCTTCGCAACAGCCACACGCCCGTTCATTCACTCAGCGGGGCGCCCAGTGGGGAGGCCCGTTCGACGCCAAGTCAATCGGGCAGTCAATCAGGCCGCAGCGGCGGCTCTTCGCGCCCGGCCTCTTCCAGACCTCTGAGTTGGGGGAGCGAAGACAAACAGGCCATCGCGGTGTTGCCGTTCAAAAATCTTTCTGGCAACGCGGAAGACAATTTCTACGAATTTTCGCTGGCTGACGGCATCATCGCCGAGCTTGCGCATCTGCGTTCGCTGGTGGTACGCCCATCGCAATACATCGCTCAGTACGCCGGGCAGAATGTTGATCCGCGCCAGGTCGGCGAAGACCTGGCCGTAAACGCTGTTCTGACGGGCAGCTTCATCAAAACGCCCGAACGTTTTCGGGTCACCGCTCAATTGATCAAGACCGCGACTGGCGAAATATTGTGGAGCGAAAAGATCGACTCCCATTCGCGCGACCTGATCACATTGCAGGACACGATCGCCGAACATGTCATCTCTGGGTTGAAGCTGAAACTGACCGAAGAAGAACAGGAGAAGATAGAAAAGCCGCTCACGACCAGCCCTGACGCCTATGAGTTTTACCTGCGCGGGCGTGACCTGTTATTCCAGTACATGTCGCACACGTTCGACGACAGCGATCTCGATGTGGCGATCAGGATGTTTCAAGAGGCGATCAGACTCGACCCCAACTTCGCGCGCGCGCATTACGGGCTGGGTCGGTGTTATGTGCATCACGGGCAGGGATACGGCGGAAGCGAGTATTTCGACCTCGCGGAAAAATCCATGCTGCGCGCGCTGGAGTTGGACGAGAACCTTACGGGCGCGCGGTTGCAGATGGTCTATGTCTACCTGCACCGCGGAGAGAAAGATCGAGCCCTGGCGACATTGGCCGACGTGCGACGCTCCTCGCCGAACGACCCGACGGTCTTCATCATCGCGGGTATGCTCTATCGCCTGAACGGCCTGTACGACAAAGCTCTCAGACAGTACGACAAACTGCTCGAACTCAATCCCCGTGACATCGTCATCGCCAGTTACAATCGCGGACGGATTTATACCTACCGCCACGAATATGACCACGCCGTCGCGGAACTCGAAAAAGGAAGCGAGGTCGAACCTGACCATCCGCTCATCAAGACGTTCCTCTCGCTGATCTATTTTAACCAGGGGAGCGTCGAAGAATGCCGGAAGCTGGCCGAAGAGGTGCTCCGGCAGCACCCGCATTTCGATCCGCTACAAATCATTCTGGGCTGGTGTTACAGCGCGCGCGGAGAGCATGATCGAGCCCGCAGCCTGATCACCGACCATGTCAAGGAGATCGCCGCCGCCGATCACGACGTGGCGCTGTGGTTGGCGTCGCTTTACGCGATGGAAAACATGCGTGACGAGGCGGTCGAATGGATCAAAACAGCGATTCAGCTCGGCAACGAAAACTACCCGCTCTTCGCCGACAATCCGCGTCTGGACAACTTGCGCTGCGACCTTAGATTTATTGATCTACTGAATGACCTGAAGAGAAAGTGGGAAGAGAGAAGATAGACAGAGAGACAGAGGGACGGAGGGACGGAGGGACGGAGGGACAGAGAGACGGAGAGTCGGAGAGATGGAAGGAGAAATCACTATGGGAAATGATACGAGTAGCAAGAGTAATGAGAGAAAGAAGACGATTCGGCGGCACACGGATTTGGAGGGTTATCAACGGGCATTTGCCGCCGCGATGCGAATTTTCGAACTGACCAGGAGCTTTCCCAGAGAGGAGAGATATTCGCTGATAGACCAGATTCGACGATCTTCCCGTTCAGTCTGCGCCAACATAGGCGAGGCCTGGCGAAAGCGGCGCTACCAGGCTGCCTGGATCAGTAAACTTGGCGACAGTGAAGCCGAAGCAGCCGAGACCCAGGTCTGGCTTCAGTTTTCCGTAGAATGCGGTTATCTCTCGCGTGAGATTGGAACAGAGCTTTATGCAGAGTACGATGCGATTCTTGGCATGCTCGTGTCTATGATCGTCCACCCTGAAGACTGGTGTTTTGAATCATGAATATCTCCCGATCTCTCCGTCTCTCCGTCCCTCTGTCCCTCCGTCTCTCCGTCTCTCCGTCTCTCCGTCTCAGAAGGGAGGTGAAGATGTGACGACGCTGGAAGAGTTGCGCGAGCGGATCAATCTTCGCCTTGATGAGAGTTTCGTCGGGATCAGCGAACAGGTGGCGGATCTACAGCCGGAGGATCTGGTCGAGTTACTCAATCAGTTGAAACTGATAGAAGCTTCGACGGTGATCATGATGCTGCCGGTGGCGCGCGTCATCGAATTGTTGGATCAACCGACGATGACACGTCGTGGCGCGATTCTGGAAAAGCTCGATCCGTCGCGAGCCGCTCAAATCATCGAAGGGCTTTCCGCAGACGAACGCACCGACATCATTCAGCAGATGGGATTGACCGAACGCCGCCGTGTGTTGGCCAGGGTCAGCGACGAAACGAAGGCCGAACTCGAACATCTGCTTCAATACGCCGAACACACTGCGGGCGGTATTATGACCACCGAGTTCGTCCGGCTCGACCCGCGGATGAATGTCGGCGATGCGCTCAAACACATCCGCTCCGTCGCGCGTGATAAAGAGTCAATCTACGCCTGCTACGCGCTCGAACCTGAAACCGGGAGGCTGCTCGGCGCGGTCAGCTTGCGCGATCTGGTGATGGCCGAAATGAGCCAGCCAATAACCGAAGTGATGCGGCGCAAACCCATCACCGTTCAAACCGGCGACGACCAGGAGACGGTCGCCAACAAGATCGCCAAGTACAATTTGCTGGCCGTGCCCGTGCTCGAAGATGACGGGAGTGTCGTCGGCTTCGTCACCGTTGACGATGTGATTGACGTGATGATCGAAGAGCAGACCGAGGACATCCTGCGGATGGCGGCGGTCGAACCCGGCGCGCTCGACCGGCCTTATTTCGACAACCCGATCTTCCGTGTCGTGCGAAAACGCATCGGGTGGTTGCTGTTCCTGTTCGTCGCGGGGACTTTGACAAGCAAGGTTCTGCACAGCTTTGAAGCGGAACTGGCGACTGTGGTCGCGCTCAATTTTTTCGTCCCTTTGTTGATCGGCACTGGCGGCAATGCGGGCGCGCAAACGGTGATGACCGTGATCCGAAGCCTTTCGCTCGGAGAGATCGGAGTCAAGAACGCCTGGCGCGTCGCCTTGCGTGAGGCGACGACGGGGCTGCTGGTCGGCGTGATGATCGGGATGGTGGCTTTCGCTCAGGCGTTCTGGGTGACGAGCGATTTCAAAATGGGACTCGCCATTGCGGTCACTGTCTGCGCGATCTGCGTCTGGTCAACCACGGTCGGTTCGATTGTTCCGATCGCCGCGCACCGCATCGGGGTTGATCCGGCGGTCTTGTCCGCGCCATTGATCACGACATTGGTTGACGCGACCGGATTGTTGATTTATTTAACGATTGCGAAATTGATTCTGGATCAGATTTGAATCGGCGTAGCGAGCGTGACTTTCGTGATCGGCTAATTGTAGGAATCCCGCTCGCTACCGCTCGCGGCGCCGCTGCGCTGCTGGAGGACGCAAAATGTTCATGAAGATTCCCCGTCGAAGATCGTTACGTGTGATAGTCGTCTCCGTATTTGTCGTTGTGGCCTGCCTCTGGCTGGCGCCCGATTTCAGCGCGCAGCAGCCATCCTTTAAAGGGTCAATTCCATCAGGGCTGCCGTCGGACACTTGGGATTATTACGTTCCGAGAAACAATCGGCTTTCGCCCGCGAAGATCGAACTCGGACGCAAGCTCTTTTTCGACGCGCGGCTGTCGGCTGACGGCCGTATTTCGTGCGCATCCTGCCACGACCCGAAACTCGCGTTCACCGACGGTCGCCCTGTGGCGGAAGGCATCGCGGGCCGGCGCGGCTCGCGCAATTCTCCGACGCTGCTCAATGCGATGTTCAACGTCGGGCAGTTCTGGGATGGCCGCGCGGACACGCTCGAAGAGCAGGCCGTCCAACCTCTCGTCAATCCGCAGGAGATGGGGAATATTTCTTACGACGAGGTCGTGAAGCGGTTGCGCGCAATTCCCGAATATTACGCGGAATTCCAATCCGTCTTCGGCTCCGAAGTGAAAATAGAACTTGTCGGCAGAGCGATCGCCGCTTATGAGCGCACGCTGGTTTCAGGCGATTCGCCGCTCGACCGCTTTGTCGCCGGCG
>Ga0187894_10002362_pt1 | contig 22655 bp, 15 predicted proteins | sample GBC1701081metaG_FD_136650 | JGI IMG/M metagenome (GOLD analysis project Ga0187894, IMG submission 136650) | White microbial mat communities from a lava cave in the Kipuka Kanohina Cave System on the Island of Hawaii, USA - GBC170108-1 metaG ... | reverse complement strand
GGCGACGCCGGAGCGCAGGCACGCGCCACGGCACAAGGCCCGCCAGGTCAAGGTGTTAACTGACATTTTAACTTCACCCCCGGTTTGGAATGGTCATTGCACGTATGCCAGTGTCAGAAATATGGGCCTAGCAACAAAGTGAAGAGGTATCACCGGGGAATCGAGTAAGTCGTTTCGGTCCACATCTGCCCCGCCCGCTGGTGACCGTTGCTTGCTCGGAAGTCGTCTGCTGCGCACCAGAGCAGAGCTCAATCAGATCAACGCTCTACCAACCACCAAGAGTGATCCACAGTCGGAGGAAATGGACATGAATGGTCAACTTCGTATTTTGATTGCCGATGATCATGATCTCGTACGACGGGGAATGCGCGCACTTCTGGAAGCGAAACCGGGCTGGCAGGTCTGCGGGGAGGCCCGCAACGGACGTGAGGCGGTCAGCAAGGCCAAGGAACTGAACCCGGAACTGGTCGTCATGGATGTGTGCATGCCGGAGATGAACGGCCTGCTGGCCACGCGCCAGATACTGAAGGACTCCCCCCGCACCCAGGTTCTGGTGGTCACCCAGCACGACTCCGATCAGGTGGTTCGGGACGTGGTGGACGCCGGGGCCCGCGGATTTGTGCTGAAGTCCGATCCCGACCAGTACGTGGTTGTGGCGGTGGATGCACTGAGCCGCCATAAGCCTTTCTTCACTGCGCGGGCCACAGAAATGCTGATGGAGGGCATGGCCGGCCCCTCGGTTCCGGAAACCGCAAACGGAGAGCGCCTGACCAATCGCGAAAGAGAGATCCTGCAACTGCTCGCGGAAGGTCAAAGCAGCAAGGCAGTGGCCAGCACCTTGAACATCAGCGTGAAGACGGCGGAAACACACCGCGCCAACATCATGCGCAAACTGGGATTGCACTGCGTCAGCGAGCTGGTGCGCTATGCGGTGCGCAACAACATCATCGAGGCCTGACGCGGCGCAGCCGCAGGCTGCGGCTTTTCCACCGCAAAAGTACAGCAAACAGCCGATATTCAGCGGCAGGGAAAATCGGCAGAGTCGCATCCACGTTGCGCAGGCAGGCCGCACCACGCCAGCCGGCACAACGCGCTTCGAGGGAGCCGCGGAAGGAGACTTGGCTGTCGTTTCTCCGCGAGGAGACCAAGGGCTGGGCCAGCCGGGCACTTCTTCCGCACTCCTCCAGCGCATGGGCGAGCAGAGGCCCATTCTCATCTTGCCGGGTCGCGAGACGCGCATCCTTGCGGTGCGCGTCTCTTTTCTTGGGGAGGCCTGCCCGCGTGCGTGCGGCTACTTGTTGATGTCGTCCTTGGCTTCCAGCCGCTTGGCAAAGCCCTCGAGTTGCGCCTTTGCGCCTTGCGGAGCCACGGCCATTGCGGCGCGAACTTCCTTCATTGCGGCTTCGTAGTTTCCCTCTCCGGAATAGGCGCGCGCCAATCCGACGTGAACGTACCACGGGTCAGGATTCTTCCTGGCATTTTTGCGGAACAGCTCGAACGCTTCCTTCTGTTTGCCCTGATTCTGAAGCTGGCGGGCATACAGGTGGGTCTGCAGCGCGTTCGCGTTTTCCAGCGCCCTGGCCATGATGGCTTGGGCTTCCGAAGCGCGGCCCACGGCCTCCAGCGCGCGTGACTTGGTCTGCAGCGTTTCAAAGCGCTCTTCGTTCTGAATGGCGCGGTCGGCCCAGCTCAGCGCGAGATTGGCATCGAGCTTGTTATCCAGCAGGTAGGCCGCGGCATCGTTCGGGCCATCCCAGGTGTATTGGGAGAGGCTGCGCATCTGGTTCCGCAGGTTCTGCGTGGTGATTTCCTTCACATTCACCGCCACTTTGAAGGGCACGGCCAGTTTTTCCCAGCGCATGGTCACCACCGCGGACTCCGGCTGCAGGTTGTCGAAGTCGTAGCCGAGCGCGTCATGCAGGTCACTGGGCTGCGGCTTCACGGTGACGCGCAGCGCGTCTTCGTTCTGATCGTAGGTGAAGCTGCCCCACGACGTGTAATTCCTGGAAAAGATCACCGTCCACGAATCGGCGGTGGGAATCATGTGCAGGCCATACGTCCCCTTCGGCAATGCTTGCCCTTCGATGGTGACCGGGTCAGTGAAATCAATGGTGGTGTTTTCGTTTGCGCCGGCGCGCCACACCTGCCCGTACGGCACCACTCCGCCCCAGATTTTGCGCGACCCCGCCAGCGGACGGTGATACGTAATGGTGACCGTCGTCAGCCCGATTCGCTGCGAAACCGTCGCGGCCTGGCTCTGCAACGGCAAATCCATCTGGAACGACTGCGCCTTTGCGCTGGCCGCCGCGAGGAACAGAACGAGTGCAGTTGAAAGCAGAGACAAAGCTGTTCTTCTCATCACACGCCTCCACGTGCGCGGAGCATAAGCCATCCGCAAAACAGGGTGCTGTAAAATTGCCTTTACATCGCTGACGAAGGGGACAGTCCGTCCGGGGCTGCTAAGGTTGCAGAGCGGGAAGCGGGCCTTCCACCACGTGGAAGCGGCCCCGCACGCCTTCGGGCGCCTGCACGATCCACACCGGCCGGTCAGGGTATGCGGCGCGAATCCGAGCTGCAGACTCCGGCCCGAGTTCGCGGACATATATCGGCGCAGCGCCCGACGGGTCAAGGGTTGGAGGATTCAACGAAAACGCCGAAGCGTAAGAAGAGGATTGCCACGGAAGCAGGTCGCGCTCTTCGGAGCGAATGAAGACCAGGCTGCGCCCGAAGTTCTGCTGGCGGGCCAGCGCGCGCACCTCACCGCGAACGTAGCGGTAATTCCTGTACTTATCGAGCGCGCGCCAGGGGAGCAGGTTCAGGGCGCCCATCAGCGTGGCCATGGCCACCAGCGCCCACACCCAGCGCCGGGCCTCAGGTGCATCCGTGGCCGAGTCGCGTTGCGCTCCGCTCTCCCCGGCGTGTTGCGCGCTGCGGACCGTGAGCGCGGCGAGCGGGAAGATCATCTGATACCAGTAGCGCGCGCCAAAATCCGGCCCGCCGCTGAACCAGTAGCAACTCATCGCCGCCCAGATGCCGAAGGCCAGCCCCCACAGCAATCCGTCATCGCGGTAACGTCCGCGCGCCAGGAGAACAAATACCAGAAGCAGCGAGCCGCACGGCCAGGCGAACATCTCGAAATTCACCATGCTCAGGTTGTGATTGGTGTTCACCAGCACATCAATCGGTCCGTGGCCGGGCAGCACGTCCAGATCCTCCCAGCCGAAGCTGCCCACGTCCTTGCCGAAGCCCACGCGGTTGACGCCGCGGAAGAGGTTCTCGTCGGTCACTTTTTCAAACGGCATCACCCGCGCGTCGCCGGTCACCGCTTTGTTGTACGCGAGGAATCCCGCCAGCATGGCGACGCCGCAAAGGACGGTGGCCGCCATGGGCGCGAGCTTCAGGTTTTTCCAACCGGCCGCGAGCCACCAGATGCCGGCCACCAGCGCCACAGCCAGCGCCTCGAGCGGGCGCATGTTCACCAGCACGCCGATGGAGAGACCGGCAATCGCGCCGCCGGCGATGCTTGCGTCATTCCTGGCGCGCAGAACGCCGTACAACCCGAGCACGCTGAAAAAAAGCGATGCCGTGTGTCCCATGAACGTCGCGGACATGGCCAGGAACCACGGCGAGAGCGCCAGCAACAACACCGTTGCGTCGGCAACATCGCGGCCGTATAAACGGCGCAACAGGCCGTTGCCCACAAGGATGGTCAGCGCCGCAAGAAGAGGGTTCACCAGCCACGGCACACCGAGTTTCGCTCCCACGGCGAGAACGGCAGGCCAGGCCGGAAGCTGCGCGCTGTACCAGCGGTCACCGTCAAAGACCACCAGTCCGCAGGCAAACGCCGCTGCATCCGGCGGGCGAGGCAGGAAGAACTTCCCGGCGGCGAAGTATTTGGCGTGAAAGTAGTACGCGACGTCGTCGGGCACGTGGGGCAATGCGTCAAATGCCAGCCAGCAGTACGCTGATGCGGCCAGCAGCACCCACGCGGCAGCGGCTCGCGGCACAACGCTTTCGCTTCGCCTGCTCCATGACCCGGCCCAGCGCGCGAGCGGCCCCTTCGGCACCGCGGCCGCCGCCAGCAGCAGCGAAATCGCGCTGGCCAGCTCCACCAGAAGGATGAACGTGAGCTTGACGTCGTACGCAACCGCCGGCCTGAACGATCCCGCCTGCAACACGGCGCGCACGGCCGCGGGCGGCACCGCCAGTGACGAAATTCCAAGCAGCGCGACACCAACCACCCATTGCCGCCATGACCCCACCGCAGAAAGCGCGGATCGGACGGCAGCGCTTTGCCGGAGCGCGCCAAAACCAACCATGAAGAGGAAAGCCAGAACCACGGCGAGGAACGGCCGCCGCGCCGGTGAAAGCAACGTAGCCCACGCGAACAGCTCCTGCAGGCGGGCCTGCACGCCCGCGTCAATCAATTGCAGGAAGCACGCCTGCGCAGCCAGGGTCAGGGCGAACCAGAAGGCAGACGCTCTCCATTGGGAACGCCACGCCAGGACCACCAGAAGGACGGAAAGCGCGAGCACCACGAACGTCCAGTTCGCGCTCGGTGGAAACTGCGGTATCAGAATGAACGTCGCCGCGTAATTCACGCTAGTGATCAGCCTTTGCCGGCTCGAATACCTCATTGCGCCGCAACAGCTCGAGCATCTTCAGTTTCAATTCCCGGGCGGCGCGCTGCCCTTCCGGCGAAGCGGCCAGATTCGTCTGCTGCTTCGGGTCGTTCGCCCAATCGTAAAGCAGCTCGCCGTCCTTTTCATGGATGATGTACTGCCACCGCGGCGTCACCAGCGATTTCATCCGCCCTGAATAGGCGGGCTGGCCGCGTAGCGAGTCATACGGCATGCGGTCGAGCTCCATCAGCGGCGCCGGCCATTCGGAAGGAGGGCTCATGGTGGACCACAGCGTGACGAGTGATGGCACGGTGAACCCCGAAGCGGGCTTCTTGCCCAGCAGCTCAAGGATCGTGGCGGCAATGGAAGTGTTGCTGACCGGCAGGCTGACCGTCACGCCCGCTGGAACGCTGCCGGGAAAGTACACAAGCAACGGCACCTGTACGGCTTCGCGGTACAGCGCGTTCCGGTGGACAAACAGGCCGTGCTCGCCGAAAAACTCGCCGTGGTCAGCGGTGACGATGACCATGGTATTTTTCAGTTTTCCGCGGCGGTTGAGCTCATCCAGCAGCCGCGCGATCTGCTCATCGGTGTAATACAGCGCTCCGTCATAGGCGTCCATTTCGCCCTGTAACTCTTGCGGCGTCATCTTCGGATTGTTGCGCACGATGAAGTCATTGATCATTCCACCGGGGTTGGGCAGCGTGGAGAACTTCGTGCGGTAGGGCGGAGGCGGCAGATACGGGTCATGAACATCGAAGTAATTCAGGAACGCAAAGAACGGCACTTCGGGGTTCTTGTCCACCCAGGCGAGGGCTGCGTCGGTAATCTGCGCGGCTCGCTTTCGTGCCGGCCAGTCGTTCACTCCGAGCGGCACCAGCACGTATTTCTTGAACTTGCGCGCGTACAGCGTGCGCGAGGCCATGTCCGCCACGGTATTGAAATAGTCTTCGAACCGGATGAAACCCTTTCCCAGGCCGCGGATGCGCGAGAACCAGATGTAGTTGGCCGAAAAGGCGGCGGTGCGGTAGCCCCGTTTCTGCAGTTCGTCGCCGATGGTCGGGAAGCGGCCGTCGTACGGCTCGTTTTCCGCGCCGTGCTCGAAGCAGTAGCGGCCGGTAATGAGCGAGGCGTGCGAGGCCAGCGTCCAGGATGACGACGCGAATGCCCGCTCAAAGAGCACGCCTTCCCTGGCCAGGCGATCGAGGGTCGGAGTGGTGCGGCGCGGATAGCCGTAGGCGGATACGTGGTCGGCGCGCAACGTATCAATCACCACCACCAGAATATTCGGCGCGTCCGGTGCAGCCGGGGGCAGGCGCTGCATGGCGTTTCGCTCTTCCAGCCAGAGCGAGCCCTGCACACCGATAGCCAGCAGCACGGTTACGCCGGCAAGCCAGGGCAGCGCTTGCCGCGCCCGCCGATACGTTGCGTCCCCGCAAGCGCTCCAGAACCGGTTGGCGGTGACCGTGAGACCCACAGCCAGGACCAGCACCGGCACATGGCTAATTTTCCCGCTGGCCAGCAGCCAGTTCAAACCCAGGAGAAATGCGAAAAGGACATAGGCGATGCGCCGCGCCGGCAGCGCAGGAACCACTTTGTGAATCACCACCAGAATGATCCCGAGGGCAAGAAACAGCAGGACGTCAAACACCGGCGAGATCCACAGAATCTCCCGGGTGACCGCCATTTCCGCCAGGCTCCAATGCCACCACCCGCGTTCCTGCAAAAAAAGAAATGCCGAGCCTTCGATGAGTCCGGTGAGCAGTCCGGCGGATGCGGCGAGTGACAGTATGGGGACGGCGCCGGTATCCGTCCCTTCCCCGGGGTTCGCCATGCGCCTATTCTACGCAGAAGCCGCTTCGCTTTGCGCAAAAACACGCGGATGGTGCGGAGCGAGGTGCGCCGCGGTTACTTCGGCCTCACATTTGCGCGGCAACTCCTTGTGCGCGCGTCGCCAAACTCCGTATAGTGGACGCGCTTCGTTCTTGCCGCTTCCCATGCCGGAAAAAAGAGCACTGCTGGCCGTCGCCGCCGTTGTTGTTCTGGGACTGCTGCTTGGGGCAACCACGTGGGGATATCCGTGGACAATACTGGATACGCCTACCTTCACGTACACAGCGCGCGTGATTCTCCACGGCGGTGCGCCGTACCGCGACAGCTTCGACGTCAAAGGGCCGGGAGTTCATTTCGCCTTCACCCTGGCCGCTCTGGCGTTCGGTGAGAGCGCGCGCGGGATGCGAATCTTCGAGGTCATCTGGCAGATGGCTACAGCCCTGGCCCTCTTCGCGGTCGCGTGCCGCGTATGGGGCGGCGTGCCGGCTGGAGCGATTGCCGCCTCGATCTACCTGCTGGCCTATTACTCCACGGAGTGGTGGGCGCTCGCCCAGCCTGACGGGATGGTCTCGCTGCCGCTGGCAATTGCCGCGTGGTGTGTGATGTGCAGCGAAGACCGGGCCGGCTGGGTTCCCTGGTTTGCCGCGTCGTTTTTCATCGGCGTTGCCGCGCTGTTCAAGCTGCCGCTGGGGCTGGCAGGACTCTTCGTGCTGTGGGCGTCATTTTCGCCAGACGGCTGGCGGAGCTTTGCCCGGCGGGCGGCGCCGATGCTTTTCGGCCTGGCCGCGCCGTTCGCTGTCGCAGCCTTCTACCTGCAGGCGCGCGGAGCATTGCAGGATTTCCTGTTTTCGCAATTCGTGGTGGCGCCGCAGTACGCGGCTTTCTGGCGGGCGACGATGACCGGCGCCTGCCTCCGTGAAAATCTGCTGCGCCTCAGCAACGTCTCAGTGGTTGCCCTGCTCGGGTTCGCGGCAGCCGTGATGCTCTTCGGATGGCGCGACTCAGCCATGCGTTCGTGGAAGCGAAGCGTTCTGTATGTCTGGCTTGGCGTTGCGCTGCTCGTCCTGGTGGTGCACGGCTCGTTCCTGCTCTACCACTTTCACTCGCTGATCGCGCCGCTGGCCCTGCTGGCCGCCGGCCCGGCGAGCGGCACGCTTGCTGCGCCTCGAAGTTCGCCCGTGCTGAGGCGCCTGGCGGTGGCCGCAGTCCTGTTGCTGCTGCTGGCCTCCGCGGCGCGCCAGGTGCGCCGGAATTTCCTTTTGGCCGAAGCATTTCGCGCCGAGAACTTCGCGTCAGACTACTGGCTGCGGCTGGGCCATGCCCTGCGTGACCGCACTTCGCCCGGCGACAGGATCTGCATCTGGGGCAACGCCCCGGTTCTGTACCTGCATTCGCAAAGAGATTCCGCAACCCGTTTCATCTACATGATCTTCTTCGCCGATCCGTTTGCCCATTTCAACCTGAAAGCAGCTTTCCTCGACGAGTTCCGCGCCGGCCATCCGGCTTACTTTGTCCTGATGAAGCAGCATCCGGCGCGCGTCTGTGCGGCGATGACGCGCATTGACGAATTCCCCGCCTACCAGTCGTTCACCGAGCTGCGCCGCATCATCGCCACCGGCTATGTGCTCGAGCAGGAAGATGAGCAGATGCTGATGTATCGCCGCGCAGATTATTCCGGCGGAGCCGGCAATCCGGCCACGCCCAACGGCCATCATGCGCAGCTCGGCGCAGATCCCCCGCCCGGCGGCCCGGCGTTCCCATGCGGCGCTTCGCCTGTCCCTTGATACATGCCGTTTCCACCAGATACGTCTTGGAACATCCCAGCGGCCCGGTGCGTAACTCAGGGCAGGCCGGCAGGCTGACCTCCGGCCGGCTGGAAGTACTGACCGTCGTCTCCTGGAGAAATTGCCGATGGACACCCTGTGGCAGGACATTCGCTATGCACTTCGCTCCCTGCGGCGCGCGCCGGGATTCCTGCTGGTGGTGATGCTCACGCTTGGCCTGGGCATCGGCGCAAACACTGCGGTGTTCAGCGTGGTGAATTCCTTTCTGCTGCGCCCACTGCCGGTGCGCGCGCCGGAGCAACTGGTGGTGCTCTCCGTCACCCACGAGGGCAACCAGGAACCGCACTCGGTTTCCTACCTCGATTATCAGGATTACCGGAAGCAGCAGGACGTTTTCGAAGACATCACCGGATATTACATCGGTTTCATGGGGTTGGGAGCGGAGGCCGGAAGCAATCGCAGCGCGGAACGGATGATCGTTGAATATGTGGATGGAAACTACTTCGAATTGCTGGGCGTGCAGGCCAAGTACGGGCGGCTGATTCTGCCCACCGAGGGCCAGGCGCTGGGGGCGGATCCCGTATTGGTGCTGGGTCACAGCTTCTGGAAGAAGCGCTTCGGCGGCGACCCCAACGTCGTGGGCCGCGTGGTTCGTGCCAGCGGGCGGATGTTCACCATCGTCGGCGTTGTGCCGGAATCCTTCAAGGGCACCTACAACGTGGCTGAATTTGACGGGTACGTGCCGCTGGGCATGGCCGTGCTGGATGCGAGCAACCGCGACTCCCTGGAGCGGCGCGACAATCACGACCTGCGCTCCCTGGCGCGGCTTAAGCCGGGCATCGGCATCACCCAGGCGCAATCAGCGATGAACGTCATCGCCAAGCGTCTGGAAGCGCAGTACCCGGACACCAACAAAACCGTCACCATGCACCTGTTTGCCGAGAATCTGGCCCGGCCCGAACCGAGTGGGGCCGCACAAAATCCGCTGGTGGCCTCCGTGTTTCTGCTGCTGACGCTGCTGGTTCTGCTGGTGGCCTGCGTCAACGTCGCCAACCTTCTGCTGGTCCGCGCGACCAGGCGGCAGAAGGAACTGGCCATTCGCGCCGCGCTCGGCGCCGCGCCGGTGCGGTTGGTGCGCCAGCTTTTGACCGAGAGTGTGATGCTCGCCGTGGCCGGGGGCGCGGCGGGAATCGTGCTGGGTCTGTGGGTATCCCGCCTGATGGAGCAGATTCGCCTGCCGGGTGATTTGCCGTTTCGATTTGAGTTTGGCCTCGACTGGCGCGTGTTTGCCTACGTGGCGGGCGTAGCGCTGCTGGCCGGCATCATCGTCGGCGTGCTGCCGGCGTGGCGCGCTTCACGCACGGACGTGAACGAGGCGCTGCGCGAGGGTGGACGCGGCAACGTCACCGGACGTCATCGCGTGCGCAACGCCCTGGTGGTGAGCCAGGTGGCCGGCTCGCTGGTGCTGCTGATTGCCGCAGGGCTCTTCGTGCGCAGCCTGGGCCATGCGCATGCCGTGGACTTTGGATTCGATTCGCGCGGCGTAATTAACTTCACGATGGATCCCGAGCAGCAGGGTTACGACAAAACCCGCACCGTCAACTTCTATCGCGAATTGGAATCCCGCGCCCGCGCCTTGCCCGGCGTGCAGGCGGCAGCACTCGCCTATTCAACGCCGATGGGCTACTACAACTCCGGCGAATACGTGGAAGCGGAAGGGCAGGAGGTTGCCGACCAAAAACGCCGGCCGCTCGCCGGTTTCAACGCCGTCGGCACAGACTACTTTCAGGTGATGGGCATCCCCATTCGGCGCGGGCGCGCGTTTGAGCAACGCGACACCGAAACTTCGCCGCCCGTGGCCATCGTCAACGAGTTTATGGCCAATCGTTTCTGGCCGAATCATGACCCGCTGGGCAAGCGCTTCCGCATGGTGGAAGGAAAGGGCAAACCCGGCCCCTGGGTCGAAGTGGTGGGCGTGGTGCGCGACGGCAAGTTCCGGTGGATCTTCGAAGACCCCGGCATGTATTTCTTCGTGCCGCTGGAGCAGAAGCACCAGTCGCTGCGCGTGCTGCAGGTGCGTACCACGCTCCCGCCGGAAACGCTGGTCGCTCCGGTGTTGCGTGAGATTCGCAGCATGGATGCCGAACTGCCCGTTTACGACGTGCTGAAAATGGATCAAGTGATGGAAGGCGCCAACGGCTTTTTCCTGATTCGCATGGGCGCGACATTCGCCGGCGCGCTCGGCGCGCTGGGCCTGGTGCTGGCGGTGGTCGGCGTGTACGGCGTGGTTTCCTTCGCGGCGAGCCAGCGCACTCACGAAATCGGCGTGCGCATGGCGCTGGGGGCTGAGCGCGCCGACATCCTGAAACTGGTCCTGGGACAAGGCATGGGTGTGATCGCCGTGGGCGTGCTGATTGGACTGGCTGCCTCGTTTGCGCTGGCGCGCGCCGTGGCTAACATGCTTTTCGGCATCTCCGCATACGACCTGGCAACGTTTGTCGGCGTGGTCGCGCTGCTGGGACTGGTGGCGGTGCTGGCCTGCTTCATCCCGGCACGCCGCGCGTCACGCATTGATCCCCTGGCGGCGCTGCACTACGAGTGATGCATGACCCGTTCCGGGCCACAACCAGGAATGAAAGAAGCCCGAATCTCGGCCGCACAGGATCAGCGGATTACGGGCTTCTTTCGCAGGAGTAGCAGCGCCGTCTTTACAACGTTTTACACCCAGCGGCTCAAAGGCGAAGGTATTCTTCCTCCATCTCACCGAGGAGGAATTCCATGCGCACCCCACTCCCTGCTCCCTCGCGCCGCGCTTTTCTGAACGCAGCCATCGGCGCCGCGGCGGCCACTTCGTTGCCGGTGATCCTTGTGGCGCAGCAAGCCACGCCGGCACAGCCGCCGGCAGCGCCGCAGGTTCCGCCGCGCCCGCCCGCGCTCAATCCTGAGCAGGTGAAGGAATTTGTCGTTGCCGGGCACGGCAATCTGGAAAAGACGCGTGAAATGCTGGATCGCGAGCCTGGCCTGCTGAACTCCACCTGGGATTGGGGCGGAGGCGACTTCGAAATGGCCATCGGCGGCGCCGGCCACATGGGCCGCCGGGACATCGCCGAGTTCCTGCTGAGCCGCGGCAGCCGCATGGACATCTTCGTCGCCGCAATGCTGGGCAAGCTGGACGTGGTGCAGGCCACCATCGCTGCCTATCCGGCGCTCGCCCAATCCAAAGGCCCGCACGGCATCACGCTGCTGACCCACGCGAAGAAAGGCGGGGAAGACGCCGTCGCCGTGGTCAAATTCCTCGAATCACTGCCCTCGTGTGGCTGCGGCGGGTCGTAATTGCGACGGTCAGCGCTTCACTCCAGGCGCAGGGCCGCCATCGGGTCAATCCGGCGCGCGCGCAGCGCGGGGCCCAGCGTGGCCACCATGGCGGTGGCGAAAAGCGCCAGCGCGGTAACAGCAATCACCATCGGATCGAGCACGCCCACCTCAAAGAGCAGGCCGCGCAGCAACGATCCCGCCAGCCACACCCCCGCGGCGCCCATGGCGACTCCGGCCAGCGTGCTTTGCAGGCCGCGGAGCAGATACATTCTCAAAATGCCTTCGGGTGAGCTGCCCAGCGCCATGCGAATTCCGATCTCCCGCGTTTGCGCAGCCACGCTGGCGGCGATCACCGCATACAGGCCTGCTCCTGCCAGCAGTATCGCAGCGATGGCGAAGACGCCGACCATCTGCGCCAGAAAACGCTCCGCCGCCAGTGCTGCGGAGACGGACGAATCCATGGTCTGCACCGCAGAGGCCGCGGCCTCCGGCTCTTCCGCTTGAACCTCCCGGCGCACGCGATCACCCAGGGCGCGCGGCGCCACGGATGTCCGCACCACCAGGCTCATCCCGTTGGCAAGAAAGGTGACGTTCCCCGGCGGCACCTGCGCGAACGAAAGATACAGCGTCCCCAGCGGCTCATCGCGCATGCCCATGTGTTTCACGCTGCCGACTACACCGGCAACGGTCAGCGTCTGCTGAAACCTCTCGCTCCAGTCAATGAGCAGCGTTTGCCCCACGGCGTTCCCCGACGGCCAGAATTGCCGGACCAGCGCCGCATCCACGATGGCCACGCTCTGGCCCGTGGCCAGGTCGCTCTCCGTAAACTCGCGGCCTCGCAACACGGGAATCCCCATCGTTGTGAAGTACCCGGCGCTGACCCATCGCACCTGGGCGCCGGGCATGTCCGCCGCGGTCGCCTCCGCGCGGCCTGCGATATGGAAGTCCGTGCGGGCGTTCATCCCGCTGAGCGGCACGATGCTTGCCGCCGCCACACCGGCAACACCGGGCAGCGCCGTCAGCCGCAGCGTGGCTCGGTCCACAAAGCCCTGCAACGCTTCGCGCGTGGCATAGCGCGAGGGTGGAAGGGAAAGCCGCAGCGTGAGAAGCCGCTCCGGCGCAAAGCCCGGCTTCACGCTCTGCAGGTTCAGAAAGCTCTTCAGCATCAGGCCCGCGGCGGCAAGCAGGATCATGGACAGGGCAAATTCCGTTACGGCCAGCAGGTGCCGGCTGCGGCGCCCCAGTCCGCCACCCAGCCGTCCGCGCGACGAGCCGTGCATCACTTCACTCGGATCCACATGCGCAGCTTTCCACGCCGGCACCAGTCCCACCCCTGCCGACGCCGCCAGTGTTACCAGCAGAGTGAAAACCACGACGCGCAAATCAACCGTGGCGAGTTGCAATCTCGGGATCTGCGCCGGACTCAACTGCACCAGCCACGGCAGCAGCCAGGCCGCCAGCAGAATCCCCACCAGGCCGCCGGCCAGCCCCAGCAATCCGCATTCGATGGCCAGTTCCCGCGCGAGGCGCGCCGGCGTACTGCCTAGTGCGCGCCGCAGTGCGATTTCCCCGCGCCGCTCGGTGGCGCGCACCAGCAGGAGATTTGCCAGGTTCACGCCGGCCAGCAGCAGCACCATCAGCACCGCGCCTTGCAGGAAAAGCAGCGCGCGCGGCGCATCTCCCAGGATTTCGTCGCGCATGGGGAGCACGCGCGGCGCCGTTTTCTTCGCGTTGTCCGCCGGATAGAGCTGCCGTAACCGCTCATTGATTGCGCCCAGATCAGCGGCAGCCTGCGCGGGGGTGACGCCGGACTTCAGCCGCGCAAAGGCCCGCATGAAATTCGTGCCGCGTGCGGCGCGGCGGGGGTCCAGCTCCGGCAGCAGGGGCACGGCCAGTTCGGCTTCGGCGCCGGGAAAAACAAAGTCGCGGGGAAGAATGCCGATCACCGCGTAGTTTTCTCCATTCAGTGTAATCGTCTGATGCAACAAAGCAGGGTCGGCGCCGAAGCGGCGCTGCCACGCGCCGTAGGTCAGCACGGCGACCCGGGAGCTGCTGCCTTCGCCGTCACCCGGCTCGAGCAGGCGGCCCAGATGCGCCCGCGTTCCCAGCACGCGGAACGCGTTGCAGGTCATGCGCAGTCCCTGAACGCGTTCGGCCGGCCCGTGCCCGGTGAGGTTTGCTCCCCAGAACGCGAATCCGGCAAAATCGGCCAGCGTCGAGTTCTGTGCGCGGTGATCCAGAAAGTCCGGCACGGAAAAGAACGCCTTGTCGCGGTCGGTGCGCGTCGCCCAGATCCACACCAGGCCGCCGGGATCCGTAAAAGGAAGCGGCTGAACGAGGACCGCGTTTACCAGGCCGAACGTGGCGGCGTTCCCGCCGATGGCCACCGCCAACACCAGAATTGCTGCCGCCGAAAACCACGGCTTGCGCCGCAGCGCGCGCAGGGCGCGCACCATATCGTCGCCGGCTCCACCCATCGCCGCCTCCTTCAGTTCTTGCGTCCGCGGACGGCTCCGGCGGCGCGCGAACGGTACAGCGCTTCGAAGAAGATGATTCCCTGCTCGAGAAGCTCGGAGTCTTCCGAATAGGAGCGCCGCAACCCCTCGACCATGGCGTGAACCGCCGGGGCCTCGGCCACCGGGTCGCGGTCGTCCTTCAGGTCCACCTGGTGAATGATTTTTGCCAGCCATGCCACGTTTTGATCGCGGATTGCGAAGCGCCGCACGAGTGTTTCAAACGTGCATCCGTCGCCTTCGTGCGTGAAGTCGCCGCCGAACATGTCAAAGGCAACGGTGCGGCGAGCGCTTTCAGGCTTTTCCGCAAAGCGGAACCTGGCATGAGGGTCAATGAATTTGCGGATGAGCCACGCCGAAGACATGCGGTCCACTCCCGGGCGCGGCCGGGTGATCCAGATCCGCCGTCTGTAATCCGTTCTCGGTGCGGGTCGCGTCTTACCGCCAACAGCAGTCGTCATAGGAGCCTCCTTGTGCGCGGAAAGTTTTTCGGCGATAGCCGCCAGCGCCGCGAGTGCCTCCCTGCGGCCGGGCGCGGCGAAATAGTCAATGGACTCGGCTTGCTCCAGCCGGTTCCGCAATTGCCGCAATTGGCGCGGCCAGCGCTGGCGAACGGCCGCAGCCGAAGGCGCCCGGCGAATCTCGCCCAGGAGACGGCCGGCATCGTTGCGAATCGCCTCAAAATCCAGCCGGCGCGCCTCACGGAACGCGTTTTGCAGTTCTGCGTCGCTGGCCTCATCCAGCGCGGTTGCGGCGAATACGCTGGCCCGCCCCCGCGCGGCAGCGATTTCGGACTTCAGCCATTCGAAATCCTCCCGTGTGCGCTCGGAAGCCGGCAGGACCCACGCCGAGTTGACCCACAGGAGCGCACCCAGGCTTTGCAGGCGGCGCCAGCACTTCACGCGCAGCCGGGAGGGGCGGGCGGGAAGCTGGAAGGTGAGTAACAGCCACTGCGGGGCGCCCGCTTCACTCCTATGTATCACACGCACGAACATAATGTAACTTACGTTACATGGATATGTCAAACGAAAACCGCTCTTTCGGCCGGGGAGGGAGCCGCTCGCGTTTACACCACTTTTACAAAACGCCGCTTGACACTATGGCGCGCGACGCTATAGTGTGCCGCTATCTAGTCGGGGCCGCCGCATCTCGCCGGCCGGCCCGGGGAGAAGCGGATGGCCAAGCGCGAACTCGAACCGATGGCGCCGCTCACGCCGGCGCTGTTTCACGTCCTGCTTTCGCTGGCCGGTAACGAATCGCACGGCTACGCCATCCTGAAGGATGTGGAGCTGCGCACCGCGGGCGAAGTGAAGCTCTCAACCGGTACCCTGTACGGAATCATCAAGCGGTTGCTGGTCGCGGGAATGATTGAGGAATGCCGTCGCCGGCCGGCTAGTGGTGAAGACGACGAGCGGCGTCGCTATTACCGGCTGACTCCGTTCGGCCGCGAAGTGGCCATCGCTGAAGCCGAGCGGCTGGAGAAAGTGGTCACTCACGCGCGCGAGAAGAATCTGCTGCGGCGTTTGCGCACGGCGTAGACGCGGCGCACATCGCCACGAGGAAAAGCACATGGAAAAGCCGGCCCGCAGCAATCGCATCTTCCAGTTCTTCCTGCGACTCTTCCCCGCGGAGTTCCGGGGCGACTTCGGCGGCGAAATGGCGCAGGAGTGGCCTGCCTGCTGCCGGCGCGGCGGGCGGCCTCGATTGATCCCATGCTTGCGCTGCGCGCCGAGTAAAGGAACAACTGAAGTGGAGGAAAAAATGTCAAAGAGAACTTCCCCGGCCATGCTGCTGGCGGCGATGATGGGGACGCTGCTTGCCGCCCCCTGCGCGCATGCGCAGTGCACGCCGTCGTCGCCAGCGCCGCCCGACACCTCGACCATCCGCAACTTCCTGCGCGTCAACAAGGACTTCTGCACCGGCGGCCAGCCGCGCCTCGAGCACCTGGAATCGCTCAAGAAGGAGGGCGTGGTGGCCGTCATCAACCTGCGCACGCCCGGCGAGCATCGCGCCGCGGAAGAAGAGGAGATGGCCAAAAAGGTTGGCCTGAAATATTTCAACATCCCCGTGGTGTATACCGATCCCAAAGACGCTGAAGTGGACGAATTTCTGAAAATCACGGATGACCCCAAGAACCGTCCGGCATTCATTCATTGCACGGCGGCCATCCGCGTGGGCGCGTTCTGGATGATTCGCCGCGTGATGCGCGACAATTTCACTGTTGAGGATGCCCAGAAAGAAGCGGAGAAGGTCGGACTGCGCAACGCGCCGCACCTGAATGACTTTGTGCGCGCCTATCTGGCCAGGCACAAACCGGCGGCGGCGGCCGCGGTGCAACCTGCTCCGGCGATTCCCATCGCGATTGAGGGACTCGATCCGGTTCTGCTGGTGGCTGGGAAGGAAGTGCAGGGCGACCCGAAAATCTCGCTGGTGCATGAGCGGTTCGAGTACCTGGGTTTCCAGCGCCGATACCAGGGCGCAGTTCCAGCGCGAACCGGCGCGCTTCGAGATTCAGATGGGCGGCCTGTGCGCGCGCATGGGCGGACAAACCACGGGCAACGGCGACTTGTGGGCGGTACACGACGGCAATTGCTCAACGCCATTCGCGTAGCCTTGCCCACCCGCGAGCTGCAGGATTTTTGAGGAGCGAAGCGCCCCCCGCGGGTCCACCCGCCGTCTCGTCCCACCCCAGCGGAACATTTCCTCTTGCCCCTCCGTATCTTCCCGTGGGATTCTTCCATAAGCATCTTATGGGAGAACCTCAGGACAAGGGCGATCTGCTGCAAGGCACGCTGGCCATGCTGATCCTGAAATCGCTGGCGCGCGGCCCCAAGCACGGTTATGCGGTGGCTGAGTGGATTCATGAGCAGTCAGACGACGTGCTGCGCGTGGAGGAAGGCGCGCTGTATCCGGCGCTGCACAAACTGGAACTGCGGGGACTGCTGCGCTCGGAATGGGGCGCCAGCGAAAACAACCGGCGGGCGAAGTTCTACTCGCTGACCGCGGCCGGCCGCAGGGAACTTACGGCGGAAGCCGAGCAGTGGCTCCGCCTTTCCGGGGCCATCGCCCGCATCATGCAGACCGCGTAGGTGGCGAGTGTTTTCCGCATGGCTCAATGAAGTCCGGCTCCGCGTGGCAACGCTCTTCCACCGCCGCCGGTTGGAACGCGATCTGGAAGACGAGATGGCCTTCCACTTGGCCATGCGGGAAGAAAAGCTGCGGCAACGCGGCGCAGGCGCGAAAGAAGCGGGATATGCCGCACAGCGCGAGTTCGGAAACCGCACGCGTTTCCAGGAGGTATGCCGCGAAATGTGGACCTTTGCCAGCCTTGAGAACTTCTGGCAGGACGTGCGCTACGGCGCGCGCATGCTGCGCAAGAATCCCGGCTTTGGCTTCATCACGGTGATTACCCTTTCGCTGGGGATCGGCTCCAGCACCTGGCTCTTCAACATGGTGCGGCAATGGGTAATCGAGGCGGTGGCCTTCCCGCAGCCGTCGCGCCTGATGGTGGTCTGGGAAAAGGACAACAAGCGGGGATGGCTGGGGCCGACCTCAGCGCCGGGTTTTCTGGACTGGCGCGAGGGCAACACCCAGTTTGAGAGCCTCTCCGCGTGGAGCACCGCGCAGTTCAACGTCACCGGCTTCGAGCTGCCGCAGCGCCTGCTCGGGGCGCGCGTCACCGTGGATTTCTTCCGCACGCTGCGCGTTCCGCCGGCCGTCGGCCGCGGCTTCCTTCCGGGAGAGGATCAGCCCGGCGCTGCGCACGTGGCCATCATCAGTGACGGGCTGTGGCGGGAGCGCTTTAACGCCGCGCGCGACCTGAGCAAAGCAGTGCTGCGGCTGGATGGTGACTCGTACGCGGTGATCGGCGTACTGCCGGAACATTTTCATTTCACGCTCATGGGGCGCAGCAACATATGGGTGCCGGTGGTGTTCACCGAACCGGTGCGCGCCGACCGTGGGCGCGGGTGGCTGCAGGTCGTCGGCCGGCTGGCCCCCGGAGCGACCCGGGAAACGGCGCAGCAGGAGCTTGCCGGCATCGCGGCGCGACTTGAGCAGGCGTACCCGCAAACCAACCGCGATTCCGGCGTGCTGGTGGAAACCCTCACTCACGAAATCGGCAAGCACGTGGGTGATTCGGCGGTGTACACCATGTTCGTAGTCGCCACGTGCATCCTGCTGATTGCCTGCTCGAATATTGCCGGGGTCTATCTGGCGCAGGCGCTGGCCCGGCAGAAGGAAGTGGCCATGCGCCTGGCGCTGGGCGCGGGACGGATTCGCATCGCGCGCCAGTTGCTTTCGGAAAACACACTGCTGATTCCGCTGGCTGCCGGACTCGGCGTGCTGCTCGCCGCCTGGGGCGGGGAGTGGTTGCCCACCGCCATTCCCTATGAGAATCGCGGGTACCTGCCCAATTATGGCCGGGTGTACACGGACGGAATGACCGTTGTTTACGCGGCGGGCGCGGGCCTGCTGTGCGCGCTGCTGTTTTCACTGGCGCCGCTGCTGGAGAGCCGGCGATTGAACCTGACGTCCACACTGAAGGATGCGGGTAGCGCGGTTTCCGCCGGCCGCGCTTCGCTCCGGCTGCGAAAATCGCTGGTCGCGTTCGAGGTGATTCTGGCGCTGGTGACACTGGTACCGGCCGGCCTCACCGTACGATCTCTGGTGGCGCGCTTTGGCGATGATCCCGGATTCCGCGCTGAAGGCGTGCAAACTGCCGCGTTGCATCTTCCTTCCTCTGAGTATCGCGACGCGGCGTCCATCCGCACATTTTACGGACAGGTGCTGGAACGCGTGCGTTCCCTGCCGCAAGTGGAACGCGCCGGCGTGAGCCGGGCGATTCCCATGGGGCACAGCGCGCCCTCGACAGAAATCCGCATCGAAGGGCAGCCCGAACCCGAGCTGGGCCGGGTGCCCTTCACGCGGATCAACGCCGTGACGCCGGAGTATCTGGCCGCCGTCGGCCTGCATCTGGTGAGCGGGCGCTTCGTCGCCGAACAGGATGGCGCGGAGGCGCCGCCGGTGGCCGTGGTCAACGATACGTTTGTGCGACGGCACCTGGCCGGAGAGGATCCCGTGGGTCACCGGGTCCGGCTGGGGAGCGAGCGCGAATGGCGAACCATCGTCGGTGTGGTGCGCAATGTGAAACTGAGCAGCCTGGGCGACCCGCCGGAGCGACAGGCCTACGTGCCGTTCGCGCAGTCGCCCGCGCGCTCGGCCTGGATCGTGGTGCGCACCGCCAGGGACGCGGCTTCGCTGACCGCCGAGCTGCGCAGCGCGGTGCTGGCCATTGACCCGCAGCAGCCTATTTCGCAAGTGAAGCCGCTGGCGCAGTGGGTCAGCGAACAGGAAGCGCCGTTCATGATCCTCGGGCAATTTGCCGCGGCGTTTGGCGTACTGGCGTTGTTCCTGGCGGCGCTTGGACTCTATGGCGTGGTGGCGTTCGTGGTGCAGAGCCGCACACGGGAAATCGGCATTCGCCTGGCACTCGGCGCCGCGCCCGGAACGATCCTGCGTATCATCGCCGCGGCCAGCGGGCGCATGATGCTCATCGCCGTGCCGCTGGGCCTGTTCGGAGGATGGGGCGTGGGCCGCCTGATGACCGGGTTGCTCGGCGTTACGCCGAACGATCCGCTGATTTTCGCGGGGTCGGTGGCCGTTCTGTGCATCGCCGTTCTGCTGGCCACGCTGCTCCCGGCGCGCCGCGCGATGCGCGTCGATCCCCTCACCGCGCTGCGCTATGAGTGAGGTCGCGGATGCCTGCGGTCCTCCTTCGCGGAGGCGAACCCAAGCTCGCGCTGCTTCGCACAGGGCAAATCAACTACTCCCGCATGGGCCAAGTCGCTGTGCGCGACGGCAAGTACGCGCCGGCGCCCGCCACCAAAGCCGCCCGCTGACTCGCGGCGGCTGAGCGGTGACGGCGCTCAGCGCGGCGAGCGAGTCGGTCCCCTCACCGCGCTGCGCTGGGAGCGCCGCTGCGGCTACCGCACGGACTTCTCCAGCTCGGCGGCGGCGGATTCGATGAGCGCGGCTTCGCCCTGCAGCGTTCTGGCCAGGCGGGCGATTTCGCGTTCCACCTGATTCCACTGCTTCTGCTCGATGGATTCACGCACGCCGGGCATGGTTTTCACGCCATAGCCGGTGTAGAAGCCGGGCGCGTAAATCATGTGGCGGAACCACGGACGTCCGCGCAGTCCTTCGCCGTCCAGCAATTCGCGTTCGCTGCGAATGAGCAGCGCGTTGACGCTTTGCAATGATGCCTGAGCCAGCCGCGCGCCGCCGTTTTGCTGCGCGCGTTTCAGCGCGCGGTCGTATTTTTCCGAGGCGGCGCGCAAGGCATCCATGGCGTTGGCCAGCGGGGCAAAATTCACGTGCGGCGGCGCGCCTTCCGGGGAAGGCGGCACGTACTGGTCACGCGGATCCGACGCCGCGCTGAACACTCCTTCCTCAATTTGGCGATTGCGCTCGCGAGCATCCTCCTGCATGGTGCGGTGCAGCCGCTGCACTTCATCGAAATACCGCGATGCCGTGTCACTGAAATTGGAGAACTCGAAGGGCAGGAGCTCGGCGCCGGCCAGGCGCATCACCGCCGTGCCCGCGGTCTGCGCCAGCGCTCGGCCGTAGACGAAATCCGTGTCCGAAAAATGGGTGAACCAGTAGAACGAGTCGTAAATCGAGTGATAAATGCCGCCGCCGTCTTCGCCGCCGTACCCCAGATTGAGCGAGGCCACTCCCAGGTGCTGCAGGAACGCCGTGTAGTCTGAGCCGGAGCCGAGCGCGCCGATACGCAGATCGCCGCGGCGGCGCAGCTCGTTGCGCTCGTCGGCGGACCTGGTGTTTTGCAACGCGCGGGACTGCGAGCGCTTCCAGACGGGAATGTTCTTTTCCGGGTCGGTGATGTCACGCGCCACGCCGTTGATGAACTTTTCCAGCGTGTGCGAGCCGGACATGCCGAGGAAGCCGCGGCCATTGGTATCGGAGTTGATATAAGCGACGGCTTTCTTCTGCAGCTCTTCGGCGTGCGTCTCCACCCACTCGGTGGAGCCGAGCAGGCCTTCCTCTTCTCCGTCCCACGCCGCATAGATGATCGTGCGGCGGGGCTTCCAGCCCTGCTTCAGCAGCTCGGAGTAAGCGCGCAGCTCTTCCATCTCCGCAATCAAGCCGGAGACGGGGTCTTCGGCGCCGTTCACCCAGGCATCGTGATGGTTGCCGCGAATCACCCATTCGTCAGGGGCGGTGGCGCCCGGGATGCGGACAATGACGTTGTTGATGCTCACCATCTTCCAATCGAAGCGCAGCTTCAGATGAACCTTCGCCGCGCCCGGCCCCACGCGATAGGTCACCGGCAAGCCGCCGCGCCACGCCTGCGGCGCCACCGGGCCGCGCAACGCCGCCAGCAGCGGTTGCGCGTCGGCGTAAGAAATCGGCATAACCGGAATCCTGGTGATGACGCCGGTTTCCCCGCGCGGCAGGCGCTTGGCCTCCGGCGTCGCGCCGACGAAGGGAGTGAGCGGATCGCCGGGGTGAATGGGCATATCCATCACGCTGCCGCGTTGCACGCCGTCTTTCGGACGCCACGGGCCATCAGGAAATGGTTCGCCCTGGGCAAAGCCATCGTCGCGGGGATCGGAATAAATCAGGCAGCCCACCGCGCCGTGTTCGGCGGCGACTTTCGGCTTGATGCCGCGCCAGGAGCCGCCATAGCGCGCGATGACGATGGCGCCCTTCACGCTCACGCCGAGCCGCTCGAGTTCTTCGTAGTCCGCGGGCACGCCGTAGTTCACGTACACCAGCGGGCCGGTCACGTCGCCGTCAATCGAATAGGCGTTGTAGCTGGGAAGCTGTTCGCTGGTCTGGCTGGTGGTTGGGTCTTGCGGCACCGGCGGCTCCTGCAGCCTGGCGGTGAATTTCGTGGGCTCGGTCATTTCCACCACGCGCTCGAGGGGCGTGGGAAAGAGCACGTCGTAGGATTCGATCTTCGCGTCAAGGCCCCAGGATTTGAACGTGGCCAGCAGCCATTCGGCATTCTCCTTGCCATAGGGCGAGCCGATGTGGTGCGGACGCGCGGAAAGGCGTTGCATGTAGCCGCGCATGCGCGATGCATCAGGAACGCTGCGGAACTTTGCTTCCCACTCGCGCTGAACGCGCGAGGATTCCTGCGAGAACCCCAGGAGCGGCGTATCGTCCGCGGCCGGCGATACCCATGCGGCCAGCGCCAGCCCGAGCAGCCCTGCAGCCATGAGCCGATGATTGCGTGTCATGTGTCCCCCGTCAGGCGGAAAAGCGGATATGCTACACCGGTTCGGCAAATCGCCGAAATTGCCGGGGAGGCGGCGGCGGCTGGCGCAGGAGTGGATGTGACCAATCGTCCCTTACAATCTGCTTGCAGCCTGTTCGTCCCGCGATACAATGCGTCTCCACCGAATGAACCTCCGGAGGAGTGCTACATGAAAAAGCTGAAATCTCTGCTGGCGGCGCTGCTGGGCGCCGGGCTGGTGGCTGCCACCGCGCTCGCGCAGACCGCGCCGGCCAAGGCCCCCGCGAAGAGCGCGCCGAGCGACACCGCCGCGGCGCAAGCGCCGGCC
>Ga0187894_10002361_pt1 | contig 22664 bp, 14 predicted proteins | sample GBC1701081metaG_FD_136650 | JGI IMG/M metagenome (GOLD analysis project Ga0187894, IMG submission 136650) | White microbial mat communities from a lava cave in the Kipuka Kanohina Cave System on the Island of Hawaii, USA - GBC170108-1 metaG ... | reverse complement strand
TCCTGCGCATCTCGTCTTCGATCTTGGCGAGATCGTCGGGCGTAAAGGGGCGCGCGACCTGGAAGTCGTATTGGAATTTCTCGCTGTGATCGGAGCGCCCGGCGTCGACCTGCGCTTCCGGGAAGAGCCGCTTCACCGCGTCGGCCATCACGTGCTCGGCGGAGTGGCGGATCACTTCGCCGGCTTGCGGGTCGCGGTCGGTGACGATCTGCAGCGCGACGCTCTTCGCGAGCGGCGTGCGCAAGTCGACGAGCTTGCCGTCGATGCGGCCCGCGAGCGCCGCCTTCGCGAGGCCCGGGCCGATCTGCTTCGCCACCTCGAGCACGGTCGCGCCGGACGGCACCGCGAGCTTTCGACCGTCGGGCAAGCCGACTTCGATGGAGCTCATGAACGGTGCTGGATCGAGAGCGTCATTCCGGTGGGCTCGGTGCTTCTCGCGCTGCGGCCGCTTCCTCGGGCGAGGGGAACGGCGGGAATTGGTAGACACGGGCGGGCTCGAACCGCCGACCTCCGCCATGTCAAGGCGGCGCTCTAGCCAACTGAGCTACGTGTCTGAAGGGCCTCTAAAGAGGCGATTTCAATAGCAAACTTAGTCGACTTGTCCGGGTTTCGTTCGACTTGTCCGCGCTGATCGCCACCGAGATTCACGGGTAGTTCGAGGAGAAGCGCGGAGGATCGAGGGCGTCCCAGCGCTCCCTAGGTCGGCCCGGCGTACGGGCGCCTCCGGGACGCGCGCTCCTCTTCAGGATCGCGGCGCGGTGGTCAGTCGGATGTGGGTCGGCTGCGGTGCGGACGCCGCGGCGTCAGCGGGCCTTACCTCCGTGACGTAGCCGGCGGGCGGCTCGGCGGTGAGGCGGTCTCGGAGGAGATCCTCGCGGAGGCCGCGGACCGAGAGCGTGACGCCGGCTGCCTCGTAGCGGCGCGGGACGACGCTGCGGGCGCCGAGCGCGGTGAGGCGAGCGCGGAGAGCGGCGAGCATCGCCGCGTCGTAGGGCGCTTCGAGCACCAGCTCGGCTTGGGCGGCGCTGTCGGCGCCGCTGACGAGCGCGAGGCCGGCCGCCTCGAGCGCCGCGCGCACGCGCGCGCCATCGACCAGCGCCTCGATGCGCCACGCATGCTCCATCGGAATCGGCTCGGACGGCTTGCGCGGGCGCGGCGGCGGCTCGCCGGGCTTCCGCTTCGGCTTCGCTTCGCGCGGGCCGAGATCCGCGAGCACGCCGTGGCCGAGCGTCAGCTCTTCGAGCTTCGCGCCGAGCGCCGCGCGCAGCGCGTTCTCGTCGTCGCGTACCTCGGGCCGCGCAAGCTCGCGCGCATGCGCGAGCACCGCGTTCTCGATCCCGTTCGCGACTGCGCTCTGCCGTAGCGCCTGGAACGCCGCGGCATCCGGCGGCCTCGGCGCAGGCCCGCCGGGCACCCGCGGCGGCAGCTTCGCGACGCCTTCGGCCTGGATCCGCACCGCGTTCTGCGCGAGCCCGCGCGCGGGCAGCAGCACCAGCGCGGGCGCGGCGAGGAGGCCTAGCGCACAGCCGAGCGCCCGCGCGATCACAGCGCGATGCCCGCGACGTCGCGACCGAACAGCGCGTTCACGTCGCGCACGAGCGCGTCGGTCGGCGTCACGCCGAGCGCTTCGGGCAGCGCCATCACGGTCTCGCTCTCGCCCGGAATCGTCACGTGGAGCAGCACCGAGCAGTCGCCGCCGTGCTTGCCGAGCACTGCCTTCAGCGCCGCGATCCGATCGCGCGTCGAATCGCTCGCGAGCAGACGGATCGTCACGCGCGCGGCGAGCTTCTCCTCGGCCTCGGCGAGCGAATAGATCGCGCGCGCGATCATGCGCGCCGGATCGGCGCTCTCGAGCGTGCCGGCGACGACGAGCGGCAGCACGCCGCCGCCCGGCTGCGACGCGGATTCGAGCGCGCGCTTCAGGAGCGCGCGATGCGCCGCGAACGGCTCGGCGAAGATCACCAGCTCGAAGCTGCCCGTCGCGTCCTCGAGCGTCGCGAAGCCCATCGTCTGGCCGCGCCGCGTGCGCGTCTCGCGCAGCGCGGTGATCACGCCGCCCGCGCGCACCTCGCGGCCGACCTTCTCGGCCGCGCTCACCGCGCTCACGTCCGCGAAGCGCCGCAGCGCGGCGGCATGCGCCTCGAGCGGGTGCCCGGTGACGTAGAAGCCGAGCACCTCCTTCTCGTTCGCGAGCCGCTCCGCCTCGGTCCATGCGGGCGCGTCGGGCAATTCCTGCGCGTGCCCGGCGCCGGCGCCGGTCGCGTCGCCGAACAGGCTCTCCTGTCCGATCTCGCGATCGCGCTGCGCGGCCGCGCCGCTCTCGAGCGCGGCATCGAGCGCGTTCCAGACCGACGCGCGGTTCGCATGCAGCGAGTCGTACGCGCCGCACTTCACGAGGCTCTCGACGACGCGCCGGTTGACTCGGCGCGAGTCGACGCGGCTCGCGAAGTCGAACAGCGACGTGAACGCGCCGCCCTCCGCGCGCACGCCGAGGATCGACTCGATCGCGCCCTCGCCGACGTTCTTGACGCCGGCGAGGCCGAAGCGAATGCCCTCTGCGACCGGCGTGAAATCGCGCGCGGACTCGTTCACGTCGGGCGGCAGCACGTCGATCTTGCGGTCGCGCGCGTGCGCGATGTAGCGCGCGAGCTTGTCGTGGTTGCCGGCCTCGATCGAGAGCAGCGCGGCCCAGTACTCGCGCGGGTGGTTCGCCTTCAGGTACGCGGTCTGATACGTGACGAACGCGTAAGCGGTCGAGTGCGCCTTCGGGAAGCCGTACTCCGCGAACTCGGCGACCTGGTCGAACAGCGTCGCCGCCTTCTTCGCGTCGATCTTGTTCGCCGCGCAGCCGGTGACGAACTTGTCGCGGTGCTTCGCCATCTCGGCGGGCTTCTTCTTGCCCATCGCGCGCCGTAACAGGTCGGCTTCGCCGAGCGAGTAGCCGGCGAGCCGGTTCGCGATCTGCAGCACCTGATCTTGGTAGACGATCACGCCGAGCGTCTCGGCGAGCAGCTCCTCGAGCTGCGGCACCAAGAACTCGACCTTGGCCTGCCCGTGCTTGCGCGCGACGTAGTCCTCGACCATGCCCGAGCCGAGCGGGCCCGGCCGATAGAGCGCGATCAGCGGAATGATCTCCTTGAAGCTGCGCGGCTTCAGCTTCGTCACGAGATCCGTCATCCCGGACGACTCCATCTGGAACACGCCTTCGGTATCGCCGCGGCAGAGCAGATCGAACGACTTCTCGTCGTCGAGCGGGATCTTCTCGACGTCGAAGCGCGCGAGGCCGCTCGCGCGCACATTGCGTTCGGCGTCCGCGAGCACCGTCAGCGTCTTCAAGCCGAGGAAGTCGAACTTGATCAGGCCGATCTTCTCGACGCAGCGCATGTCGTACTGCACGACGACGTCGCCGGTCTTCGAATCGCGGTAGAGCGGCGCGAGCTGGATCAGCGGCTGATCGCCGATCACGACGCCGGCCGCGTGCGTCGACGCGTGGCGCGTCAGCCCCTCGAGCCGGCGTCCGGTCTCGACCAGCTTCGCGACCTGCCCGTCCGCCTCGACGCGCGCGCGCAGCTCCGGGCTCTGCTCGAGCGCCTCGTCGATCTTGATGCCGAGCGTCTCCGGGATCAGCTTCGCGATGCGGTCGACGTCGCCGAACGGCATGCCCATCACGCGCCCGACGTCGCGCAGCACCGCGCGCGCCTGCAGCGTCCCGAACGTGATGATCTGCGCGACTCGGCGCCCGTCGTCGCCGCGCCCGGGCTCGTCGTACTTCGCGCTGACGTACTCGATCACCTGCTGGCGGCCGCGCATGCAGAAGTCGACGTCGATGTCCGGCATCGAGATGCGCTCGGGATTCAGGAAGCGCTCGAAGATGATGTCGTACTCGATCGGGTCGACGCCGGTGATGCCGAGGCTGTAGGCGACCAGGCTGCCCGCCGAGGAGCCGCGGCCCGGGCCGACCGGGATGCCGTTGTTACGGGCGTACGCGATGAAGTCGGCGACGATCAGGAAGTAGCCGGCGAAGCCCATCTGCCCGATCACGCCGAGCTCGTAGTCGAGGCGCTTCCCGTACTCCGCGAACTTCTGCGGCAGCGGCTCGTCCGGCGCGAGCCCTAATCGCTTGCGCAGGCCGGCCTGCGCGTCCGCGACGAGCACGTGCTCGCGCGTCGTGCTCGCCGGCACCTGGAACTCGGGCATGTGGTACTTGCCCATCGGGATCTCGACCGCGCAGCGCTCGGCGATCTCCATCGACGCATGCACCGCCGCCGGGTGGTCGTGAAAGAGCTCGAGCATTTCCTCGCCGCTCTTCACATAGAAGCCGCGCCCGTCGAAGCGGAAGCGGCTCGGGTCGTCGAGGTTCGCCGCGGTGCCGATGCAGAGCAGCGCGTCGTGATGCTCGTGGTCGCTGTGCTCGAGGTAGTGCGCGTCGTTCGTCGCGAGCAGCGGCAGCCGCAGATCCGAAGCCATCTTCACGAGCTCGGCATTCACGCGGTCCTGGTCCGGGATGCCGTGGCGCTGCAGCTCGAGGTAGTACCGGCCGGGGAACGTGCGCGAGAACGTTTCCGCCATCTCCCACGCGGCGTTCAGCTCGCCGCCGAGAATGCGGCGCGAGACGAGCGACGAGAGGCAGCCCGACGTCGTGATCAGGCCCTCGCTGTGCTTGGCGAGCAAGTCGAGATCGATGCGCGGCTTGTAGTAGAAGCCCTCGAGGTAGGCCTTCGAGATCAGGTAGATCAGGTTGCGGTAGCCGGTGTCGTTCATCGCGATCAGCAGCTGGTGGCTGATCGCGTCGAAGCCGGACGCGTCGCGCTCGCGCTTCTCCTTGTCGAAGCGCGAGCCCGCTGCGATGTAGGCCTCGCAGCCGATGATCGGCTTCACGCCGTTCGCGAGCGCCTTCTCCGTGAACTCGACCGCACCGAACAAGTTGCCGTGATCGGTCATCGCGATCGCGCTCTGGCCGAGTGCCTTCACGCGCTCGAACAGCGGGTTGTGCTGGATCGCGCCGTCGAGCAGCGAGTACTGCGTGTGCAGGTGTAGGTGCGTGAACGGGACGGCCATCAGGCGCACCCGTGCGTCAGCTGATCGAGCACGTCGCCCAGCAGGCGCTGCGCACGCGCGTAGCGCTCCGGTGGAGCGCCGCGCAGCTCGTCGGCGGATTGGATGTAGAGCCCGCGCTCCGTGAGCTCGCTGCCGCAGTGGGCGACCATTCCCGCGACCGTCTCCGGCGTCATCTCGAGATGGAACTGCAGCGCCAGCACGCGCGGGCCGAGCTGGAACGCCTGGTTCTTGCAGCCCGCGCTCTCGGCGAGCCTCACCGCGCCCGCCGGCAGGTCGAACGTCTCCCCGTGCCAGTGGAAGACGGTCGCGACCTCCGGCAGCTGGACCATGCCGGTGGGCGACCGCTCGCCGCGCACCTCGAACCAGCCGATCTCCTTGTGCGAGTTGCGCTGCACCGGCGCAGCGAGCGCGTTCGCGAGCAGCTGCGCGCCGAGGCAGATCCCGAGCACACGCTTCTCGCCGCGCACCGCCTCGGCGATGAAGCGCTTCTCGGGCGCGAGCCACGGCAGCTTCGCTTCGTCGTTCACGCTCATCGGGCCGCCGAGGACGATCAGGAAGTCGAGGCTCGCGACGTCCGGGAAATGCGGCGCCGGCTCGAAGAGCCGTGTCGCCGTCACCCGCGCGCCTCGCTGCGCCAGCCAGGGCTCGATCTGGCCGAGGCCCTCGAACGCTGCGTGCTGCAGGACGTGGACGCGGAGCACGGCGGCGCTCACTCCCACTCGATCGTTGCGGGCGGCTTGGAGGACACGTCGTAGACGACGCGGTTCACGCCGCGCACCTCGTTCGTGATGCGGCTCGAGATCCGCGCGAGCAGCTCGTGCGGGAGACGCGACCAGTCGGCCGTCATCGCGTCCGCGGACGACACGCAGCGCAGCGCGATCGCATTCTCGTACGTGCGCTCGTCGCCCATCACGCCGACGCTCTGGATCGGCAGGAACACCGCGAACGCCTGCCAGATCTGGTCGTACCAGCCGGCGCGCCGGATCTCGTCGATCAGGATCGCGTCTGCGCGGCGCAAGAGCGCGAGCCGCTCGCGCGTCACGTCGCCGATGATGCGGATCGCGAGGCCCGGGCCGGGGAACGGATGGCGCCCGACCATCACGTGCGGAAGCCCTAACTGCCGGCCCGCTGCGCGCACCTCGTCCTTGAACAGCTCGCGCAGCGGCTCGACCAGCGCGAGCCGCATCTGCTCGGGCAGCCCGCCGACGTTGTGATGCGTCTTGATCGTCGCGCTCGGCCCGCGCACCGAGACGCTCTCGATCACGTCGGGGTAGAGCGTGCCCTGCACCAGGAAGTCCGCGCCGCCGAGCTTCGCGGCCTCCTGCTCGAACACCTCGATGAAGAGGCGCCCGATGATCTTGCGCTTGGTCTCCGGATCCGTGACGCCCGCGAGCGCCGCGAGGAATCGCTCGCTCGCGTCGACGGTCACGAGCCGCGCGTGCAGGTTCGCGCCGAACGTGCGCTCGACCTCGGCGCGCTCGCCTTCCCGCAACAAGCCGTGGTCGACGAAGATGCAGGTCAGCTGGTCGCCGATCGCGCGCTGCACGAGCGCCGCGGCGACCGACGAGTCGACGCCGCCCGAGAGGCCGCAGATCGCGCGCCCGCTGCCGACCTGTGCGCGCACGCGCGAGGTCGCGCTCTCGACGAACGCGTCGACCGTCCACGTTCCCGCGCAGCCGCACATGCCGCGCGTGAAGTTGCGCAGCAGCTGGTCGCCACCTTCGGTGTGGTTCACCTCGGGATGGAACTGCACGCCGACCAGCGGCTGCGTGCGGTGCGCGACCGCCGCGAACGGGGAGTTCGCGCTCGTCGCGATCACTTCCCAGCTCTCGGGCAGCCGCAGCACGCGGTCGCCGTGGCTCATCCAGACGTTGCGGTCGGCGTCGCCGAGCCCGGCGAACAGCGGATGCGGCTTCTCGACGTGCAGCAGCGCGCGCCCGTACTCGCGCGCGTCCGCCTTCTCCACGACGCCGCCGAGCTGATGCGCCATCAGCTGCTGCCCATAACAAATGCCGAGCACCGGCACGCCGAGCGCGTAGAGGCCGGGGTCGCACGAGGGCGCGCCCTCGGCATACACGCTGGCGGGCCCGCCCGAGAGTACGATGCCTCTCGGCGCGAACGCGCGGATCTTCGCGAGCGGCCAATTCGCGGGCTGGATCTCGCAGTAGACGCGCTGCTCGCGGATGCGGCGCGCGATCAGCTGGCTGTACTGCGCGCCGAAATCGAGGATCAAGATGCGGTCGCCATGGGGGTCGATCGTCATTTGCACTTTCTTTGGTGATCGCCCCAGCGAGCGAGCGACGCGTTCAGCGAATCAGCTGCGAGGCGCAGCCTCGCCAGCTGCATTCGCTCCGCTTGCAGCCGCGGGGCCACCGGGTTCGTTCTGCTCGCGACCCCAGGGACGTCACTATTCAATCCTGTAGTTGGGAGCCTCCTGCGTGATGATCACGTCGTGCACGTGGCTCTCGACGAGCCCCGCCTGAGAGATCCGCACGAAGCGCGCGTTCGCGCGCAAGTCGGGCAGCGTCGCCGCGCCGCAATAACCCATCCCGGAGCGCAGGCCGCCGAGCAGCTGATGGATGCTGTTCGAGAGGCTGCCGCGGTACGGAACGCGGCCCTCGATGCCCTCGGGTACGAGCTTGCGATTGTCCTCGACGTCGCCCTGGAAGTATCGGTCCTTGCTGCCCTCGGCCATCGCGCCGAGCGAGCCCATGCCTCGATAGACCTTGTACGAGCGGCCCTGATAGAGGATCACCTCGCCGGGCGATTCATCGGTGCCCGCGAACAGCGAGCCGATCATCACCGTGCTCGCGCCGGCCGCGAGCGCCTTCACGATGTCGCCCGAGAATTTCACACCGCCGTCGGCGACGACCGGCACGCCGAAGCGCGTCGCGGTCTTCGCGGCGTCCATCACCGCGGTGAGCTGCGGCACACCCACGCCGGCGACGACGCGCGTCGTGCAGATCGAGCCCGGCCCGACGCCGACCTTCACGCCCGAGACGCCCGCCTTCACGAGCGCCTCGGCGCCCTCGGCCGTCGCGACGTTGCCGCCGATGATCGGGAGCGCCGCGAACGTGCGGCGCAGCGCGACGATCGTGTCGAGCACGCCGGCCGAGTGGCCGTGCGCGGTGTCGACCACGATCACGTCGACGCCGGCGTTCACGAGCGCCTGCGCGCGCGCGACGGTGTCGGTTCCGGCGCCGACGGCGGCGCCGCAGCGCAGCCGGCCGAGCGCGTCCTTCGAGGCGCTCGGGAACTTCTCGCTCTTCTCGATGTCCTTGATCGTGATCAGCCCGCGCAGCGCGCCGCTCGCGTCGACGACGAGCAGCTTCTCGATGCGATGCTCGTGCAGCAGCTCCTTCGCGCGTTCGCGCGTCGTGCCGGGCGGCACCGTCACGAGCCCGTCCTTCGTCATCACGCTCGAGATCGGGCGCGTCGCGTCCTTGACGAAGCGCAGGTCGCGGTTCGTCAGGATGCCGACGGCCTTGCCGCCTTGCGTGATCGGCACGCCCGAGATCCGGTGCTGCGCCATCACTTCCATCGCGTCGCGGATCGTGCGGTCCGGCGGCAGCGTGATCGGGTCGACGATCATGCCCGACTCGGAGCGCTTCACCTTGTCGACCTCGGCGGCCTGCGCCTGCGCCGAGAGGTTGCGGTGGATGATGCCGATGCCGCCGTGCTGCGCGAGGCAGATCGCGGCGGCGTGCTCGGTGACGGTGTCCATCGCCGCGGACACGATCGGGACGTGCAGCTCGATCTCGCGCGTCAGCTGCGTTGTTAGGGAGACGTCCTTCGGCAGCACGTCCGACGCGCCAGGCACGAGCAGCACGTCATCGAACGTGAGCGCCTCGCGAATCCGGCTGTCGTCCATCGCGCGCCTCCACTCCCGCCGGCGCCGAGATAGGCCAAGCCCAAGAGGAGAAGGCCCTGCTCGCCGCCCCGGATTGGCGGCGCAACATACGAAGCAGGTCTCCGACGGTCAATGCGTTTTGCGTGCGGGTGCGGGCTTTGTCGTGCTCGTCGCGGGAAGCGCCGCCGCGGCGGGCCGGCGGGCGGGGCGGAGGGTCGCGACTCCGGGCCTTGGCGCGGTGGCGTGCGGGCTTGGGTGGAGGCGGCGCGCGGCACTTGGGCGTCGCTACGCGGCGCGGCCGTGAATTCGTTGCGCAGAGAATTGCGGCGTTCGCGGTTCGACCGGCCCTCCGCTGCGACGCCCGTCCGCCCCGCCCGCCGGCCCGCCGCGGCGGCTTTTGCTTGCAGCCGTATTCACGAGTCAAATGGAGAGGCGCGGGTCGGGGCGGCTTTGAGCCGCCCCTCCCGCGTGCGCCGCTTACGCGGCGCGCCTTCGTGCCGCGGCGTTGCTCAGTCGCTTGTTACGGCCGCGGCGGAAGAAGAGCCGATGCGCTGCCGTGGAGAGCGGCGGCGAGGTCGCGGACGACGCCTTCGAGGACGCGGACGGCGCCGGCGGGGGCGTCTTGGGCGAAGCGGTGGAAGGCGTTGCGGGTGAGCAGCAGCACGCGCGACGGGCCTGCGGCCTTCAGCGAGGCCTCGCGGTTGCCGGAGCGCGCGAGCGCAGCGAGACCGAGCGCGGCGGGGGCTTCGACGCGGCCGAGATCGCCGGCGCGTTCGCTCGAGCAGTCGAGCGCGCCGTCGACGAGCAGGATCGCGCCGTCGGCCTCGCTGCCTTCGAGGCAGAGCATCTCGCCGGCGCGCAGCGACTGCTCGTCGACGAGGGCGGCGAGGATGTTCTGCTCGTCCTTGCCGAGATCGGCGAACGGCGGGAAACGCGACCAGTCGATCGCGCTCACGGCATCACCCGCGAGAGCATCGTGCGCAGCAGCGGCAGCGGATCGCGCTCGCCGTCGAGGTGGAGCAGGAACAACGAGGCGTCGCTCAGCACCGAGAGCTTCTCCTGGATCTCCTCCGGCGCGAGGCGCTCGCCCTTGCGCAGCAGGAGCACGTGAAAGGTGCGGTGGTCCGGAATGCGGCGGAACGCCTGGGCGAGCGCACGCAGGCGCGCTTCGGAATCCTGCGCGGGCAGCACGTGCAGCAGCACGAGCCCGAGCGCACCGTGCGCGGCGGCCGGCCAGAGCGGCGCGTAGAGGGGGCTCGCCGGCACGTGGACGAGATCGATCGCGAGCCCGTCGGCGACCGAGAGCCGCGCGAGCGGCGCGAGATCGTTGCTCGCGACCGCCGCCGAGTTGCCGCTCGGGCGGCTCGCGCCGGGCAGCTGCTGGAGGGCGCGCACGAGATCGTTCGTTGCCGCGGCGTCTGCGGACGCGAGCAGCAGCTTCGCGGGTGCGAGCGCGCCCCGCGGCGCGCCGGCCTCGAGCCACTCGCGCAGGCGCTTGGCCTGCGCGGCGTCGAACAGCGCCGCGTCCGAGATCGCTGCGCGGCGCTCGCGACCCCGGCGCACGCGCACGATGCCGCGCTCGATCAGCGTCTGCAGCGTGCGCAGCACCTGATAGTCCGAGTGCGTGCAGTGATCGACGATCGAGCGCACGTCGTCGTACGCCTCGAGCAGCAGCAGCACTTCCTGCGCGACCGGATGCACGACTCTCGGGATCTCGGTGCGCGCGACCGCGAGGCCGACGCGCGCCGTGTCGGGCGGCAGACCGCGCGCGAGGCGTCCCCACTCGCTCTGCTGGCGCAGGCCCTCGAGCAACAGCGCGCGCGTCGGCGTCTGGATGCGCGCGGGCCGCGCCTCGTCGCTCGGCGTGAACGCGAACGAGCCTTCGCGCCAGCCGAGCATCCGGTAGAGCGCCTTCTCGTCCTGCGCGCGCGCGCCGGCGTTCGCTTGGACGACGTTGCCGTCGCGCAGCCACAGCTCGCCGCGATCGCGCGGGCCGTCGCCGTTCGTCACCGCGAGCCGGCCGGTGCGGCGATTCTGGTGCAGCAGCTGCAGCACGTCGGCGAGCGCGACCTGCGAGAGATCGCCGTTCACGGTGCTCTCGGCCGCGCTCGCGCGCTCGACCGCGCCGAGCCGCTCGCGCTTGCCGAGCAGCGCGAGAATGCGCTCGCCCGCGCCCGCGGCCTGCTCGAGCACGTCGTCGAAATCGCCGCGCTGCGCGCTCGCGCCGGGCCCGAGGTAGACGAGGCGGATGCTGCGCGTGCGCGGATTCGCGCGCAGGATCTCGGCGAGGCGCTTCGCGTCGATCAGCGGGAGGTCGTGGCCCGCGACGAGCGCGTCGGGCAGCTCCGCGAGCGCCGTCTCGAGCGCGCTCGCGCCGGTCTCGGCGAAGCTGACGCCGAAGCCGAGCGGCGCCAGCTCGGCGGCGAGGCTGCGCGCGCGCGTGCGGTCGGCGTCAGCGATGAGGATCGAGTCATCCACCGATCGGGATCCCGAGATCGCGACCGAGCTGGAAGGCGAGATGCTCGACCAGCACGCGATCGGCGGTGTGATACAGCGACGCGTCGCGTTCGTCTCCGCCCGGCTCGCGCACGAGCGCGTACGCGGGGCGGTCTCCGTAGTAGAGGACGAACGGCGCCTCGGTCCCGGCTCGCAGCGGCGAGACCCACGTCACCGGAAGACCGGGCGGCTCGTCCGGGCCGCGCTCGGCGACGAGCACGACCTCCGTCTTGCTGCCGAGCCCGCGCAGCTGCTCGAGCGCGCCGCGAATCGGAGCGCTCAGCGCGCCGCCGGCGCCGATGAACAACAGGCCGCGCTCGTGCGGGCGGCGCCCGACTTCGTCGAGCAGGAACACGGTCGCCTGATCTGTGAGCGCGCTGCCCATCGCGGGCGCCTCGGCGAGCAGCGAGTCGACGAGGCCGCGGAACGGCGCCTGCTCGAGCTCGCGCGCGCGCACGAAGCTCGCGCGGTCTTCGCCGATGCGCGCGCCGAGCGTCTCCCAGAGCGCGTCGAGCGTCGCGCCGTCGGCTGGGAACGACGCCGCAGCAGCGAGCACCGGGGGTGCGTCGGGCAGCGCGCGCAGCGACTCGCAGCGTTCGAGTGCGCCGCGCAGCCGGCGCTTGCCCACCGCGGCGCCGATGCCGTCGGTCTCAGGCAGCAGCGCGAAGTAGCGGCCGTCGCTCTCGATCGCGAGCAAGTCCGACGCGCGCAGCCCGCGCGCGAGCGTCGCCGCGAACTCGGCGAGCATTGCCTCGACCTCGCTGTGCGGCCGGCCGGCCCACGCGTCGGCGAGGCGGTCCACCTCGACACGGACGACCGAGAAGCTGCGCGAGAAGCGGCGCGATTTCTGGATCTCGTGCTCGACCATGTCGTCGAGGTAGGTCTTCGTGTACGCGCGCGTGACCGGATCGCGGAACGAGCGGCGCTCGAGCGCGCGCACCGCGTAGCCGTTCGCGAGCGCCTGCGCGGCGAACGCGCCGAGCCGCTCCGCGGCCGCGATGTCGGCGTCGCCGAACTCGCTGCCGTCGAGCTTGTCGGTGAGCCGAATGAAGCCGAGCAGACGCCCGGCGCGCGCGAGCGGAACGAACAGGCACGCGCGGCCGGTCCCGCCCGCCGCCGGGCCGCGCTGCGGGCGCGCGTTCGGCTCCGCGAGCGGCGCGAGCTCGGCCGGCAGATGTGCGCTGTGCAGGTCCGCGCGCTCGTCCTCGACGCGCACGAGCCCGCTCACGCCGGCGAGGCGCAGCCGCTCCGGCGCCTCGGGCCGTGCGATCCACGCGACGCCGCCGTGCGCGTTCGTCTCGAGACACAGCGCCTCGACGACGCGGTCCGAGAGCTGCTCGAGCGACTGCGTCGCGAACAGCGCGAGGATCCGCTCGTACTGCGCGAACGCGCTCAGGTGCTCGAGGTTCTCGGCGTTCAGGCGCCGGTTCTCGTCGCGCATCCGGCGCCGCTCGCGGATCGCGCCGAGGCTACGCAGCAGCGCCGTGCGGTCGAGCGGCTTCAGCAGGTAGTCGGTGGCGCCGAGCTTCATCGCGTCGACCGCGGTCTTCACGTCGCCGACGCTCGTGACGACGACGATCTCCTGCTCCGGCCAGCGCTCCTTCACGCGCTGCACGAGCTCGCTGCCGTCCATACCCGGCATCACGAGATCGGTGATCACGACGTCGTACGCGGTCGCCTCGAGCGCGCTGAGCGCGTCGGCGCCGCTCGCGTGCGTCTGCACCTCGAAGCCGGCCTCGCGCAGCAGATCCTCGAGGTAGACGCGGAAGTACAGCTGGTCGTCGACCGCCAGGATTCGGCCCTGACTCACCGCTCCCCTCCCCGCCCGCGGGCGTTGCTCGCTGCGTTTTACGCGGCCGACTGCGCCGCCGCTCCCGCGGAGTGCCGCACAGTGTGCGGCATCACCTCGCCGAGCGAGCCGATCATGGAGTGAGGGGTGGCCTCCACGATCGCGATCTCCACCAGCGAGCCCAGCGCCGGCGCTTCGGCCGCGGGCGCGCGGAAGTTGACGACCCGGTGCTGCGGATCGCGGCCTTGGAGCGGAACACCGCCCTCGGCTCGCGCGCCGCGCCGGCTCGCGCCCTCGACCAGCACCTCCGTGCGCGAGCCGACGCGCGCGCGATGCGCCGCGAACGTGAGCTCGCGCTGGAGATCCTGCAGCTCCGCGAGCCGCGCCTGCGATTCCTCGGCCGAGAGCGCGCTCTTCAGCGCCGCGGAAGCCGTGCCGGGCCGCGGCGAGTACTTGAACGAGTAGCTGTCGACGAACTCCACCTCGCGCATCAGCGCGAGCGTCGCGTCGAAGTCGGCGCGCGTCTCGCCCGGGTGGCCGACGATCACGTCGGTCGTGATCGCGACGTCGGGCCGCGCGCGGCGCAGCGCCGCAACGATCGCGCGGTACTCGGCGACGGTGTAGCGGCGCCGCATCGCGGCGAGCATGCGATCCGAGCCGCTCTGCACCGGCAGATGCACGTGCGGGCAGAGCTGCGGCAGCTCGGCGTGCGCGCGCACGAGCGCGTCGTCGAAAAAGATCGGGTGCGGGCTCGTGTACCGCAGCCGCGCGATGCCGGGGAGCTTCGCGAGCTCGGCGAGCAGATCGCCGAACGCCATCGTACCGGCGGCGGCGCTGCGCTCGCGTCGCAGGTCGTGGCGGCCGTACGCATTCACGGTCTGCCCGAGCAGCGTGAGCTCGCGCACGCCGCGCTCCGCGAGCGTGCGCGCCTCGCTGAGGATCGCCGCGGCGGGCCGCGAGATCTCCCGGCCGCGCGTCAGCGGCACGACGCAGAACGAGCAGAAGAGATCGCAGCCCTCCATCACCGTGAGCCACGCGCGGCCGGGCGTCGTGGACTGGAACGCCGGGTGGCGCTCGGGCAGATCGAAGCGCCCGAGGCTGAGGTCGTCTTCGAAGCGCGCTTCGCGCTGGCCTCGCTCGGCCGCCGCGACCATGTCCGGCACCCAGCGCAGGTTGTGCGTGCCGAACGCGAAGTCGACCTGCGGATAGCGGCGGAGCAGGCTGTCGCCCTCTTGCTGCGCGACGCAGCCGCCGACTCCGATCAGCCGCCCGGGCCGCTCGGCCTTCCAGAGGCGCAGGATCCCGAGGTCGGTGTAGAGCCGGTGCTCCGCCTTCTCGCGGATCGAGCACGTGTTCACGACCACGAGATCCGCCTCGGCCTCGCTCTCGGCCCGATTGAGGCCCGCGTGGTGGAGCAGGTTCGCGACCTTCTCCGAGTCGTGGGCGTTCATCTGGCACCCGTAGGTGCGGATCTGGAAGGCGCGCGCCATGCGCCGCGCACCTTACCGCCTGAATCGCGCGAAACCAGCGGAGTTACGGGGCTTTAGGGCAAGTTCCGGCGGGTGGGCCGCGCCGAGCGCCAGCCAGAACCACCCGTTCTGGGGGCGGCGCGGGGAGATCCCAGAGCCGGGGCGCGCAGGGCCCACACCTTTTGGTGTAGGGCCTGAGAGATTTTCTGAAAAGACGTTTGACAACGGCGCCGAGCCCGGACCATAATCGCCCCACGATTTCTGGAGCGGCGGCGGATAAGGCATTTCTCGACGAAATGTCCAACCTCTCACCCCCCATCATCTATCCGCCGCCCTCCGCCCTGACCCGAAGCCCCGCCTGACGCAAGTCCGGCGGGGTTTTCGGTTTAGGGGGTTGAACGCCTGCGGGGTACGCGGCAGATCGAGGAGAGGCGCGGAGGGAGCGTGCCCGGGATGAGCGCGGCACGCGCGAGCCTCGGTCCAACGCGGTGAACGCGCAGCGTGCGACGGCGGCTGCCGACGCGCCGGTGCCGCGCGCCTAGGCGAGCCGGCTAAAGCACCAGCCGATCCACCACCTTCGAGAGCTGCTTCAGGTTCCGGCACTCCTCGGCGACGTCGACGTGCGGCATGTACTTGTCCATCACGGAGTCGCCGAACCCCCAAGCGCTCGGGCTCTCGGGGTTGAGCCACACCACGTCCTTCGCCTTGTTGTAGATGTCGCGCAGGCACCAAGCGCGCGGGTCGTTGTAGTTGTTACGGGCGTCGCCGAGGATCAGCACCGTCGTCTTCTGGTCGATCGCCGACAGATAGTTCTGCCAGAAGTAGTGGAACGCGTTGCCGAAGTTCGAGCGCGTGTAGACGTTGATCACGTCGCCGCCGTCGAGCGCCTTCTCGATCGCGCCGTTGATGTCCTTCTCTTTGAAGATCGGCGTCACTTCCCCGAGCTCCGAGACGAACACGAAGCTGCGGATCTTCGTGAAGCACTCCTGCAGCGAGTACATGAACTGCAGCATGAAGCGCGACACGTTCGCGACCGACGACGAGACGTCGCACAGGATCACGAGCTTCGGGCGGTCCTTCTTGCGCTGCTTGAAGATCAGCTCGAACGGCACGCCGCCGTGGCCGGCGTTGCGGCGCAGCATCGTGTGCAGATCGAGCTTGCCGCGCTTCAGCCGCCGCTTGCGCACGGTCAGCACGTTCTTGATGCGCTGCGCGAGCCGCGCGACCACCTCGCGCATGCGCTTGATCTCGTCCTCGGTGAGGTTGTAGAAGCTCTTCTCGAGCAGGCTCTCGCGCCGGAACTTCTCCATGTAGTCGTAGTTGCGCTGCTGCAGCTCGCGCTCGGTGAAGTTGCGGACGGATTGGCGCAGCGCTTCGAGGAACTTCTCGATCAGGTCGAGCAGCGCGTCGACCTGCGCGTCGGGCATGCCGCCCTCGCGCAGCTGTTGGGCGAGATCGCGCAGCTGCTTGCCCGCGCCCTCCGCGTCGAGCTGCTCCATCGTGCGGCGCGTGAAGAAGCCGATCTGCAGCATGTTCTCGATGCGCTCGGTGCCGGCGCTCTGCGCCGCTTCGCGGATCAGCTGCTCGAGCTGCGAGAGATCCTGCGTCAGCAGCGCCTTCGCGAGCTCGGACAGATCCATCTGCCCGCCTTGCATGTTCTGCATGCCCTGCTTGATCGCTTCCATCAGCTTCTCGAGATCGAGCTCGCCGCTCATCTGGCTAGCAGCCTGGTCGAACGCTCCGCGCAGGCCGTCGTAGAACGAGGACCAGTAGAGGTCGAACAGCTGGTCGAAGCCGGCGATGTCCTCGGAGCGCTTCACCATCGTCGTGCGCAGCGCGTCGCGGAAGATCTCTCGGTCGTCGAACGAGAGCTCGTCGATCGCGAGGAACGAATCGATCGACTCCGCCACCGACACGCGAATGCCGCTCTTCCGCAGCAAGTTCGCGAACTCGATGATTTTCTTCTCCACGGGACGACCTCGGGGCGTGTTGTTAGTGGAGCACACCCTTCTTCGCGGTCCCGGCCTGCGGCGGCGCGGCCGGCGTCTGGGCCGCGGGCGCGGGCGCGGCACCGGCTTGGGGCGCCGCGGGCGCGTCGGCCTTGCGCGTGATCAGGCGACCGAGCTCGCTCTGCGCCTTCTTGATGTCGGCCTCGTATTTGAGGATCACGTTCAGCGTGTCGCGCACGAGCCCCTCGTCGAGCTGGCCGGCGTTCAGCGCGAGCAGCGCGCGCGCCCAGTCGAGCGTCTCCGAGATCGACGGCGTCTTCTTCAAGTCGAGCTTGCGCAGCCGCGCCATCACGCCGACGAGCTCCTCGGCGAGGCGAATGTCGATGCCGGGCACCTTCGTCTCGAGGATCTTGGTCTCGAGCGCCTCGTCCGGGAAATCGATGAACAGGTGCAGGCAGCGGCGCTTCAGCGCGTCGCTCATCTCGCGCGCGTCGTTCGAGGTCAGGAACACGATCGGCATGTGCGTCGCCGCGAGCGTTCCGATCTCCGGCACGGTCACCTGGAAGTCCGAGAGCACCTCGAGCAGGAACGCCTCGAACTCGGGGTCCGACTTGTCGACCTCGTCGATCAGCAGCAGCGACGGCTCGTCGGCTTGGATCGCGCGGAGCAGCGGGCGCTGCACGATGAAGCGCTCCGAGAAGAACACGTTGTCCTGCGCGCCGACGCGCTCAGCGGCGTCGCGCAGCGTGGTCGCGCCCGCCATCGCCTCGGCGAACTTCTCCTTCAGGATCTGCGTGTAGAGCAGCTGCTTCGAGTACTCCCACTCGTAGAGCGCCTTCGCCTCGTCGAGACCTTCGTAACACTGCAGCCGGATCATCGGGCGGCCGGTCGCCTTCGCGACCACTTTCGCGAGCTCGGTCTTGCCGACGCCCGCGGGCCCTTCTACGAGCACCGGCTTGCCGAGCTTGGTCGCGAGGTAGACGACCGTCGCGATGTTCTTTCCGCAGACGTAGCCCTGGCCGTTCAGCTGGCGGATCACGTCGTCGACCGAAGCGAACATGAGGCTCCTCTCGTTTCCCGCTCCCGCTCGCGGTCAACTCATTAGGTGGAGAACGTGGCCCAGCTTCTCCTTCTTGGTGCGGAGATACTGGAGGTTGCGTTCGTTGGGCGTGATCTCGAGCGGCACGCGTTCGACGATCGAGAGCCCGTAGCCCTCGATGCCCGCGCGCTTGCCGGGGTTGTTCGTGATGATGCGCATCTTGCGCACGCCGAGGTCGTGCAGGATCTGCGCGCCGACGCCGTAGTCGCGCAGGTCGGCCGCGAAGCCGAGCCGCTCGTTCGCCTGCACGGTGTCGAGGCCCTCGCGGTCCTGCAGGCCGTAGGCCTTGATCTTGTTCTTGAGCCCGATGCCGCGGCCCTCTTGGCGCATGTAGAGAATCACGCCCTTGCCTTCGGCCTCGATCAGCTTCATCGCGGCCTCGAGCTGCTCGCCGCAGTCGCAGCGCAGCGAGCCGAACGAGTCGCCGGTGAGGCACTCGCTGTGCACGCGCACGAGCACCTCGTCCTCGGGGCTGATCGCGCCCTTCACGAGCGCGACGTGGTCGATGTGATCGATGTCGTTCTCGTAGACGATCGCGCGGAACTCGCCGCCCCACTTCGTCGGCAGCCCGCAGTCGCCCGAAGCGCGCACCAGCTTCTCGTTGCGCAGCCGGTATTCGATCAGGTCCGCGATCGTCGCGATCTTGAGTCCGTGCTTGCGCGCGAACTTCACGAGATCGGGCATGCGCGCCATCGTGCCGTCGTCGTTCATGATCTCGCAGATCACGCCGGAGGGAGCGCGGCCCGCGAGCCGCGCGAGGTCGACCGCGCCCTCGGTTTGGCCGGCGCGGCGCAAGACGCCGCCGGCGCGGGCGCGCAGCGGAAACACGTGGCCCGGGCGCACGATGTCTTGCGGGCGCGCATCGGGGCGAATCGCGGTCAGGATCGTGTGCGCGCGGTCGTGCGCCGAGATGCCGGTGGTGACGCCCTCGCGCGCCTCGATCGAGATTGTGAACGCGGTGCCGAAGCCCGAAGAGTTCTCGTTCTCGGGGACCATCATGCCGAGCCGCAGCTTCTCGAGCTGGTCGCCCATCATCGGCAGGCAGATCAGGCCACGTCCGTGCATCGCCATGAAGTTGATCGCTTCGGGCGTGACCGCGTCGGCGGCCATGCACAGGTCGCCCTCGTTCTCGCGATCCTCGTCGTCGACGAGGATGATCATGCGGCCGGCCTTGATCTCCGCGATCGCTGCCGGGATCGAGACGACGACGTCGGCCGGGGAGCCATGCAACGCGACGGCAGGCTTCGGGAGGGAGTCGGTCATGCGCTCTCGTTCGATCCGCCCGCAGTACGGACCGGCAACTCCTGCGCAGTTCCGTCTCGCAGCGGGTTCGGAGCGACCGTAATCACACGCTCCGAAGCCGGGACGAAAGCCACGCTAGCGCCGTGGGTTGGGCGCCGCTACGCCCCGAGGCGCTTGAGGACGCCCTTCAGGAAGTCGGACTCGCTGACGCCGAACTTGTCCTGGAACTGGTGCTTCGCGTTCAGCTGCCGGTAGGTGAGCCGCAGCAGCTCGCGGAAGGTTTCGATCACGCCCTCGCCGCGCGTCGCGACGCCGGGGAAGGTCGGAATGTCGCCCCACGCCGCCTTGATCTCTTCGAGCGGCTTCACGTCGGGCAGATCGCGCTTGTTGAACTGCACGACCTTCGGCATCGCGGCGAAGTCGAGGCCGTTGGACTTGAGGTTCGCCTCCATGTCGCGCCACGAGTAGGCGTTCGCGCCCGCGGAGGTGCGCTGCGAATCGGCGACGAACACGACGCCGTCGGCTCCGGAGAGCACGACCTTGCGCGTCGACTTGTGCATCACCTGCCCGGGCACCGTGAATAGCTTCAGCTTCACCGCGAAGCCGTTCGCTGTGCCGAACTGCACCGGCAGGAAGTCGAAGTAGAGCGTGCGGTCGTCGGCGGTGTCGAGCGTGACCATCTTCCCGCGCGCGCCGGGATCGAGCAGCTCGTGGAGCTTCTGGAGGTTCGTCGTCTTCCCGGACAGGGCAGGTCCGTAGTAGACGAACTTCAGGACGATCTCGCGCCCTGCCATGTTGATCTGCACCATCGCCCCGGCCTCTCTGCCTTCCGCAGCCCGCACGCGAGACGCCCCTGTGCGGCGGCGCTTCGGTGCCCCAGCGCACACTGCATCGGCAGCCGCCCGGCGGACGTTGAGAGAGAACTACGGCACGCTGCCGTCACTTCTGCGCAGGAAGCCGGCAAGAAGCGCTCGGGCAGCGGCGGCGGGCGTGAGGCGCTGCTCTTCGACGTCGGCCTCGAGGCGCGGAATCGCCTGCGCCACCTCGGGATTCTCCCGCAGCGCGCGCTGCAGGCCCTCCTCGACGAGGCTCCACATCCACTCGCGCGCCTGGCTGCGCCGGCGCTGCTCGAGCGCGCCGCTCTTCGCGAGCAGCTCGCGCTGCTCGAGCGCGATCCGCCAGAGCTCGCCGACGCCCTCGCCGGTGAGCGCGCTCGCCGCGAGCGCGAGCGGCTTCCAGCCGCTCGCCGCGGGCCGCAGCAGCGAGAGCGCCTGCTCGTGCTCGTGCTTCGTGCGCAGCGCCGCGGCGCGCAGCTCGCCGTCGCACTTGTTCACGACCAATGCGTCGGCGAGCTCGAGCACACCGCGCTTGATGCCCTGCAGGCCGTCGCCCGCCGCCGGTTGCAGCAGCACCGCGAAGAAGTCGACCATCGAGCGCACTGCGATCTCGCTCTGGCCGATGCCGACGGTCTCGATCACGACCACGTCGAAGCCCGCCGCCTCGCACAGCAGCATCACCTCGCGCGTGCGGTGCGCGACGCCGCCGAGCGCGCCGCCGCTCGGCGAGGGGCGAATGAACGCGCGCTCCTCGAGCGCGAGCCGCTCCATGCGCGTCTTGTCGCCGAGGATGCTGCCGCCGCTGACCGGGCTCGACGGGTCGACCGCGAGCACCGCGACGCGCTTGCCCGTGCCGATCACGTGCAGCCCGAACGCCTCGATGAAGCTGCTCTTGCCGACGCCCGGCGGGCCGGTGATGCCGATGCGCACCGCGCCGCCCGCGTGACTCACCAATGCGCCGAGAATCTCCTGCCCGACACGCTGGTGATCCGCGCGCGTGCTCTCGATCAGCGTGATCGCGCGCGCGATCGCGCGGCGGTCGCCGGCGCGGATCGCCGCGCAATAATCACTCGCGCTCTCGAGGCGCTGCGCGGCCGCGCTCTCGCTCACGCCGCGCGCCGCGAGCGAATCGCGTGCAGCACCTCGCGTGCGGCGCGCGGCACCGCGGTGCCGGGCCCGAAGATCGCCGCCGCGCCGTGCTCGCGCAGATACCCGTAGTCCTGCGGCGGGATGATTCCGCCGACGATGACGACCACGTCCTGCGCGCCGCGCTTGCGCAGCGCCGCGACGAGCTCCGGCACGAGCGTCTTGTGTCCGCCGGCCTGGCTCGAGACGCCGATCGCGTGCACGTCGGCGTCGATCGCTTGCTGCGCCGCCTCGTCGGGCGTCTGGAACAGCGGCCCGACGTCGACGTCGAAGCCCAGATCCGCGAATGCCGTCGCGATCACCTTGATGCCGCGGTCGTGGCCGTCCTGGCCGAGCTTCACGACGAGCATGCGCGGGCGCCGGCCTTCGCCCTTCGCGAAGCGCTCGACGTCGGCGCGCGCGGACTCGAACTCGTCGTCGCCGCGGTACATGCCGGCGTATACGCCGGACACCGAGCGGATCTCCGCGCGATGGCGCCCATAGACCGCCTCGAGCGCCGCCGAGATCTCGCCGACGCTCGCGCGTGCGCGCGCAGCCTCGATCGCGGCTTCGAGCAGGTTGCCCGCGCCGCTGCGCGCGAGCTCGCCGAGCTTCGCGAGCGCCGCTTCCACCTGCTTCGCGTCGCGCCGAGTGCGGATCGCGCCGAGGCGCCGGATCTGCGCGTCGCGCACCGCGCTGTTGTCGATCTCGCGCACCTCGATCGTCGGCTCTTCCTTCAGCCGATACTTGTTGACGCCGACGATCGTGTCCTCGCCGCTGTCGATGCGCGCCTGGCGCCGCGTCGCGGCCTCCTCGATGCGCAGCTTCGGCAGCCCGGCGACGATCGCCTTCGTCATGCCGCCCATCGCCTCGACCTCGTCGATCAGTCGGTTCGCGGCCTGATAAACGCTCTCGGTCAGCGACTCCATGAAGTAAGAGCCGCCCCACGGATCGATCACCGCGGGAATCCCGGACTCTTCCTGCAAGATCAGCTGGGTGTTGCGCGCGACGCGCGCAGCCGTGTCGGTCGGCAGCGAGACCGCCTCGTCGTAGCCATTCGTGTGCAGCGACTGCGTGCCGCCGAACACCGCCGCCATCGCCTCGATCGTGGTCCGGATGATGTTGTTCATCGGATCCTGCTCGGTGAGGCTCGCGCCCGACGTCTGGCTGTGCGTGCGCAGCATCAGCGAGTCGGGCTTCTTCGGCGCGAACTCTCGCTGCATGCGTTCGGCCCAGATGCGGCGCGCGGCGCGCATCTTCGCGATCTCGAAATAGAAGTTCATGCCGATGCACCAGAAGAACGAGAGCCGGCCCGCGAACGCGTCGACGTCGAGCCCCTTCGAGCGAGCCGCGCGCACGTACTCGAGCCCGTCGGCGATGGTGAACGCGAGCTCCTGCACCGTCGTCGCACCGGCCTCCTGCATGTGGTAGCCGCTGATCGAGATCGAGTTGAACCGCGGCATGTTGCGCGCGGTGTACTCGATGATGTCCGCAACGATCCGCATGCTAGGCGCCGGCGGATAGATGTAGGTGTTGCGGACCATGAACTCCTTGAGGATGTCGTTCTGGATGGTCCCGGCGAGCTTCGCCTGCGGCACCCCCTGCTCTTCCGCGGCGACGATGTAGCTCGCGAGCACCGGCAGCACCGCGCCGTTCATGGTCATCGACACGCTCATGCGGTCGAGCGGGATGCCGTCGAACAGGATCTTCATGTCCTCGACGGAATCGATCGCCACGCCCGCCTTGCCGAC
>Ga0187894_10002360_pt1 | contig 22665 bp, 20 predicted proteins | sample GBC1701081metaG_FD_136650 | JGI IMG/M metagenome (GOLD analysis project Ga0187894, IMG submission 136650) | White microbial mat communities from a lava cave in the Kipuka Kanohina Cave System on the Island of Hawaii, USA - GBC170108-1 metaG ... | reverse complement strand
TCGCGGCGCTCCGCGCGGCGGGCGCGGCCACGGTGGCGCTCACCAACGATCCCGGGGCGCCGCTTGCCAAGGCCGCCGACGCCACGCTGCACCTCGCCGTCGGCTCCGAGCGGGCCGTTCCGGCGACGAAGACCTTCAGCGCCCAGGTCGCCGCCTTCGCGATCGTGGCGGAGGCGCTCGGACGGCCGTCCTGGACGTCCGCTGACTGGCGGCCGCTGCCGGCGGCCCAGCAGGCGGTGCTCGCCGACCCGGACCCGGTCACCGAAGCCGCTCCCGTCCTCGCCGCCGCGGCGAGCAGCGTCCATCTCGGCCGCGGCCTGCTGTATGCGATCGCCCTCGAGGGGGCGCTCAAGCTCGCGGAGACGTCGTCGCTCCCCGCGACCGGGTTCTCGTCCGCGGACTTCCTCCATGGCCCGGTGGCCGTGGCCAGCGCGGACACCGTCGCGGTCGCGTACGTGGCGCCCGGTCCCGTGGCGGAGGACGTGCGCCAAGCGGCCGCCGCCGCGCGCACCGCCGGCGCGTCGCTGATCATCGTGGGTGAGCAGGCGGAAGCCGAGGCGCTGCACCTACCGGTGCCAGCCGGCCTTCCCGAGCCGCTCGCGCCGCTCGTCCACGTCATCCGCGGTCAGCAGCTAGCCGCCGAGACGACGCTCGCGCTCGGCGGCGACCCGGATCGTCCGCGCGGGCTCAACAAGGTCACGCTGACCGCCTGATCCGGCACCCGCAGCCTGGAGGCTTCTTCTCCGATGCGCCGCCAAAGGGCGAGGTCTCGCGGGGGCGGGAAGGAGCGCTGGGTCGGTAGCGTAGCCCGGCCCATGGTCGAGCCCCCGCGCGTCCTGGTGCTGCACAACCGCTATCGCATCGAGGGCGGCGAGGAGCGTTCGGTCGAGCTGCAGGTTCGAGCGTTGGCGCGCGCGGGCGTCGAGCACCGCCTGCTGGAGCGGCGCTCGGCCGATGAGGGACGGGCGAGGGCGGCGACCGCGCTGCTGCGCGGCGGCGGCTCCGAGCGGGAGATCGCGGCAGCCGTCCGCGAGCTGCGCGCCCGCGTGGTCCACGCCCACAACATGCAGCCGCTGATCGGACCCCGCGGGCTCGCCGCGGCGCGCGCGGCGGGCGCCCGCGTGGTGCTCCACCTGCACAACGCCCGGCTGTTCTGCGCGATCGGCGTGGCCTCGCGCGACGGCGGTCCCTGCTTTCGCTGCCGCGGGCGTCTCACGCTCCCGGGGCTCGTGCTGAACTGTCGCGGTTCGCTGCCCGAGGCCGCCGTCTACGCGACCGCCCTGTCGCTCCACCAGCCGCTCGTCCTCGAGACCGTCGACCGCTTCCTCGCCCCGAGCCGCTGGGCCGCGGGCCAGCTCGCCCAGCTCGGTGTGCCGGCCGATCGCCTCGAGTCCCTCCCGCACTACCTGCCCGACACCGCGTTCGCGCGGCGCTCCCGCGCGGGCGACGGCCGCTACGCACTGGTCGTCTCACGCCTGTCGCCCGAGAAGGGCGTCGATGTGGCGATCGAGGCCGCCGCCCGAGCGGGTGTGCCGCTGAAGATCGCCGGCGCGGGACCGGCGGCCGCCGAGCTAACCGCTCTCGCGCGCCGTCTGAGCGCGGCGGTCGAGCTGGTCGGTCGCGTGGCCGGCGAGCGGTTGGCGCGGCTCCGCGCGGGCGCCGGCGTCCTCCTGATGCCCTCGCGCTACCACGAGTTCTCACCCTTCGCCGCCCTCGAGGCGATGGCCGCCGGGGTGCCGGTGATCGCCTCGCGACTGGGAGGCCTGCCCGAGCTGATCGGCGCGGAGCGCTGCCTCGCCCCGAACGATCCGGGGACGCTGGCCGCGCATCTCGAAGCGCTGTGGGGCGCGCCCGAGAAGCGCCGAGCGGAGGGAGAGGCGCTGATCGCCCGAGCGCGGGAGCGCCACGCGGAGGAGCGCTACGTGCGCGACCTGCTCGGGGTATACGAGCGCCTGACGGGCTGAGCCGCGCCCGCCACTCGGCGAGCGCGTCGGCCACCGTGGCTGAGCCATGCTTCGCTACACCGCGAGCGCGCCGGCCGCCGTGCGCCTCAGCGGCTGAGCCGCGCCCGCCACTCGTCGAGCGCGTCGGCCACCGTGCGCTCCAGCGGAATCTCCGGCTGCCAGCCCGTGGCGGCGCGCAGCCGACGCGCCGTCCCGCGCACCTCCGGCACGTCGTGGGCGCGCACTCGCGCGGGATCGACCTCGTGGCGTACGGGTACGCTGGCCGCCGCCCGCACCAGCTCGACCAGGTCTCGCACGGCTACCGCCGTTCCGCTCGCGACGTTGAAGACGCCCGCCTCGAGCCGCGCGGCGAGCAGGTAGGCGCGCACCACGTCGCGCACGTCGGTGAAGTCCCGGGCCGAGTCCGGGTTGCCGGTGCGAAGCAGCGCCTCGTCCGCGCCGGCGAGCTCGGCCTCGGCCACCTGGCGCGTGAGCGCGCCCACCACGTAGTCGTCCGACTGTCCGGGCCCCGCGTGGTTGAAGGCGCGCAGGCGTACCACGCGCAGCCCGTGGGCGTCTGCGTACTGGCCGGCGAGCAGGTCGCCGGCGGCCTTCGAGACCGCGTAGGGAGTCTGCGGCCGCAACGGCGCGTCCTCGTCCACCGGCCACCTCGCCGGCGCCCCGTACACCTCGCCGGAGCCGATCACCACGACCGTCGCGTCGGGGGCCTCGCGCCGGGCCGCCTCGAGCAGGTTGACGGTCATCGCGAGGTTCGTGGTGAGCGTCTCTGCCGGTGCGTCCCAGGACCGTCCCACCGACGCCAGCGCGGCCAGGTGGAAGATCGTGTCCGGCCGCGCGCGGCCGACGGCCGCACGCACGGCTTCGGGGTCGGTCAGGTCGAGCTCGTCACGACAGGGGGCGATCGGGTCGTCGAGCAGGGGAAGGAGATGCCGTCCCGCGAACCCGCCGGCTCCGGTGACGAGAACGGTTGCCCGCCGCCCGGAGGACACGACGGAAAGCCTACGAGCGCCGCTCGGCGAGGTACTGGCGGGCCAGCGCGACCACGAAGCGCGGATTGGTCTGGAGGTAGCGCGGCAGCAGGCGCCTCGGCTCCTGCGCCGTGCGGTAGATCCATTCCAGGCCGTGATCCTGCATCCAACGGGGGGCCATCGGGATGCGACCGGCGTGGAAGTCGAACGCGGCGCCCACCCCGCACATCACCGGGACGTCGAGCCGGTCGCGCATGCGCGCCATCCACTTCTCCTGCTTCGGCACGCCGATGCCCACCCAGAGCACGTCCGGCCGCGCGTCGTTGACCCGATCGACCAGCGAGGCCTCCTCCTCCGCGCTGAGCGGGCGGAAGGGCGGCGAGTAGCCGCCGACGATGCGGATGCCCGGATGGCGGCGGCGCATGATCAGCGCGAGCTGCACGAGCGAGCCCTGGTCGCGCCCGCCGTAGAGCCAGACACGGTGGCCGCGCTCGGCGCAGCGATCGCTGTAGCGCAGCATCAGCTCGGGTCCGTACACGCGGTCGCGCAGGTTCTCCCCGAGCAGGTTGGCGGCCCACACGATCGGCATCCCGTCGGGGACGACGAGCGTGGACGAGCGCAGGACGTCGAACATCGTCTGGTCGCCCCGGGCCTCCATCAGCGCGTGCACCGGGGCGGCGCAGACGTAGCCCCGCTCACGGGTCTCCACGAGCTGATCCATCACGTCGATCGCGGCGTCGTAGTCGACCATCGCCACCGGCACGCCGACGATGTCGCGCGTGCGGACGTCCGCCGCCGCGTTCGGGAGCAGGCGCGGTTGGGGTTGCGGCGTGGGCATCGCGGTCGGGAGGGTATACGTCCGCGCGCACTCGGCCGAGCCGAGCGCTTGCGGCTTGCGATCCGCGCGCACTCGGCCGAGCCGAGCGCCTGCCGCTCGCGGGTCCGCCCGCGCGAGGCGCGCCGGGCCATCTCGTAAGGTCCAAGCCGTGCGTCCCGCCGGGGTTGCGCGATCCGAGGAGGGTGCGCCGGTGCCCGGCGAGGCCCGGCTGCTCGCTTCCGGCGCACTCCTGCAAGGGATCGCCCAGGGCGCCGGGCTGCTCGCGCTGCTGGCGATCGTGACGCTCCTGGCCCGCCGGCTGAGCGTGGTGCAGCTAGGGGCCTACGGGCTCGTCGCGTCGCTGGCCGGATATCTGCTGGTGCTGCGCAACAGCGTGGCCAGCTCGGCCGTGCGCGCCATGGCGGCCGCGCGCGCGCCCGCTGAGCGGGCGCGCACGTTCTCCGCCGCCGCCGCGCTCTACGTCGTCGTGGGGCTGGCCACGGGCGCCGCGATCGCGGCGGCCGCCTTGGCCATCGCCGGCCTCATCCTCGACGGCGAGCTGGCCGCGGACGCCCGCGCCGGCGGCCTCGGCCTGGCCGCCGTCACGGCCGTGGGGATCGCCGTCAGCGTCCAGCTCGACGGCCTGCGGGCGGAGCGGCTGTTCGTCGCGTCGGCGACCGTCGAGATCGTGTCCGTGGGCCTCTACCTCGCGCTGATGCTGGCGCTGATCCTGGCCGGCGCCGGCCTCGCCGTGGTGATCGCGGCCAGCGGGGCGCTCCCCCTCCTAAGTGGCGGACTGTCGCTCGTCGTGGCGCGCCGGCGAGCGCTGCCGCTGCGGTTCGTGCGGGGCGGCGTCACCCGCGAGCGGTCGATGACGATCGTGCCGACGGCTGGCTGGCTGCTGGTGGTCGAGCTGTGCAACCTGGTCATGTACGCGTCCGGCCGGATGGTGCTCGGCGCCTACCGCTCACCCGTCGCGGTCGGGCTCTACGAGGGGCCGGTGCGGGCGCACAACCTGCTCTACGCGCTCGCCGGGGCGCTGGCCGTGCCGGTGGTGCCCACCGCGTCGGGTTACGTGGCGACGGCCGACGAGCGCCGGCTGCGGGAGCTCGTCGTGCGAGGCACGCGCTACACGCTGGCGCTGTTCGTGCCCCTCTGCGTCACGCTGATCGCGCTGGCCGGGCCCGTCCTCGAGGCGTGGCTGGGCGACCGCTATGGCGAGGGCGACCTCGCGCTCGCGCTGCTGGCCTCGTACTGGCTGCTCTACGGCGGGCTCGTGGTCACGCCCGGCTTCCTGGTCGGAGCGGGCCGCGCGCGCGAGCTGGCACGGATCTTCATCGCGGTCGCCGCGGCCAACCTGGTCCTCGCGGTGGTGCTCACGCCCGAGCTCGGTCTGGCCGGCCCGGCGCTCGCCACCGCCTTGCCGTTCGTCGCGGCCTTTCCGTTGGTGCTCCGGATCGGGGTGCGCGCGAGCGGCGCGGGCGTGTCCGAGCTGGCCCGGGGCGCATGGACGCCGAACTACCTCCTCGGCGCCGCGCTCGCGGCGGCGCTCGTCGCGCTGCGCCTCGCGCTGCCGGTCGACGACCTGGCGACCGTGCTGGCGGTGGGCGGCGGCGGCATGCTCGGCTATTGGCTGGTCTTCTACCGCTTGGTGCTGGACGCGCCCGAGCGGGCGCTGGTGCGCGGCCTCGTGCGGCGGTAGCTACGGATACAGCTCGACCTCGGCGCGCACGCCGGGAGCCTCGGCCAGCGCCGCGTCGAGGGTGACGAGCGGAGCTTCGAGGGCCTCGGCCAGCGAGACGAAGGCGGCGTCGTATGGCGTCAGGTTCTCGCGTAACTGCCAGATACGGGCGCGAAACGGGGCGTGCGGATAGCGAGTGGCCCGCAGAGCGGCGAGCGCGGCGAGCGCCCCGCTGGCCCGTTCCACGGATAGCGCACCTCGCAAAAGGTGCCGCCGCACGGACGCCATGACCTCGAGGTCGAAGAGATGAGGCACGTGCACGGCCTCTCCCGGGGTCGCAAGCCGCTCGCGAATCAGCGGCGCGGCGCGCGGGAGGCCGAGGAGCAACTCGACCGCCGCCGACGAGTCAAGGACGATCATCCGGTCTCACGTAGGCGGCGAACCGTGAGCTCGGGTGGCTCATCGACCGAAACGGGCTCCTGCGCCGCCAAGTGCTCCATGAGCTCGCCGAGCGAAGGCTTACCTGCGATCTCCCTTACCTCGGCGAGCAGGAAATCGGAGAGGGTCATGCCGCTCTCGGCCGCACGGGACTTCAGTCGACGGTGTAGCTCATCGGGCACGTTGCGGATCTGGATCATCTTGGACATGTGCAGAGCATTGTCGCAGTAATTCCACATGTCAGGCTACGCATCAGATGTGTTTGTTAACATCATCGAGCATCATGCCGCGCACCACACTTGACTTGGACCTCACCGTGCTGCGCGACCTGCGTCGCCGCGCGCGACGAGACCGCAAGAGCATGGGCCAGCTGGCGTCGGAGCTGCTCGCCGAGCCGCTCGCCCAGCAGAAGAGCCCACCCAGCCGCTTCAGATGGAGAAGCGCGAAGCTGGGCGAGCCCGTTGTGGACCTCGAGGACAAGGAGGCCCTCCAGGCGCTGCTCGACGAGGAAGCTTGAGCGCGACGCTAGACGCGAACGTGCTTGTGTACGCCTCGAACGCGGACGATCCGGTGCACGAGGCGGCCCGCGACCTGCTCGAGCATCTCGCAGCCGGCCCTGATCTCCTCTACCTGTTCTGGCCGACGCTGATGGGCTACCTGCGCATCGTCACTCGGCCCGGGATCTTTCCCCGTCCGCTCGCGCCTCGCGACGCGCTCGACAACGTCTCCGATCTGGTCGCCCTCCCGCATGTTCGCACCCCTGGGGAGGCTGACGGCTTCTGGAAGCTGTACCGCGCCACCGCGGGGGCTCCCGTGCGCGGCAACGACGTCCCGGACGCCCACCTGGCGACCCTCATGCGCCAGCACGGGGTGCGTGACATCTACACCCGCGATCGCGGCTTCCGCCGCTTCGACGGCGTGCACGTCCACGATCCGTTCGGCTAGTTTCGGGCAACCGAGCCCGCTCGGCGGCGGCGGCGGGCCAGGTCGGCTGGGCCACTAGCAGGGCGGCCGGGATAACACGATCGTCACGAGGCGGTTACGCGGCCACCACACGCGGCCGCGTCGCCGTGGCTTGCATCCGTCGGCGTCAGCCACCAACTCGGAAGGAGCCGCCTTGACGACACGCGCCATCACCGTCAGCGCCCTGGTCGCGACGCTCGCCGCCGCGCCGGTCACCCTCGCCCCGGCCGACGTCGGCCGCGACGTCCCCGCCGGCGAGCTCGCCCCGACGCTCGAGGCGCGCGCGATCCTGCCGGCCGACGCCACCGCGCCGGCGCCTTTCGCTGGCGAGCCGGACATCGCGCCGCGACCGCGGCCCGGGGCGCGGCAGCCCGTCGGCGGCTTCTCGGCCCTGACGGCCGCCGCCGGCCGCGACGCCTTCTGGGCGATGCCCGACAACGGCTTCGGCTCGAAGGCCAACTCGCGCTCGTTCCTGCTGCGCGTCTACCGCGTGCGCGCTGACTTCGAGACCGTCCGCGGCGGCGACGGCGACGTGGAGATTCGCGACTGGATCACGTTGCGCGACCCGCGCCGCGAGGTGCCGTTCGAGATCGTCAACGAGGGTACGCGCGGGCGCCTGCTCACCGGGGGCGACTTCGACATCGAATCGATGCGCCAGGACCGCCACGGCGAGCTCTGGTTCGGCGAGGAGTTCGGCCCGTTCATCCTCCACACCGACTCCAGCGGCCGGGTGCTCGAGGCGCCGATCCCGCTGCCCGACGTCAAGTCGCCCGACTACCCGGCCGACTATCGCGCGCCGTACGCCGGCCCGGCCAACCTGGGCCGCTCGAACGGCTTCGAGGGGATGGCGCTGTCGGCCGACGGACGGACGCTGCTCCCGGTGCTCGAGGGAGCGGTCGCCGGCGACGACCCGGCGGTTCGGCGCATCTACGAGTACGACATCGAACGCGGCCGCTACACGCATGCCCGGCGCGAGTACCGCGTCGCCGAGCCGAGCTACCTCGTCTCGGACTTCACCGCCCTCGACCCGGGGCGCTACATCGCGCTCGAGCGCGACAACCTTGAGGGCTCCGAGGCGCTGCACAAGCGCGGCTTCGTGGTCGACCTGCGTGTGGAGCGCGGGGATGGCGGCGTCGCCAAGCGCGAGGTGATCGACCTGCTCGACCTCGCCGATCCGGCCGAGATCTCGCTGCCGGGTCGCCCCGGCGACATCGGGCTCGGGGACCCGTTCTCGATGCCCTACCAGACGATCGAGGCTGTGCTGCCGATCTCCGAGGACCGGGTGGCGATCGTAAACGACACCAACTTCGGCTCGACCGGGCGCAACCCCGACCTGCCCGACTACAGCGACCTCATCGTCGCTCGCGTCCCGCGCCTGCCCGAGCCCCGGCGCGAGGATGACGCCTTGACGCTGGCGGTGGTCGGTGACACGCCCTACGGCGCCGACCAGGTGGCCGCGTTTCCCGATCTCGTCGAGGCGGTGAACGGAGACCGCGCCGTCGGCCGCGTGATCCACCTCGGCGACATCAAGGCCGGCTCGGAGGCCTGCGGCGACGAGCGCTTCCGTATCTCATTCGACCTCTACGACACCTTTGACGACCCCTTCCTGTTCACGCCGGGCGACAACGAGTGGACCGACTGCCACCGCGCGGCCGCCGGCGGCTACGACCCGCTCGAGCGCCTGGCCGCCCTGCGCGCGGCCGCCTACCCTCGCCCCGGGCACTCGCTCGGCGGCCGCACCGCGTTCGTCAGCACCCAGGCCGCCGACCACCGCCATGGCGAGTTCGTCGAGAACCAGCTCTGGACCCAGCGCGACGTGGTCTTTTCGCTCGTTCACGTCGTGGGCTCGAACAACGATCTCGAGCCGTGGTTCGGGGACGCCGAGACGCCGGAGCAGCGCGAGCGCCGGCTCGCCGAGTTCGGGCGTCGTGAGGCCGCCAATCTCGACTGGCTCGAGCGCGGCTTCGAGCTCGCGAAGCGGCGCGAAGCGAGCGCGGTGGTGGTCGCGATGCAGGCCGACACGTTCGTGCCGGGCGCGCCGGACGACGGCTTCGAGGCGGTGGTCGCACGCCTCGAGCGGCTCGCCGTGGACTTTGGCCGGCCCGTGCTGCTGCTCCAGGGCGACACGCACGCCTACCGCACCGACCGCCCGCTCCCCGAGGCGCCGAACCTCACGCGCGTCGTGGTGGAGGGCGAGACGGCGGACGAGTGGCTGCGCCTGCGGATCGACGCGAGCTCGGACGCAGTGTTCTCCTGGAGTCGTGAACGCGGCTTCTGAGCCCTAACCGCTGTCACGGTCATCCGTGTCGCCGAACGGCCCCCAGATCGCGTAGGTGACGGCGGCCTCCTCCGGCGGCGGGTTGAGAGGGTCCGCCGACCGGTCGCCCTGCTGGTTTAAGAACAACGTCTGGCCGTCGGGGCTAAAGCAGCCGCCGCAGAACTCCGACTTGTTCACCGCCGTGCGCGCGAAGTCGTAGATGGAGCCGCGTCGATTGACGCCGCGGACGTAGTTGTCGTCGTCCCCGTCCTCCTGGAGGAACACGTCGCCGGTGGCCGGGACGATCACGAGGTTGTCCGGGGCCTCGAGGTCCTTCGCGCTGGTGGACTCGTAGACGAGGCGCAGCTCGCCGCGGTCGCGACCGCGCGGCCGGTACTCCCACACCTGGCCGAGCCCGGCCTCGCCGCCGCTCGTGCAGTCGAAGTAGACGTGCCGGTCGGTGGACCAGGCGCCCTCGGTGCGGTCGAAGATCGCCGCGCCCTTGGCCCGCGCCTGGGCGCGCACCGTGTCCTCGAGCGGGTTCGGCTCGTCGATCGTCTCCCACTCCACGGGATAGCGCTCGCCCGGGTTGGCCGCGTTGGCGTCGAAGTTCGGCCGGTTTCGCACCACGAGCGCCTGCAGCGTGCCCCCGAAGGTGGCGAGGTCACCGAGCTCGCGCGGCTCCAGCGCAGGCAAGAAGCGGTAGAAGGCCGCGTCGTCGCGGTCCTCGGTCTCGTACAGGACGCCGTCGAGCCAGGCGACCGCCTCGTGCGAGAAGCGGCCGGCGTCGGTGATCGGGACGGGGTTCACCGGCCCATCCGCGTCGGCCGGCATCTCGAAGCAGTACCCGTGCGGGACGCCCTGGCCGGGGGCGCTGCCCACCGATCCGTAGTTGAAGATCTCCTCGCACGTGATCCAGGTGTCCCATGGGGTGCTGCCGCCGGCGCAGTTGGTGTGGGTGCCGCCGAGGATCGCGAAGCTCCGCACGACGCGGCGCTGGCGGTCCACCACCAGCTTCGTGTTGCCTCCGCGCGTGCCGGGGTCGGGGTCGTAGCGGTCGCTCACCGGCACGACGACCGGGATCTCGCCGGGCCGCGAGCGGTTCTCGTGATTTCGGATCAGGATCGTCTCCCCACGATGGGCCCCGTAGGCGGCCATGCCGTCGAAGATCCCGGGCGTCGGGTTACCGTCGCTCATCGGCTCGGCCTGGCGCGAGATGATCCGGTAGCGGAAGCCTCGCGGCAGCTCGAGGTAGGCGACGCCGGAGTCCGCCTCGGGCGTGGAGTAGAGCGCTCCATAGCCCACCGCGCGGGGCGGACGGCCCTCGGCGCTGCGGGCGGCGAGCGCCGACAGCGGCCCGCCGAGCACGAGGCCGCCCCCGGCTGCCAGCGAGCCTTGGACGAAGCGCCTGCGGGTGAGGTCTTCAACTGCCATGTCGTTCCCCTTCGGGTCGTTGTCGGACGATCCGGAGGAATAGCCCGCACGGCGCCGTGGGTTGTGACCTGGCTGTGACCGCGGAGGTGAAGGTTCTGTGACCGGCACGGGATCCGCGTCAGTCCAGCCCCGGCTCCGCCCGGTCCGCGATCAGCCGCGCGAGCGCCAGCGAGGCGGTGGCCGCCGGCGACGGCGCGTTGCGTATGTGCAGCGCGCGATCGGTCTCGGAGACGATGAAGTCGTCCAGCAGCTTCCCGTCGCGACCGAGCGCCTGGGCGCGCAGGCCGGCGAAGCCGCCGCGGAAGTCCGTCGGGCGCAGCTCCGGTACGTAGTCCGCCGCGGCGGCGGCCAGCGCCCGCCGGCTGAGCGCGGGGCGGAGCTCTGTGGCGCCGGTGCGCCACCAGCGCCGCGCCATGCGCCAGGTGCCGGGCCAGACGAGGTCGCCCACTGTCCGCGGCGCCAGCAACGCGGTCGGCCCGAGCGACACCTCCCCATCGATGTGGCGGCTCAGGTGCACGCCGAGGAAGGGCAGCGCGGGGTCGGGCACCGGATAGATCAGCGAGCGCACCAGCGACCGACGCTCTGGACGCAGGCTCAGGTAGGCGCCCCGGAACGGGACGATGCGCGGGTCGGGCGAGGCGCCCGCGGCGACGGCCAGCCGGTCGGCCTCGCGGCCGGCGCAGAGGACCGCGAAGCGCGCCCGGGTCTCTCCGTGCGCGTGCCTGAGGGCCACGCGCCCCGGCCGGCGCCGCACGTCCACCACGCCGCAGCCCGTGACCACCGGCACCTCCTGGCCCTCAAGCTCCCGGGCCAGCGCGCGCGCCACCTCGGCGAAGTCGACGATCCCCGTCGCCGGCGAGTGCAGCGCCCCCACGCCGCGGCAGTGCGGCTCGACCTCCCGCAGCTCCTCGGGCGAGAGACGGCGCAGGCCGGGCGTCCCGTTCGCGCGCCCACGGCGCTCGAGCTCGTCGAGGCGGGCCAGCTCGCCCCGGTGCCGGGCTACGATCACCTTGCCGCAGCGCTCGTGGCGGACCTCGCGCCGCTCGCAAAACGCGTACAGCTCGCGAGCGCCGGTCACGCAGAGGCGCGCCTTGAGCGAGCCGGGCGCGTAGTAGATGCCGGCGTGGATCACGCCGCTGTTGTGGCCGGTCTGCTCGCTGGCCACCCGCGGCGCGCGCTCAAGCACCACGGCCGAGCGCTCGGGGTGGCGAGCGTTGAGCTCGCGGGCGACGGCCAGCCCGAGGATCCCCGCGCCGACCACGGCCAGATCGACCTCGGCGGGCGCCGCCGGCACCGCCGCTCAGCCGGCCTGCTTCTGGGGCACCCCGCGGGCCAGCAGCTCGAGATCGGCGTCCACCATCAGCCGCACCATGTCCTCGAAGCTCGTGCGCGGCGTCCAGCCGAGCCTGTCGCGTGCCTTCGTCGGATCGCCGACCAGATGCTCCACCTCGGCCGGGCGCATGAAGCGCTCGTCCACGCGCACGTGCCGGTCGGGGTCGAGCCCGGCGTGCTCGAAGGCCACCCGCACCAGCTCGCGGACCGAACGCGCCTCACCGGTGGCGATGACGTAGTCCTCGGGCTCGTCCTGCTGGAGCATCAGCCACATCGCCTCGACGTAGTCCTTGGCGTAGCCCCAGTCGCGCTCGGCGTCGAGGTTGCCGAGCGCCAGCTCGTCGCGCAAGCCGAGCTTGATGGCGGCCGCGCCGTGGGTGACCTTGCGGGTGACGAACTCGAGCCCGCGACGCTCCGAGTTGTGCACCACCACGCGCCCGACGCCCGCGCAGAAGCAGCCGCTCTCGGTCTCCAGGTCGAAGACCCACTCCGAGTCCTCGACCGGCTCGGTGATGCGACGGATCTCCGCTGGATCCTTGCGCAGATGCTGTCCCCCCGCTCCAACACGCACCGCCGAGGCGAGATTGAGCTGGTAGTAGGCGCGGCCGGCCCGCCGTTCGACGTAGACCGAGGCGGGCTGATCGAGCCAGTGGTACATCCAGCACAGACCCTGAGCTAACACTGGGCTGTTTGTCTTGACCGACATGCCCTTGCCCTTCTTGAGCCCATCGCCGGCGTAGTAGCCCTTGAGGAAGGCCTCCCATACCTCGCTGTCGGAGTTGAGGATGAGCGGCGGGACCTGCTTGTGGCTGGTCTTCGTGTAGAGCTGCTCGCGCAGGAAGGCGCGCGAGCCGATGGCGCCGTTGAGGTTCAGCTTTCCAACGGTCGCCATAGGATCGAATCCGGAGCGGCCCTCCCACTCGTACGAGGTCCCCAGGAATAGCCGTGACCAGAGCTCGCTCACCCGGTGCAGGAGATTCGTGTCGTTGTTGGTGAAGCACACACGTTTAGCGCTCCGCTCGACCCAACCGTCGGCGACCATGAGGCCGAGGAACTCGGCCATTTCGGCGCTGATTACGGTCCAGACGGCCGGCTCGGGCATCTCTTCGCAGAGCGCCAGCCGATCTCCCTCGTCCAGCGAGTCCGCGCGCATCTCTAGGCGCTCGTCGGTGAGCATCCGGTGATGCGCGGTAGCCTCGACCACACCCGCGCGGGATTGGATCGAAAGCAGCCGGTGATCCGGGTCGCTCGCCCGGCGCCTGGTGGCGGTGATGCCGCGTACAGAGGTCCATTCCTCGCCATCCCAGACCTCGAGCAACCCATCCGGCGCGAAGGTCTGGACGTCAGGGCCTCTTCCTTTCGGCGGCACGAGATCGGCCAGCGTCTTTACCGCCTGCACGCCATTTTCCCGGACCAGCAGCGGTAGTTGCGCGTGCAAGCACTCGTGGTTAAAACTTATCCCTGACACAGCGAACAGGTCATAAGACTCCCGATAGTTCACCGTGATGAAGTGCCCATAGCACTTGGCCACGCCGTATGGGGAGCGCGGGTAGAAGGGGGTCGTCTCGCTCTGCGGCACCTCGCGGACCTTGCCGAACATCTCGGACGACGAGGCCTGGTAGAAGCGCGCTCGGGGCGCCACCTCGCGCATCGCCTCGAGCATGCGCGTCACGCCCAGGGCGCTGAACTCGGCCGTCAGCACGGGCTGTGACCACGAGGCGGCCACGAACGACATCGCGGCGAGGTTGTAGATCTCCTCCGGCTCGCAATCGCGCAGCACGTCCACGAGCGAGCGCTGGTCGAGCAGGTCGCCCGTGTGCAGGACGATGTCGTCGCGGATCGCCTCGAGCCGCTGGAAGGTCTCGGTCGAGGAGCGGCGCACCATGCCGTGCACCTCGTAGCCCTTCTCGAGCAGCAGCTCCGCGAGGTAGGAGCCGTCCTGGCCGGTGATACCGGTGACGAGGGCGCGCTTCATTCCGCTTCCTCCGCGCGCGCCGCGCGCCGCATCTCCTCGCTCGTGACGTCTCCAGCGACGTCCTTGAGCGCGCCGCGGGCGGCGGCGATCGGGTCGTCCGGGGGCCGAAGCCCTTGCGGCTCCTGCTCCCGCAGCCACGCCACCGTGTCGGCGAGCCCCTCCTGGAGCGAGACCCGCGCCTCCCAGCCGAGCAGCCGCCGTGCCTTCTCCACCGAGGGCCAGCGGCGCTGCACGTCCACCTCGAAGCTGGGTAGGTGCTCGAGTTCGAGCGCGCCGGGGTCCTCGCCGCACGCCGCCCAGATCTCCGCCACCAGCTCCGCCACGGTGTGCTCGTCGGAGGCGGAGATGTTGAAGTCCTCGTTTTCTCCGGCCGGATTCGCCATCGCGGTGACCACGCCGTCGGCGATGTCGTCCACGTGGGTGAGCGTCCGGGTCTGCTCGCCCGAGCCGAAGATCTGCAGCGGTCGCCGCCCCGAGAGCACCTTACGGATCACGTCCGGCACCATGTGCGCGATGCCCGGCTCGTCGTCGGGCAGCTCGCCCGGCCCGTACGCGTTGAACGGCCGGCAGATCGTGTAGGACAGCCCGTGCTCGTCGTGCAGCGCGCGACAGTACACCTCCCCGGTCAGCTTCGAGAAGCCGTACGCCGACTGGGGGATCGGAGTGTCCACGATATGCGCCTCGGTGGTGGGGAACTCGGTGGCGCGCTCGAAGACCATCGAGGACGAGACGTACAGGAGGCGCTCCGCTTCCTGCTCGAGGGCGGCTCGGAAGACGCCGTTGTAGAGCGCGTTGTTCACCTCGGTCAGCGTGTGCGGCAGCTTGTGGAAGTTCGCGATGCCGCCGACGATCGCCGCCAGATGGATCACGTGGGTGCAGCCACGAGCGGCGGCCCGCGCCTCGTCCAGCTCGCGCAGGTCGCCCGTGTGGACCTCGCAGGCCGCGCGCATCCAGGCCGGGGCGTCGCGCTGGTCGGACACGCGCACGTCCCAGTCCGAGTCGCGCGCCAGGCGCTTGACGACCGCCGTGCCGATCGTGCCGGCCCCCCCTGTCACGAGCACCCGTGCCATGGAAGCGCGGGAGGCTATCGGCGGTGCCCGACCCGAGCGGCGGCGAGCTCGTGGGCGGGCGCGAACACGCGCCCGGCGCCGGTGACGTTCCACGGGTCCACCAGCAGCGCATCCGGCGAGACCTGGTCGGCCAGGTCCTCGAAGGCGCTGTGGTTGGTCGCCACCACGACGGCCTCGGCGTCGGCCAGGGTGGCCGCCAGCGGCTCGGACTGATCGGGCACGTGCGGGTCGTGGCGGGCCACGTGCGCCAGCTCGCGCTCCAGCAGCCGGATCAGCTTGAAGGCGAGGGAGTCCCGCAGGTCGTCGGAGTCGCGCTTGAAGGTCAGCCCCAGCACCGCCACCTTGCGGTCGCGCAGCGAGCCGCCGAGGCGGCGTTTCAGTCCCTGGACGAGGAAGAGCGGGACGGTCTCGTGCACGCGCGACACGGCCAGCAGCATCCCCGGCGCGCTCGAGCGCTCCTCGGAGAACGCGAAGTCCTTGCGCAGGCACGAGCCCGCGGTCAAGCCCGGCCGGCCCATCCCGCCGCGCGGGTAATCGCGGTTGATCAGGTCGATCACCTCGAACACGTTCGCGCCGTACTGCTCGGCCTCCATCATCAGCAGGTTGGGCAGCGCGAACTGGGTGTAGCGCAGGATGTTGGTCCAGATCTTCGCCAGCTCGGCCTGCACCGGCTCGGTCTGCACGATCTCGGTTCCGAAGGCCTCGAACAGCTCCGCCGCCTTCGCCCCGGAGCCCTCGCCGACGCCCCCCACGATGCAGGGCAGCGTGGCGATCTCCTCGAGGAAGTGGTTCTCCGCGATGCGCTCCGGCACGTGCGAGACGAACAGGTCCTCGCCCACCCGAAAGCCGCGCCGCTGCTCGATGTAGCCGGCCACCCAGTCGGTGGTGCCGGGCGCGACGGTCGAGCGCAGCACGACCGAGTGGCCCTCGCGCAGCACCGGCAGCAGGTCGTCGATCACGAGGCGGATCTGGGACACGTCGATCTCGATGTGGATGTGGGCCGGCGTGCCGAGGGTGAGCACTAGGTGCTCCGCCTCCGCGGCGTCCTGCACGTGCTGGGTCACACGCAGGTTGCCCGCGCGCCGCACCCGGTCGAGCAGCTCCCGCGTGCCGGTCTCCGCGAACGGCATCCGTCCCGCCTCCACGGCGTCGACCACGCTGGGCACGCGCTCCACGCCGATCACGTCGAGCCCGCGCTCGGCGAACGAGAGCGCGAGCGGCAGGCCCACGCGTCCGAGGCCCACGACGGCGACGCTCGTCACCGCGACCCCACCTCGCTGCGCTCCAGCCGGTCGAGCTCGCCCTCCTCCACGCTCGCGGAGCGCTCCTCGCTCTCGCGCTGGCGCTGCTCGAGCAGCGCCATGCGCTGAGCCAGCACCTTGGTCTGGTCGGACAGCCGCGAGACGGCCAGCGAGAAATGCAGCAACAGCAGCAGCACGAAGCCGAAGGCGATCAGGAACAGCGCGTTCGGCGGATAGGCGATGCCGACCAGGTCGGCGACCCCCGACAGCGCCCCCGACCAGATCGAGAGCCCGAGCAGGACCAGCGCGCTGAACAGCCACAGCAGGGCGTAGCGCTCGAGGAAGGCGCGGCGGCGGACGAGCTCGAGCACCACGACCAGCAGCAGGCCGCTCGCCACGATCGCCAGGATCTGGATGCGCAGCTCCATCGCTAGATCCCCTGAGAGGCGGCGACCGGGGCGCGGTCGCCCGGCTCGGGGACGGGACGCGCGCGGGCGAGTCCGATGAAGATCGCGAGCAGCACCTTGATCATGTAGTAGACGGACTTACCCGAGCGAATCGAGGACACGCCGCCGCCCCGCTTCAACATCCGCACCGGCACCTCGCACATCCGCAGCCGGTGGAAGTGCACCATCAGGACCGCCTCGACCTCCGGATAGTCGTGCGGGTAGTCGCGCGCGAACAGGGCGATGGCGCGTCGGTTGTAGAGGCGAAAGCCCGCGGTGGGATCGCTCACGCGCTGCCCGACGATCCGCGACAGCAGGAAGGCGAACAGGTGGATGCCGGTGCGGCGGCTGATCGGCGCCGGATAGCCGTGCTCCTTGGTGAAGAAGCGCGAGCCGCAGACCATGTCGAGCGCCGGATCGGCGTCCATGGCCTGGATCAGCTTGGGCAGCTCCTCCGGGCGATGCTGGCCATCGCCGTCGATCTGGGCCATGCGGTCGTACCCGCGTTCCAGCGCGAACACGAAGCCCGACTGCACCGCGCCGCCGATGCCGAGGTTGAACGGATGGCGCAGCACCATCGCGCCGGCCGCATGCGCCATGTCGCCGGTGTCGTCGGTGGAGCCGTCGTCGATCACGAGCACGTCGAAGCGCGGCGCGTGCTCGCGGATGGAGCTGACCACGGAGCCGACGGTCTCGGCCTCGTTGTAAGCGGGCACAACGGCGAGATAGGACAGATCCGGATCCATGATGAAGGGTCCTCTCGTCAGTGCGCGAGCGGGCCTGAAGTTGCGGACACGCGGCCGTATATTGCCGTGTGACGCCGCGCCGTAGCATCCCATGCGAACCGGCGTGCTTGCGTGACGCCCCTGTCCGCGAGGCGCGAGCGCAGCTCCTCGTCGCAGAGCACCCGCCTCAGGGCGTCCGCGATGGACCCGGCCGAGTCCGGCTCGAGGGGCAGCGCGGCGCCTCCCACCACCTCCGCCAGCGCGGTGCGCGTGGAGCTCGCCACCGGGCAGCCGCAGGCCATCGCCTCGAGCGGCGGGCCGCCGAACCCCTCGTAGAGGCTGGGGAAGACGAGCGCCCGCGCGGCGCGCAGCAGCGCGGGCATCGCGCCGAGGTCGAGATAGCCGAGGTGGCGCACTGGCGCCCGTGCGCGCCGGGCGCGCTCGAGCAACGGCCCGAGCCGGCCGTTGGTCTGGCCGGTGAGCACCAGCTCGGCGTCGAGGTCGCGCAGCCGCGCGAAGGCGTCCACGAGGCGCTCGTGGTTCTTGTGCGGCCAGAGGTTGGCCGGGTAGACCACGAACGGTCGCTCCAGGCGCAGCGGCGCGAGCCGGCGCTCGTCATCAGCGTCGGGCTCGGGCCGCAGGCGCTCGTGGTCGATGCCGTGGTGCACGGCGTGCACCCGCTCGGGCGGGATGCCGAGCACGTCGACGATGCGCCCGCGGGCGTACTCGCTGGGGGTGATCACGGCGTCGGCGTGGCGGGCGGCGGCGTCGTAGGTCAGGCGCCGCAGCGAGCGCTCGGCGCGTGAGAAGAAGCGCGGCAGGTCGTGGTGCTGGACGTCGTGCAGGGTGACCACCGCGGGCGCTCGCGCCGCTGGACCGCGCCTGGCCGGCGCGCGGCGGGGGATGGGGACGGTCACCGGGTAGTGCAGCAGGTCGAGATCGGGCGGGAGCTCGCGGGCCACCAGGCGCGAGGCGGCGTGGCCGGCGAGCATCGCGGCGGCCCGCGCCGGCGGACGCCGCCCGGGCCGAAACGACCGGATCGCCCGCAGGGTGACCGGGCCGCCGTCGCGGGCGCGGTAGGCGGTCAGCGCGCGCGGATTGAGCAGGGCTGTGACACGGTCGGGCCCCCGACCGGCCGCGAACTCGGCGAGCAGCGCGCGGACATAGGTCTCGGAGCCGCCCATGCGCCCCGGGACGAGCGTGAGTAGTGCGAGCCCGACGTGCACGGGGAAGCCATGCTAGACCGCCGCGAGGATCCACCGGCGTCGCGCCGAGCGTCGACTCGATCGGCCTGAGGCCGATCAACTCGACACTCGCGTCGCGGCTGCTAGACACTCACCGCATGCAGCTCCCGTCGATCACGATCGTGACCCCCTGCCTCAACGCGGCGGACACCATCGAGGCGTGCCTGCGCAGCGTGCGTGAGCAGGGCTATCCGCGGCTCGAGCACGTGGTGGTGGACGGCGGGTCGACCGACGGAACGCTCGAGGCGCTGCGCGCGGCGCCGGACGTTCGCTTCATTTCCGAGCCCGACGAGGGTCGTCCCGACGCGGCCAACAAGGGCGTGGGCATGGCCACCGGCGAGGTGATCGGCTTCCTGAACGCCGACGACCGCTACGAGTCCGGCGCGCTGCGGGCCGTGGGCGAGGCGCTGGCGGGCGAGCCGCGGGCCATGTGGGCCACCGGCTACTGCCGCATCGTGGACGGCGCCGGCGCGGAGATACGCCAGCCGGTCACGCGGTACAAGAACTTCCTGCTAAGGCGCTTCTCGTTCCCGCTGTACCTGACCCAGAACTTCGTGTCGGACCCCGCCACCTTCGTGCGCCGCGCGGCGCTGGACGAGGTCGGGCCGCTGGACGACGCCTACCGGATCTCCCACGACTACGACCTCTGGCTGCGCGTGGCGCGCCGCTGGCCCCCGCTCGTGCTCGCGCGCTACCTGTCCTCGTTCCGCATGGCCGACGGCACGCTGAGCATGGCCGGCTTCGAGCGCCAGTTCCGCGAGCACGAGCAGGTCGCGCGGCGGCGCGGCCACGGGCACCGGCTGCCCGTGGCCGTCAACGCGGTCATGAGCCGTTTGATCGTGCTCGTGTACCGGGTGCTGCGCGCTCGGCGCCGGCGGCTGTCCTGACGTGTGCGGCATCGCGGGCATCGTCGGCGCGCCTCCCGATCCGGGGCTGCTCCAGCGCATGGCGGACACGATGCGAAACCGCGGCCCGGACGGCGAGGGGACGTGGATCGAGGGCGACGCCGGACTCGCCTTTCGCCGGCTCGCGATCATCGACCTACACGAGCGCTCGAACCAGCCGCTGCACCTCGGCTCGCTGCACCTGGTCTTCAACGGCGAGCTGTACAACTACCGGGAGCTGCGCGCGGAGCTGGCCGGTCGGGGCCACTCGTTCGAGACCGAGGGCGACGGCGAGGTGCTGCTGCACGCCTGGCGCGAATGGGGCGAGGGGGCGCTCGAGCGCTTCGACGGCATGTTCGCGTTCGCCGTATGGGACGCCCATGAGCGGCGGCTCACGCTGGCCTGCGACCCCTTCGGGGAGAAGCCGCTCTACTGGACGCGCGGCGGTCCGCGGCTGCTGTTCGCGTCGGAGCTCGAGGCGCTGCTGCTCGATCCGGATGTGCCCCGCCGGCCAGAGCACGAGGCGCTCGCGCGTTACGTGGCCCGGGATGAGATGCCCGCGCCCGAGCGCAGCTTCTTCGAGGGCGTCTGGCGTCTGCCCGCCGCCCACGTGCTGCGCTTCGCGGGCGGCCGGGTGGAGACGGCGCGCTACTGGCGCCCGCGCCGGGTGGACGTGCCCGCCGACCCGCGCGAGGCCGCCCGCGAGCTGCGCGGCCTGCTGCTCGACTCCGTGCGCCTGCGCCTGCGCAGCGACGTCCCCGTGGGCACCTCGCTGAGCGGCGGCCTCGACTCCTCGGCAGTGGTGGCCCTCTCCGCCGAGCTGGCCGGAGACCACCGCCGCCACGCGTTCACCGCCCGCTTCCCCGGCTTCGACCGCGACGAGTGGCGCTATGCGCAAGAGGCGGCGCGCGGCGCGGGCGTGGTCGAGCACTATGCGGTCGAGCCGCGGGCCGAGGAGCTGCTGGACGACCTGCCCCGCCTCGTGCGCGACCACGAGGAGCCGGTGCGCTCCTCGAGCATCTACGCCCAGTGGCGCGTGATGGAGGCGGCCCGGGAGGCGGGCGTGACAGTGCTGCTCGACGGCCAGGGCGCGGACGAGCTGCTGGCCGGCTACCGGCACCTGTGGGGGCCGGCGGTGCGCTCGCTGCCGCTGCGCGAGGCGGCCGGCGCGGTGGCCCGCGACCGCTCGCTGGTGGCGCCGGTGGCGCTCTCGCTCGGCTACGAGCGCCTGCCCGGGCCGGCCGCGCGCGCCTACCGGCGGCTCGCGGCGAGCCCGTACGCGGACCGTTCGGTGGTGGCCGAGGCGGCGCGTGGCGCGGCGCTCTATGGGGCCGGGCCGCTGGCGCTGGACGGCGCCGGCGCGGGCGATGGCGCCGCCGCCACCCCCCTCGGCCGCGCGCTCCTGCGCGACACCTTCGCGCTCAGCCTGCCGCCGCTCCTGCGCTACGCCGACCGCAGCAGCATGGCCCACAGCCGCGAGGTGCGGCTGCCCTACCTCGACCGGCGGCTGGCCGAGTTCGCGCTCTCGATGCCGGCGGGGTGGATCTACCGCGGCGGGCGCTCGAAGTGGATCCTGAGGGCCGCGGTGGCGGACGCTGTGCCGCGCTCGATCGTGGAGCGGCGCGACAAGATCGGGTTCGAGACCCCGCAGCACCGCTGGCTGCACGAGCCGGCGTTCATGGCGCGGTTGGGCGAGGTGCTGCTCGACCCCGCGGCACGCGCCAGGGGCCTATACCGGGCGAAGAACGTGGAGCGCGACGTGAGCGAGGGCCGCTGGCGCGACGTGGACGCGATCTGGCGGGCGCTCAACGCGGAGCTGTGGCTGCGCGAGCTCGTGGAGCGGCGCTGACGCGCTCCACCTGCTCGGCCATCAGCTCGGCCACCGCCGGATAGGCGTACGCGCGCCGGCCCTCGTCGGGTGGCGGCTCCACCTCGCCGCGCGCGAAGGCGGTCAGCGCGCGCCGGGCGGCGGCGCGGTCGCCCGGGGGGACGCTCAGGCCGGCGCGCGCCTCGCGCACGATCCGCGCCGCCTCGGTGCCCTCGGCCAGCGCCAGGATGGGCCGGCCCGCGCCGAGGTACTCGAACACCTTGCCGGTCACCTCGTGGGTGCGGGTCCCGGCCGCGATCAGGAGCAGGCCGTCCGCCGCGCGCTGGAGCGCGAGCGCCCGCGCCCGCGGCAGGTTGCCGGCCACCACCATCCGCCCTGGGGCGACGTCGCGGCCCAGCATGTCGAGCTCGCGCCGAGTGAACGACCCCGCGAAGACCAGCTCGAGCCGCGCCGCCGTGGCCGGATCGTCGCGCGCCAGCTCGCCGAGGGCCTCCACCAGGGGAGCGGGGTCGCGGTTCACGACCTCCAGGCGACCGGTGTGCACGAGCGACACCCGCCCGGGGTCGAGCAGGGCGGCCACCTCGGGCTCGAGCGGGCCGGCCCCGTCCAGCGCCACGGGATCCCAGCCGTTGGGCACCAGCACCGCCCGCGCGCCCAGCTCCTCGGCGAAGTACCGCACCAGCGGCTCGGCCACGCACGTGACCGCGTCGGCCGATCGCATCAGGCGGCGCTCGAGCGCCCGGTCGGCTCGCTCCTGGAGCCCGGTCGGCCACGCCGGTCGGTAGGACTCGAACACCCAGCCGTCGCGGACGTCCGCGATCCAGGCCGCGCCCATCCGCTGCAGCGCCCACCCGGCCAGGTGGCCCGACTCGGGCGGCGAGCTCGTGATCACGCAGTCGAAGCGCTCGCGCCGCTGCAGGCGCACCGCCGCGGCCACGGCGAAGGGCGCCCAGGCCAGCACGAGCGCCTCGGGCACCAGCACGTAGCTGAGCGGGTGCGGCCGATTCGAATAGGTGTCCGCCTCCAGGATTGGTGTCGCCCGGGACGCGCCGCGCAACCGCGCCCGCAGGAGCTGGAGGTCGTAGGTGCGGACGACGCCGTGCGAGGCGTCGTCCGGCAGGTCGCCGAAGGCGGCGGTGGTCAGGACGGTGACCCGATGGCCCATCCGGCGCAGATGCTTGGCCATCGACAACGGGCGCGCGACCGCCGCCCCCGCGCTCGGCGGGTAGTAGTGGCAGACCAGCAGGATGCGGCGGCTCACCGCGACGCCACCCGCTCGAACGTCACCCGCGCCACGTCGCCCGGCGGACCCTTCCGCACCCGTCCGAGCAGCCCGAAGAACGGTCCGAGGGCCATCAGCCACGGGAAGGCGCGCAGGTACAGCAGATGCCAGTTCGG
>Ga0187894_10002359_pt1 | contig 22669 bp, 19 predicted proteins | sample GBC1701081metaG_FD_136650 | JGI IMG/M metagenome (GOLD analysis project Ga0187894, IMG submission 136650) | White microbial mat communities from a lava cave in the Kipuka Kanohina Cave System on the Island of Hawaii, USA - GBC170108-1 metaG ... | reverse complement strand
GGGAGCTCAGAATATGCTCAACTTACGCGTAACACACATGAACGGACAATGGGACCAAGTCATCAAACTTGTAAAAACTGAATTTAAAGCTGCCGCCTAACCGCGACAATTTGAAATGCACCCTACCCCGATAACACTAAATTGTTGAAAATAATTATATTTACTTGAGTACATTGTAAACCTAAACCCGATAAAATGAGAAGAGTAATTTACATGTTGGCAATTTGCTTTTTAAGCACTGGCTCATTCACTTCTTGTATTGAAGAAGAAGTTGTTCCCATTTGATAGGATATTTCATTTCTAAAATAATCTGAAAATGAGTTTTAATAAAACATTTGACCGATTTGAACCCTCCTGGGTTTCTAATCCGGATCTTAGCACTGAAAAAGCTAAGGAAATTTCAACCGAAGCAGCCAATCACGTAAACCTTTCTTCGAATTTGACAGGTTCCAATAACTATTGGTGTGTGGTTTTTTTTAAGGCTCAGGGAAGTGATAATGCGAATTATGCGCTAGCGTATAAAGTCATGGGTGAAATGAAACTTACACTCAAAGCGAATGCAGGAACATATTACATAACCCATTGGATGGAAAATGGAGATAAAGTAGTCCAGGTAGCAATGGAGGTAGAAATTCCTTAAAAAAATAAACACCATGACACGAGTTCGTTCCAATACCAGCAATAATTCATCCTCTGTTTCAACAACGGTTGATGTAACCTGAACGGTGTTTAGCGCAAAATCTTTTTTCAAGAGCATTAGAAAGAAGAGCTATGCGGGTTCTTGCATTGTAACGGTTTTATTTCATCTCAATCCTTTTGTTGCGGGTGCCCAACTCTCACCTGTAAATCTAAAAGAAGTTCGTCAAGCGTTAAACTTAGAAAACTCCCACTCCGCAAACTATTATATTTCTCAACTTCAATCGTTTCCCCACTCAAAGACAGAAAAGAAAAAAATAGATATTTTATTAGCTGAAAGCTTATTTCTCGATGAAAAGTATGATCAGGCTCTTTCCCTGGTGAAACCTCTTGAGAGTGCGCTGCATCAGGCAGAATTAGCTGAGTGTTTTTTGCTGGAGGGAAAGATTCTTAATAGAAATAATCAATTCAAAGAATCGCTGTATTTCTTACAAGAAGCTGAGAAATTGCTGAAGGAAAATCCGAAAAACTCAAACCTTGGCGAATTAAATCGATGGTTAGGCAGTTCATTCAGTTCACTTGGCAACTACAGCGCAGCTACAACAACCTTCCATAAATCACTAAGTTATTTTAAAAAAGATTCCTTATCGTACTATGTTAAAATAGCGCAGGTTCACATTGTCAACGGTTTGAATTATAAAAGGAGCCAACAGCATGAAAACGCAGAACAAGAGTATTTATCTGCCATTAGAATTTTAGAGAATTCACCTTTAGCAAAATTTAAAGAACTAAGTCGTGCATACATTAATCTGGCAAATGTTTATAATGAGCAAACCAATTACGGGGCAGCGCAGACATACTATCAAAAAGCGATTGTAATTAATACGACTTCCCTTAATGACCCAAGACAGCTGTCAATCTTATATAATAACATTGCTAACTTTTATCAGGATTTTGGCAATTTATCGAAGAGCAAAGAGTATTATGATAAGTGGTATTTACTGTTTGAAAAGGGAAAATGGTATTCGGATGAGGAGTCTCTCAAAATGCTCATCAACTACGCCCGTTTTTTTGTAGACATTTTGGAGTTTGAGCAAGCCGACCGACTCCTGTGGAGAGCCAGACAATTTTCACATGAGGATAGTGATCCTGCTATTCAGGCATTATTTTATTTCGCTCATGCAAAAGTTAAGGAATCACTAAAGCAGACCGATTCGGTCGATTTTTCGCTTACTCAGGTTGATAAACTTCTTAGATATGGAAACGTAAATGATCCCGAGATCCAGACTCAGCTACTTTATCGAAAGGGAGTTTATGAATCAAACTTGAAAAATTATACCCGAGCCGATAGCTTACTTCGATCAGCTATTCAACAGATGAGGCAAAATGAATCCAGTGATTTGCCAAATGCTGTACGTAGTCTGGGCCTGAACTTTGATATGCAAAACGAAGACGCAAAAGCGCTCACTAGTTATCAGGAAGCGCTTCGTTTAATCACCTCAACCGGAAATACATTTTCAGCTGAATATGTTCAAGCTGTGAATGATATTGGCATGGCATACAGGGAATTGAAGCAATTTGATTCCGCATCTTACTATTTTACAAAAGCTGTTAAGCAAAATCAAGTACCAGGTAATGAATCTGTTGAGTTTATCGATGCATATGAAATGCTCATTTCAAACGCACAGTTGTTACTCGTAGCGTTAGAAAATAGCCCGTCAGAGGGCAACCTCCGAAAGGCAGAATTCTATGCACAGACAGCATATTTGATTCTTGAAAATAAACGCAAATCGATCAGGTCTTTTGAAGACCAACTTTCTTATAACCGAGTGGTGCGCGAGTTTTTTGATATCGCGCTTGAGTATTACCAAAAAATATTCACCCTCAGGGGTGAGGTTTATTATTTTAATAAGATGTTCGAAACTGCTGAGAAGGCACGGTACCAGGCGCTTCAGCAGGCTCTTCGCCATGTTCGTGTTGGAGAATTTTCGGGTGTTACACAGAAGATAGTAGAAGAGGATCAACTGCTTCAGAAGCAAATCGGGGTAATAACTAGACAGATCATTGATGAAATGTCGTGGGGAGATGATGCAAACCAGGATTTGTTAAAAGAGTACAACGACATGTTGGTAATGTTGACCAAGCGCCACGACAAGGTTATTGATTCCATAAAAAACAATCTTCCTGGACTTTACAACCTGAAGTTCAGCTCCCCTGTAGCATCGCCACAAAATCTTAAAGCAGATTTGCTTCAACAGGATATGGCATTGGTTCAATACCACATTGGTTTTGACAAAGTGTATGTGATGGTTATTTCAAAGGAAGGCCAATCAGTATTGGTAATTAATAATAAAATTGAGTTGCTCAAATCTATCCGCAGACTTTCAAACATCAATAAACTTCAACTGACTAAAGAGTTTATACCCGTGGCTCATGAACTCTATAAACGATTGCTAAAGCCGGTTGATTCGCTCTTTGCAAAGAAGAAGATCAATCACTATGTCATCATTCCTGACGGAGAAGTAAATTACGTTCCGTTTGATGTCCTGATTACCAAGCCCGCCAGCGAATTGAACCAATGTAAGTTTTTGCTCAACGATAAAATCCTTTCGTATGGATACTCCTCAACTTTGTTATGGCAAGAATTTTCGGGGTATCAACCCGAGACACAGCAAATGAAAATGCTGGCTTATGCTCCGGCCTTCAGTACAGACTCAGCCAGCCAGATCAATGATGACGGGTTCAGAAGTGCAGCTGCTAAAACGCGGTACGCCACCTATGATTTCCAACCACTGCATTCGAACGTGACAGAGGTAAAAGGCATTTCTACCATTGTCGAGAAAAGAGGCTTTCAAAATGAAGCCGTTATCAACGATGCTGCCGATGAAGCATCCTTTAAAACGAAAGACCTCAATCAATATCAGATCATCCATTTGGCCACACACGGCTTTGTGGATTATCCAACAACACTTTCATCGGGCATTGCCTTCTCGTTTAATCAAACGTCAAAAGAAGACGGCATTTTGTTTATGGACGAAATATTTTCGCTGCGCTTTCACACGCATCTTGTTTGCCTGTCGGCCTGTCAAACAGGGTTTGGACAAGTAGATGTGGGAGAAGGTATGATGAGCATGACCCGTGCCTTTTTGTATGCTGGTGCTAAAAACCTGGTGGTATCGCTTTGGGTTGTGCAAGACAACAGCACAGCGCGCCTGATGGAAAACTTTTATAAGCAATTTGTAAAGTCAAAATCAATTTCCCTTTCTTTACGGAAAGCTAAGTTGCAAATGCTGCAAGAGGGAGAGTTTAGTCATCCTTACAATTGGGCAGGATTTATACATGTTGGAATGAATTAATGCATAAAAAATATGTCTTGGATTGAAGTAGCAGGCCATACAGGAGCCTTTTTAAGCAGCATCACCTTTATTCCGCAAGTGTATAAAGCCTGGCAATCAAAAAGTGTGGGCGATTTGAGTTTGGCCATGATCGTAATTGTGTTTACCAGCACAATTGTATGGTTGATTTACGGTGTGAACCTGAGTCTCTTACCAGTGATTATTTGCAACAGCATCATGGCAGTATTAACCCTAATATTGCTGTATTTTAAATTCACATTTAAGAAGTAGGAGATAAACTGAATACCGCTGAACCTGTCGATTTGGTTCTCATCACATTTTTTTAAGAAATCCTTATAATTGCTCTACTTTAGCGCTTTACAGATATAATTTTTACTGAGTATGGAAGTTGTTGCAGCAGAAAAACACGAGATACACCGCGAGAAAATCAAACAGGTATTTGGTGAAGTTGGCAGGGTGGTAGTTGGGCAGGAGTACATGGTAAATCGCCTCCTGATCGGGTTGTTTACAAACGGCCATATTTTATTGGAGGGTGTTCCCGGATTGGCCAAAACCCTAACCGTAAGTACGCTTGCTCAGGTGCTGCATCTTGATTTTTCCCGCATTCAGTTTACTCCTGATTTGCTTCCAGCCGACTTGGTAGGAACCATGATTTACAATCAAAAAGAAGGAAAGTTTGAAGTAAAAAAAGGGCCGATTTTCGCCAACATCATTCTGGCCGATGAGATTAACCGTTCGCCCGCCAAAGTACAATCAGCTTTGTTAGAAGCCATGCAGGAAAAGCAAGTGACCATTGGTGAAACTACGTTTAAACTGGATAAACCATTTCTGGTATTGGCAACTCAAAACCCGGTTGAGAACGAAGGCACATACCCGTTACCAGAAGCACAGATTGACCGCTTTATGATGAAGGTAACAGTGGATTACCCTACAAAAGATCAGGAATTGGAAATTATGCGCAGAATATCAAACATGAAGTTTGATTTTACGGTAAATGCACTGCTTACCAAGGAAGACATCTACGATATTCGGGACCAGATAAACAAGGTAAAAATTTCAGAGTCGCTCGAGCGCTACATTATTGAGTTGGTTTTTGCCACCCGCAACCCGCTTGAATTTAAACTTACTGAACAGGCGCAGTATATTCAGTTTGGAGCCTCACCCCGCGCCAGTATTAATTTGAACCTGGCCGCCAAAGCAGCTGCCTACTTCGAGGGCCGTGATTATGTGTTACCCGAAGACATTAAAGCTGTTGCACTTGACGTGATGAATCACCGGATTATCATGAACTATGAAGCCGAAGCTGACAACGTTCGTACCACCGACATCATCAAGGCCATTTTGAATAAAGTGCCCATTAGCAAATAATCTGCTGCGTAACATTCCCATAAGAAATTTTTTAACTGGGTAATAGCCGATTAATAACCCGAATGTACCGGCCTCATTTGCGTACAAGCATTTGATTGAAAACCAACTAGTTACGGTACGAAAGCCCTCTTAACAATTTAGTAATGCAGGCGTTCCCATGGGGTAATATTAGAGCCTGACCTTTGCGCCAAATCTTTACATACCATGTTGCGAAAGTTTTTACCAGTTTTAGTTCTTCTACTACTCTCCAGCGGCTTCGCTTTTTCACAAGGTTCCATTACCGGAACCATTACCGATGCTACGACCGGTGAAGCAATCATTGGAGCAAACGTAGTTGTACAAGGGTCGCAAGTTGGTGCGGCCACAGATGTGGAAGGAAGGTTTCTCATCAAAAATTTATCGGCCGGAACGTACACACTTCAGGTTTCATTTGTTACGTACAAAACGCACCTCTTGCAGGATGTGCTTGTTGAGAATGGTAAACGGGTAACGATTGATGCTCAGCTTCACGAAGATGTTTCTGAACTTACAGAAGTTGTGGTGACGGGCACCCGTGTTACGGATAACGACTTTTCTTTGATTTCAGCCATTCGTGAAAGTAAGCTCGTGGTTACTGGAGTCTCCGCTGAAATGATTGCACGCACACCAGACCGTGATGCGGCTGATGTAGTGAAAAGAGTTCCGGGTGTAACGGTTATGGGTGGTCGTTTTATTGTGATTCGTGGGTTGAGCGAGCGTTATAACGTCTCAATGTTGCACGGGGCATACGCTCCCAGTATGGAAGCCGACAGAAGATCATTTGCGTTTGATATTATTCCAAGCGGTCAGATCGACCAGCTCCTGGTTTTTAAAAGCCCTTCACCTGAATTACCGGGTGATTTTGCCGGTGGAGTGGTGAAAATTACAACCAAGAGCATTCCTGATGAAAACAATATTTCCGTTGGGTACTCAATTGGTTACCGTGATGGAGCGACAGGCAATGATTTTAGTCAGGCTGAACGATCCGGCTCACAGTTTTTTGGTTTCAATTCCGGAAACCATGATTTGCCCTCATCTTTTCCTTCCAGGTTAGGAACGGACAATACAGTTAATGCCAGGGCTGCCAGAACATTGAAGCAGGAATGGGAGCCTCAGCAAAACCAGGCTTTTCTTGACCAGAGCCTTTCGCTGAGCGGAAGCTTTAAAATGAACCTCAAAAATATCACAATCGGAAATATTACGGCCATCAACCTGGGTCAATCTCGAAACCATTTTGCTGTTGAGCGAAATGATTTTGATGCATACGATGTGATCAACGATACCCCAACACCTCGTTATGAATATGTAGATGATCAGAATAACGTAAATGTGCGCCTGGGCGTCATCCATAACTGGGCATTCAGACTGAATGAAAACAACAGCATTGAGTTTAAAAATCTGTTCAACCAGATCAACAACTCGCAGTACATTTCCAGAAATGGTTACGACTACTCCGCCAGCAGAGACCGCGTGTTGGGAGGGTTCTCAGATATATACAGGGGTCTCTATTCAGGGCAATTGTTGGGTAAGCATAAAATCAATGAGTCAAAAACAAACATTAACTGGGTTTTAAACACGAGCTATTCGTACAGGGATCTTCCTGATACACGCAGGTATACCCGGAACGTAGATATGTCGAACGGTGTTCAATCCACTATCATACCAGGAAACGTTCAGACAACCACCTTGGGATCCTTTTACGCCAATCTTGATGAGTTCAGTTATTCAGGTTCTGTGGGCATGGATCACACCTTTGAAATAACTGATAAATTTTTGCCGGTTGTGTCCGCAGGTATTTTTTACGAAGACAAATCGAGGGATTTTAGTGCCCGAAACTTTGGATATTTTAGCGGGCAAAATTACGATCCACAAACTTCCGATTTACCCTACTTACCTATTGATGAATTGTTTGAGAGCACGAATATTGATGGTGATGATGGGTTGACCCTTGGTGAATCAACCAACGCCAGCGATTCATACGATGCTCAGAATAACTTAATGGCGTACTATGGCTCCCTGAGTGTTCCGGCAGGTAAGTTTAATTTTGCGGGTGGTGTGCGGATTGAAAGTAATAGCCAGCAATTAAAAAGTGCTGAGTTTAACGGAGCAGTAATTGATCAGAAAGTGGATGTAACCCGCGTACTTCCCTCTGCCAACGTGTCGTATAACATCAATGAAAAAATGCTGGTACGGGCAACATACGGTCAAACTTTGAACCGACCTGAGTTCCGCGAAATTGCACCGTTTGGTTTTTACGATTTCGAATACAATTTCGTGTTTCGTGGAAACCCCGCGCTGGAAACAGCTAAAATTCAGAATTATGATATTCGTTGGGAGTTTTATCCTTCCAAATCAGAGACCATAACCCTGGGAGGCTTTTACAAGAATTTTTCTAATGCCATTGAAATGAGTTATGTACTTGGCAGCGGCTCAGTTTCAACCTTCACATTCGATAACGCTGAAACCGCCAAGAGCTATGGAGTTGAGTTAGATGTACGTAAATCATTAAATGGTTTAACGGCATCTAAAATACTGAACAACATGAATGTACTCTTTAATGCCGCTTTCATCAAGAGTGAAGTTCATATTCACGATTTGCCTACACGCCCCTTAATGGGACAATCACCGTATGTGGTTAATGCAGGAGTGTACTATAACAGCGAAGAGAAAGGATGGCAGTTAGCGCTCTTATATAATGTGGCAGGCAGAAGGTTGTTTGCAGTGGGTGGCTATCTCGATTCAGGCATTAATGCCTATGAGGACATTTATGAAATGCCGAGAAATGTATTGGACTTCAGCATTACCAAACGAATTAAAGAACGCCTTCAGGTAAAACTAAGCGCATCGGATATCTTAAATCAAAAATACGTTCTGGTCCAAGACGGTAACACAGACGGAGAGTACAGCAGAACTAACGATCAGGTTATTCAATCAAACCAATATGGTTCGCTGTTTACATTCGGACTGACCTACAAGGTTCTGTAGGATTTATTAAAATTCCATCAACATTGGTAATCTAAAGTTCGACCTCAGTTAACGATGAGTTAACACAGGTCGAATACTTTTGGGTCAGTAAGTAAAACTGTAACATAATTCACATACAAATGAAAAAAATCGATTTTTGGAGCTATTTATCCATAAGCTTGATCCTGATTTTGGGATTGCTTTTTGTCTCATCCTGCAGTGATGACCAAACAGTAACACCACCACCTTCTGTTGAAATTGATCCGACTGCTACCAGTGGATTACCAGGCACTGATGTATCTGCTGAGTTGACGTTGAGCGCTTCTGGCGGCCTGGATGAATTAACCATCCTGAAAAATGGCGGCCTCTTTGATACTGAAATATATTCAGGTGAGGAAGATGCGACTTACGACTTTAATTATGTGATTGAAGAGCTCCTGGTAGGAACCGTTACTAATTTTTCATTCCAAGTTGTTGATCAAAATGGAGGGTTTTCAAATTTAGCTACCATTGCGATTACCGTAACCAGCAAAGAGGTTGTTACTGTAACCGGCATCATAAACGTCAACACGACATGGACTGCTGACAAAATTTATCTGCTGGATGGTTTTGTACGAGTAGGAGATGACGCCAAGCGATCAGGCGGAACAGATATTACGAACATTACACTTACAATAGAACCGGGTACCGTGGTGATGGGCAAAACTTCATCAAAAGGCGCGCTCATCATTCACAGAGGAAATAAAATCCAGGCTGTTGGAACCGCTGCAGATCCCATCGTATTTACATCAGAAAAGGCTGCAGGATCAAGGGCACCTGGTAATTGGAGCGGACTCGTAATTGTAGGCCGCGCGAATAATAACCAGGGTGCTAATATAGAACTTGAAGGTGCGTATGGAGCATTCCATGGCGTAGGCGATGTACCGATTGCTGTGCCAGACGAGGATAACTCCGGTGAACTTAAATATGTGAGAATTGAATATGCCGGAAACCCGATCAACCCAAATCAGGAAGTAAATTCATTAACCATGGGAAGTGTTGGCTCTGGGACTAAAATATCATATGTACAGTGCTCTTATGGCCTGGATGATGCGTTTGAGTGGTTTGGAGGAAAAGTAGACGCAAAATATCTTGTGGCCTACAGAGGTTTAGATGACGACTTCGATGTTGATTTTGGGTATTCAGGAAATGTTCAGTGGGCATTGGGCATTCGTGATAATGGAAATGCTGATGTGTCCGGATCAAATGGTTTCGAAGTTGATAACGATGCCGGTTCATCTTCAGCTACTCCGTTCACAGCTCCCGTATTTGCGAACGTTACGATCATTGGACCTAAGAAGACATTTGATTTGAATATTCAGGACAACTTTGCTACGGGCATGCACCTGAGGAGAAACAACAAAATCAAGATCTACAATGCAGTAGTTACGGGCTATCCAAACGGTTTATTTATTGACGGATCAGGTACGATTGCCAATGCTGCAGTGAACGAGTTGCAACTCCGCAACGTGGTGTTGGCTGGTGTTGACAACTGGGGCGGTAACGGTTACGGTTCGGTAGCCACTGCAAAGGAAATGGAAGCTTACCCAGCCTTTGGTACAAATCAACAAAACCCGCAAGCGCCAAGAGGATTCATTTTTGCAACCACGGCTGCTATCAATGCGGCACCCGCACAGGATTGGTTCTTAACAGGTTCGTTTGCAAATGTATTGCAAGATAAGTGGACAGACATTGGTCTTAATGCCAACATATTTGACATTGGTATTCCAACGTTGCTGCCAACGGTTCCTTCTGGAGCCGGAACGACTTCCCTTCTTGGCAAAACCAATCTTTGGAGTAACTGTCCTGCAGCAGGTTCATTCTTCGATACAACAGTAAATTATATTGGCGCCTTCGGTGCTACAGACTGGACAACTAGTTGGACCAATTGGACTCCTCAAACCACTGTATATCAATAACCAACGCAACAGGTTATAGGTAAGTTAAAAAAAGTCGGAGTTTACTCCGACTTTTTTATTTCTTTAAATTTGATCATATCTTTTATGATGGCAATGAAAAAAATTTTACTGATCAGCATACTTGGTTGTACAGCGTTTGCATGCAAGAAAAAAGATGACCCCTTAAGTTACTTCACCCCATCGGAAAGAGATTCATTGTTGACGCACATCATCACCTATGTGTATACCCGCCCTCCGGAAGCCACTGCTCAAACGCGTTTCAAGCCATCATTCAAAGCGTATTATGTGAATCACCTTCACGATTTTCAATTCAAGAAGTATTTTGTTAGCGAAGAAGGTATCCATTATTTTTATTTAATAAGACCAGCCAGAGGACCTCAGGGTAATATCAGGGGCGTAGGCGGCTCTTTCACGTTAACTGAAACAGGAGAGATTGTTTCGTTTCGGGAACTATTCAATACACCCATCGGAACGCAGGAAGAACTGAACGCCAAAGGCGAAGAATTATTTAACTGGTTGGTGCATCATGGAAATGTGAGGAATTACCTCAAGAACCCAGACTATATAGAGTGGCCTGATAAGATGACTTACTACGACACCCTTCAGTATGAATGGCTGATCAAACCGGGGATTTAATTCACCTTTCGCTGCCGCTCTTTGTGAACCTCAACCATCTTTTTGATTTGATCGGTCGCTACCAAAACCGAATCCTGATCTTTTTTATTTTTAGCGATAGACGAAACGAGAGTTTCATATTCAAGCTTGTTTTCCGCCAGCCCTTTTTCCAGGCGGAACTTTTCTTTCGAATTAAAGTCTAACCGTGAATTCAAATTTTTGTTTTCATTTTGGAGTCGCACCGTTTGTTTTTCGGCTGCCTGTTGTGCCCGTACAGATTCATCAATATCTGCCTGCACCTTGTCGCGGTAAAATTTTACTCCAAAATCATACACCACTTTCTCCAAATCTTTCAGCGCCTGTTCTGCTTGTTCCGGAGCAGGCCATTCACTGGAATTTAAACCAAGCCATACCATTATTTTTTCGCCCTTCCCGTGTGTAGTAGCATACAAGGGCACGGTGTATTTGGTAAAACTGATCTCAGCCTCTGAAAGCTGCAATTGAGTGCCAGATGATTTAATCTTACCGAATGTTTTTAAATACTTCGTGTACGATGCACTCACCTCCTCTATTGTTCCGGTAAGTTCGGTGGCATAACCATCCATGTTGCTGCCCTTTACCCGTTCGGTGTCTTTGCTAACCGTTACTTTTTGCGCGTACGAGACTACCGGTATTACCATCAGGGCAACAAGGCAAAACTTTTTAGGGGCATTCATGTTTAAAGAGGTTAACTTTCTGTTCGAAAGCTACAAAATTTGATCCGGTTCATCAGCAAACTCATGTTAACCCGCAATGGCAGGCTCAACCTGACAAAATAATTATATGAGCAAAATTCTTATTACAGGTGCTACAGGTTTAGTGGGAACCAGGTTAACAGAAATGCTGCTCTACCAGGGGCATGAAGTTTCTCATTTAGGCAGATCAAAAAAAACCGGCCTGCCTGCCGAACAGGCGGCTAAAATTCCTTCGTTCATTTGGGATGTTGACCGTGGAATAATAGATGAAGAAGCCTTGGTTGGTGCAGATGCCATAGTTCATCTGGCAGGAGCGGGTGTGGCTGATCAACGCTGGACAGAAAAACGAAAGCTTGACATACTGGAGAGCCGCATAAAATCCACTGCCTTGTTGGCCCGGTACCTGGGGAAAAATCAATATGTAAAGGCAGTCGTGTCAGCTTCTGCTATCGGGTATTATGGTTTTGGATTAACGAACAAGGAGTTTACAGAAGTAAGCTTGCCCGGAAGTGATTTTTTAGCAGAGGTTGTAAAAGCCTGGGAAGCGGAAGCAGATAAAATTCAACACACGCGTGTTGTAAAATTGAGAATTGGAATCGTGCTCAGTGAAAAAGGCGGAGCGTTAAAAGAAATGGCAAGACCGATTCGCTGGGGTGTAGGTTCCTCACTTGGAACGGGTGCACAATACATGAGTTGGATTCACCTCGATGATCTGTGCAGTATGTTTATGAAAGCGGTGGAGGATAATTCAATGCACGGTGCCTATAACGCAACGGGCCCGTACGTGGTAACAAATCAGGAACTCACGCGGGCGATTGCCAGCGCACTGCATAAACCCTTGTGGCTTCCACCGGTACCTGCATTTGTTTTGAAAAGTATCGTTGGGGAAATGGCAGACATTGTATTAAATGGAAGCATTGTTTCCTCAAAAAAAATCCAGCAAGCGGGTTTTCAATTTCAATTTCCTGATTTGAATCAGGCACTGACTAACCTCTTGGAAAGGAAGTAATCAGTTTTCGGGAGAATGCACGGCCACCGCAATTTTTGAATCGGCTGTACCAAAATATAACAACCATTTTCCCTTGAAAAAAGCAAGGCCTTCTAAAAAGCAAACCTGGTTAATTTGTCCGGCCATCTCGTAAGGCTTATCCGGTCGAATAAAATTCTTTTCAAGCCGACCAATTAATTTTGCCGGGTCACTTTTATCGAACAGCGCCTGCCCTCCACAATAAGCACCGGGTGCGAGGGTTGAATCTCCTCCGGTTTCTAAGTTCATGCCATTGTAGAGTAAGAGTATTCCTTCATCTCTCACGAGCGCATACGGTCCGCTCTCTACCAAACGACTGTCGAAATAGCCGGGACGTGGTTTCAGAACGGACCTTAATCCCGTTCCTGCTTGTTGGGTATCCTCTTCCAACGGTTCCCAGTGGATCAAGTCATTGGAAGTTGCTATGAAAAGATCCGTATCACCAAAATACATCCAGTATTTTCCGTTGATTCGTTCAGCGACTATTCGTGATCCCTCTTGTCGCGCAACAATTGCACCCGATTTGCTCCATGAATTTTTGTACTTGCCCTGCAATACAGTTCCGTATTTAGTCCATTGAATCAAATCACGTGAGACAGCTACCATCAGCCGCGCGGTTGTTCCATCATATGAAGTGTAGGTTAATATATACGTACCATCTTCCGACTCAACCACCCTCGGATCTTCTATCCCGCCCTCCCATTCAAAAATTTTCAGGCTGTCGTTATCCGGATAAAAAACCGGCTCAGCTCTTTTTATAAAATGTAATCCATCCGTGCTTTTCGCCAATCCTAACCTGGAAGTGCCTGCAAATTTTCCAATCTTATCTTCGGCCCGGTAGAGTAAATAGAGCGTATCTCCCCGAACAACAGCCGCGGGATTAAACACATCTTTCTCTTCCCATTTCACTTCTTGATAAAGAATGGGACACATAAAGGTGTTGTTACCAGCAGCTAATATTGGGTTCACACTATCTGCCTTTTCAAAAGGTAACATAGCCCAGGGCGTATCGGATGTGGTTAATTTTTCTGTTGATTTCTCTTGCAACCCGCAACTCCAAACGAGAATGAGCAGAAGTGACAACGTGACAATATTCCAACATCCTTTTTTTCGTTTCATCGTTGTATATTTCGATACGGGAAGTGAGCCAAACCGGATATTTAACTGGCTGAATTTCAACTGTCAATCAACTTAAAAGTACGCATAATTTATTCCGATACTAAAGAGACTTTTGTATGGCTAAGAAAAAAAGCAAAAACGATGAAGTGCTGACCAACCAGACAATTGAAGATGAACATCGCATTCGCAAAGCCTTTGTTGATAAAGATTGGGCAGAGATAAAGGGTGCCAATAGCTGGATGATTTTTAAGGTGATGAGTGAGTTTGTTGAAGGCATGGACAAGCTTGCTAAAATTGGACCCTGTGTGACGATCTTTGGATCAGCACGTACGAAACCAACCCATCCATATTATAAAACAGCAGAAGATATTGCCTATAAACTGGTCCAGCATGGATATGGTGTCATCACCGGTGGTGGTCCCGGTATTATGGAAGCCGGTAACAAGGGCGCACATCGGGCAGGTGGTAAATCAGTGGGGTTGAATATTTTCTTACCCTTTGAACAAAAAGGGAATATTTACATTGACCCGGATAAACTCATCACGTTCGATTATTTCTTTGTGCGTAAAGTGATGTTTGTAAAATACTCTCAGGGATTTATCGTTATGCCCGGGGGGTTTGGTACCCTGGATGAACTTACCGAAGCACTCACCTTAATTCAAACAAAAAAAATTGGCCGTTTTCCGATCGTGTTGGTAGGAAAAAAATTCTGGCAAGGCTGGTTAGAATGGGTTAAAAAAGTACTGGTGACAGAAGGCATGATCAGCGAGAGTGATCTTAACTTATTCAGCATCGTGGATAAACCAGCGGATGCCGTGAAGGCGATCGATGACTTCTATTCGAAGTACTTGTTGTCACCGAATTTTTAATCCTATTACCACAGAGCGCACGGAGTGTTCACGGAGGACACAGAGAGTATGACGAATTCTAAGTTAACAGAGCAAATAATAGGCTGTGCGATTAAAGTACACAAAGTGCTAGGCCCAGGTTTATTAGAATCAGCATATGAAGCGTGTTTATGCTTTGAACTTAGAAAACAAGGGTTGTATGTGGAAAAGGAAAAGCCATTACCCCTAGTTTACGAAGAAGTAAAACTCGATTGCGGCTACAGAATTGATCTTCTCGTTGAGCGCGAAATAGTTATTGAGGTTAAATCTGTCGATGCCTTGGCAGATATTCACTTGGCGCAGGTACTTACATATTTAAAACTATCAAACAATAGATTGGGGTTGTTGATCAACTTTAATGTTGTATTGTTAAAGGATGGAATTAAACGTGTGATTAATGGCTACTAACTCTGTGCACTCTGTGAGGCCTCTGTGTTCTCTGTGGTTAAATTACCAAAGCTATGTTTGAAAAGCACTTTCCAATAATGATATCTCTTCTTGCGCTTGTTATTGTACTAGGCTATGTTCGCTATGCAAACGACCGGATGAAAAATTCACTTACTGTCGTGGAGAAGCAAAATCGCCTGGAGGAGGGAACATTGGCTCCGGCTGATTTGGACGAAACCGATATGCAACCGCTTCCTGCCATTACGTTTGATCTGCCGGATTCATTAAGTTTTGCGGGTGAGACCGTTCCGGTTCACCTGACCGATGTGCGCGAGCGAATTGATAAAGAGTTACACATCAACACCTATTGGCACAACAACACCATTTTTTTAATGAAGCGTGCCAACCGCTGGCTTCCGCAGATGGAGGAAATTCTAAAAAGAAATGGTATTCCGGAAGATTTTAAATACCTGCCCTTGATTGAATCAGGATTGATGAATGATATTTCGCCTAAGGCTGCTGTAGGCTTCTGGCAGATTTTGAAATCGGCCGGGAAAGAGAATGGACTGGAAATTACGAATGAAGTGGATGAGCGCTACGATCCGTTAAAGGCGACCGAAGCAGCCTGCAAATACTTGAAAAAAGCCTATTCAAAATTTGGTAACTGGACTGTAGTGGCAGCTTCCTACAACCGTGGTATGGGCGGTATGGAGCGCGCCCTTGAAAATCAACAGGTGAAATCGTATTATGACTTATTTTTAAATGATGAGACTTCACGTTATGTGTTTCGCATTTTAGCATGTAAGGAAATTATTGAACATCCGTTCACATACGGGTTTAAGGTAAATCCGAAACATTTGTATGAACCCGAATCACTCCGGTATGTGGAAGTTCGCGAAACCATTCCTGACTTGATTGCCTTTGCGAAAAAGAACGGGACGAATTATAAATTACTGAAACGTCACAATCCCTGGTTGCGCGATGAAAGGCTAACCGTGAAAAAGGGAAAAGTTTACCGAATAGCACTTCCGGCATAACAACTCATCAAATCATCATTGAGATTTTTTCTCCATCAAGCGTCACGTACGATTGCATCGCATCGGCTGTCAGGCAGGAGTGTACAGGAAGTATTCCTAAGAAATCACCAATCTTGATTTTCATTGCAATTTCTTTTGGTGCATGAATAATCCCATGCTCCTGTGAAAGTGACTTGATATACATTCCGGTTTCCGCAGTAGACCACCCACTTTCTGCAAGGGTTACTACTTTTCCGAAGCTCACGGTTCCATCCGGTAACCTGAGAAAGTCTTTCGAGAAATGCACGCCTCCACCATGGATCACCACCTCCTGGCGCTCAGGGTAAACCACTACCACAGGGCACGCCATGGCTACTGCAACCTGATCAAGTGTACAGGAACCAATAATGGTTTGTGTCCAATCATAGAAAACTAAATTGCCGGGACGGATTTCATCCATGCCCGAAAAACTTTCCGCCACGCTGCAAGTTGGGGTATCACCGGGAGAAAGAATCAGTTCAGGGTATGATGCTTTATATTTCTCTTTCAACGGAAGCATAAGTCCGAGACTTTTCTCATGAACGACCAGAACTTCTTTGACTCCAACCGATTTGTAGCTGTGACCCGCATGACCTAAAAATCCTGTGAACTGAAGATGTTTGTGGTTGCTGATTTCACTAAGAATGATGTCAATTGTTGCGTAATCAGCAGGAGTAACACCCGTACGATGATATCCGTTGTCCACTTCAATGAAAATGTTTACCGGATATTTCACTTCACGCCCAAGCCGATCAATAATGGAAGGATCATCCACCAGTAAATTGAGTGTAATCTTCTCAGCCAGTCGATTAATTCTTTCTTTCTCATGAATATTGACCGGAAAGGCTACCGTGATATCCTTCCAGCCATCCTGAGCAAAGTACTCGGCCATCTTAACGGATGAAACTGTAATTTTAGTAACACCTTCATTTCTAAACCAGCGACCCACTTCGTGTGATTGATGAGTTTTGAAGTGTGGCCGAAACGTCACATTGTTTCTCCGTGCCTTTTCAACCATCATACGAATGTTGCGGATGCACTTTTTTTTGTCGAGGAGGAGAGTGGGTTCAGTAATATTGAGCATGGTTATTTCTTAAAATGTTTCTTCATGTATTGCACAGCCTGCTTCTGTGAAAGTACTGCAAAATCTTTATACCGATCATGAACGTCAGTGATTTCTTCTACGGCCTTTTCAGTGAGCTCTTTATTTTTCCAATCATTCAAATGGGCGATAACAGTTTCTAAGCATCCTTTCTTATAACTGATTTGTCCGAGAACATGCACCAAAGTATTTTGAACCCGTGCTGTTGTGTCATTCTGCAATTCTCTTAACAAAGGTAAAATGTCTTGCGGATGAGTGCGCCCGTGTAGCTCAATGCCGTGGCATATTTCTCTCCGCACTTCTTTGTCAGGATGATGCAAATATTTCTTTGCCCATGTGAGTACAGGCTTTGGGTTTTTCTGACCCATTTTTTTAATCGAGCCTATGACAGCGTTTCGAACGGAATGATGTTCATCGAAAAGTCCACGGTCGAAGAACGATTGAACAATATCAAAGTCTTTTTTACCAATTTCCCCGGCCGCGTTAATCACCGTTTGGCGGATATGATGATAGTCCTCCTTTAGTAGCTTGTGAAGGGTAGCGATGATTTTCTTTTGCAAACCACCACTCTCAAAATAAATTTTTCCGGTAACGAGGTATCCCGATTTTCGGATGTAGGTGTCTTCATCACAGAAGTATCTGATAAAAGGGTTGAGATTATTTTTTGCACTCCTGATAAAATATCAGCTTTGATTTCGGCTACAAGATCAACACGCTGATTTTTGGAAAGAGAGTAAAAAGACATTGGCGAAATTTAATCCCCAATTCGCAAATCACAAATCTCAAATTACAATTCCTAAGCCTAATGCCCAATACCCAATGACTGACGACTAGTTGATTACCATCCAATTCCATAATCCTCACCATGATTGCTGCTGCCTCCCCAAAAAGTTCCGTGCACCCAATCAAACCAAATAGCATTGATTGGTCCGCTTGTGCGGTCATCAAATCGTAAGCGATAGCCCATGCGTTGCAATTCCAGGCGAACATATGGAGGTGTGCTATCGTGCAGTAAAATATTTCCGGCTTTGGGCGCACGATCTTCTCCGCCCAGCGACAACCGCAACTGGTCGGTATTGATGCTGGGTGCTTCGGTAGCCTCTTGTACGGTCATCCCAAACTCCACTATATCCAGAAAGAATTGCAATAAGTATTGGTCTTGCGTATCTCCGCCTTGTACCGCAAAGGATAAAAAGGGTTTACCGTCTTTCAGCGCGAGTGATGGTGTTAAGGTTACGCGCGGTCTTTTGCCAGGCTCTACTACATTGTAAGGATTTTCTTTCGGGTTGGTCACGAAACTTTGCATGCGCTGACTCATACCAATGCCGGTTTTGCCTGCAATGCACGCGGGGTTCCAACCACCACTGGGCGTGATACTCACTACCCAACCTTCTTTATCGGCAGCCTCTACGGAAGTAGTGCCTAATAAAACCTGCTCCAGATATTCTTCCGATATTGGAGAAGTGTACGTACCGCGCGACACTTGCGATTTTAAATATTCGGTATAAGGGTTAACCTTTCCTTCGAACGGGTACGGATCACCAGGCGCTGCGTTGGTATCGTTGCGCTCCCAGTTGATGGCTTTGATTCTTTCCTTTGCATATTCTTTGGATAATAATCCTTTCATCGGTTCTTCCGGAGCGAAATAAGGATCGCCATAATAAAAATCGCGATCAGCAAACGTTAAATTCATCACCTGATACAATGTATGAATGTATCGTGCCGAGTTGAAGCCCATCGCTTTCAGATCAAAATTTTCCAGCATGTTCAGGGCCTGTAACATCATTGGGCCTTGTGTCCATTGTTGCATTTTATAAACTTCTATGCCTTTATAGTTGACCATTAATGGTTCTTCCGTGATTACTTTCCAGTTGGCGAGGTCCTGTTCAGTAATGAGTCCGCCTTGTTCCTGGCAACCGCGTGCAAATTCTTTCGCGATATCACCTTTATAAAAGCGGTCATAAGCAGCGTAGATTGCTTCTTTGCGTGATTTACCTTTTTTCAATGCCTGTTGCTCCGTGTCAACCAACTTCTTTAACGTTTCCAATAAATCTTTTTGTACGAAAACTTCACCGGCATTCGGAGCTTCTCTTTTCTCAGTTACATGAGGAAGGAAAACTGCTTTTGAATAAGGCCATTGTTTTAATCTTTCTTTTTCACGCTCGAAGCTATTCGCGGTTTGTGCTTCAATCGGGTAACCTTCGGCCATTTGCATAGCGGGCATGAGCACCTCCTTCAAACTCAAGGTTCCGTATTCTGCCAGCATTGTCATTAATCCACCGGGCGTACCGGGTGTTACGGCAGACAACGGACCATACTGAGGAGGATAGTTCATTCCTTTACCCTTAAAGAACTCAGCGGTGGCGCCTGTAGGGGCCACACCCAACGCGTTAATGGCAATTACTTTTTTAGTTTTCGGATTGTAGATGAGCGCTTGTGTTTCACCTCCCCAGCTCAGCACATCAAACATCGTACAACTGGCGGCCAGCATGGCACATGAAGCGTCTACCGCGTTACCACCTTTGTTAAAAATCATCGAGCCAGCAGTAGCGGCCAGAGGTTTTCCAGTAATAGCCATCCAGTGCCTGCCGTGCAACGGTGGTTTTTGGGTAGTAACAGGAAGGTTATTGAACGACTGACTATTGGCCAAGAAGGAAACGATGATCAGAGCAAACCCCGGGATATTTTTCATAACGGTTTAGGTTTAATTCTTTCAGAAAATTAAAGATAACCGAATTATGAATTCTTTAGGGCATACTTTTGATGAAGTGTGTATTTTCAGCGGTGCAAGGAAACTGTTGTATTTGATTGTTATTTTTATTTTTATGGATAACAAATTGAAGTATGCTAAATGAGATTAACGAAGCCACCGAGTTTATTAAAAAGCGTGGCGTAAAGAATCCGGAAGTGGGCGTTATCCTGGGAACAGGGTTAGGAAATCTTTTTACTAAAGAAATCAAGAACCCGTTGGTAATTAATTACAATGCGATTCCGCATTTTCCTGCGGCAACCGTTGAATCGCACAAAGGCCAATTGATTTTTGGTGAAGTGAAAGGAAAAAGAATACTTGCAATGCGTGGCCGCTTTCATTATTACGAAGGTTACAGCATGAAACAAATTACGCTGCCTGTGCGCGTGATGAAGATGCTGGGGATCAACCACCTGTTGATTTCCAATGCTGCGGGCAACATGAATATGAAATGGAAAAAAGGTGAATTAATGATGATTGAAGATCACATCAACCTGCAGCCTGACAATCCACTGCGAGGAGAGAATTTTGAAATGCTGGGCCCCCGATTTCCAGACATGAGCCAACCGTATGCTGAGAAATTGAATAAGAAACTTATTACCATCGCAAAATCAAAAAGGATCAAACTCAATAAAGGAGTATATGCGGGTGTGATGGGACCCAACCTTGAAACCCGCGCGGAGTACCGTTTCCTCAGAGCCATCGGTGCCGATGCAGTGGGCATGAGCACCGTGCCGGAAGTAGTGGTGGCCAATCATATGAGAGTTCCGTGTTGCGCTATATCTGTTCTAACGGATGATTGTAATCCGGATAATTTGAAACCAGCTAACTTTACGGACATTGTGAAAGTGGCGAATAAGGCAGAGCCTAAGTTGACTGAGTTGTATGTGGAGTTGATCAGGCAGCTTTAATAAGGAAACTTACCGCTTATCCAGATTTTCTTTATAACGAATTTTTTTAGTATTACTTTAGTTCTGGGCAGTATCAACCTTAAACTTATGATTAAACTTAAAATCCTTTTCTCATTCGGTTTCTTGCTTGTTTCCGTTGGATGCTTTTCGCAAGACAGATCGCTTCAGGCTGAATCTGCTGTTACTTCTACAAGTACGGTAACCATTAAGGGTAAAGTGGTTCCATACAAAGCAACCGCTGGTACACAGCCTGTGTGGGATAAAGACGGAAAAGTTATCGCTTCTCTTTTCTATACATACTACGAGCGCACCGATGTGACCGATAAAACCAAACGACCCTTGATTATGTCTTTCAACGGTGGGCCTGGTTCTGCTTCGGTTTGGATGCATGTGGCTTACACCGGACCGAAAATTTTAATAATTGATAGTGAGGGATATCCCGTTCAGCCATACGGCATCAAAGACAACCCGCATTCTATTTTAGATGTTGCCGATATTGTTTTCATTGACCCGGTAAACACGGGGTACTCTCGCATCCTCAATGAAAAAACAGAACGCACCGTTTTCTTTGGCGTAAATGCCGACATCACGTATCTGTCAGAATGGCTCAATACATTTGTTTCAAGAAATAATCGCTGGCTTTCACCGAAGTATTTAATTGGAGAAAGCTATGGAACAACGCGTGTATCCGGGCTGGCACTTGCCCTCCAAAATTCTCATTGGATGTATTTGAATGGAGTTATTTTGGTATCACCAACCGAGTTGGGGATTAAGCGTGAGGGCATTATGGAGAATGCCCTTGCACTTCCGTATTATACCGCCACGGCATGGTTTCAGAAAAAATTACCGGCTGATCTCCAGCAACAAGACTTGAATCCCGTGTTGGCAGAATCTGAGGCTTTTACAACCGAAGAATTAATCCCGGCACTCTCTCATGGCGGATTTTTAGAAGAAGCAAAAAAGAAACAGATTGCTTCAAAAATGGCACGTTACTCGGGGCTTTCAGAAGAATCAATCTTACAAAACAATCTTTCCGTACCTACCGGATATTTTTGGAAAGAACTTCTTCGCGATAAAGGATTTACCGTTGGAAGGTTGGACTCGCGTTATCGGGGTATTGATAGTAAAGATGCCGGTGACAGTCCCGAGTATAACTCCGAACTCACTTCCTGGCTTCATGCATTTACACCCGCGATCAATTATTATTTACGTGAAACGTTAAAATACAAAACCGATATTAAATACAACATGTTTGGCGATGTGCGTCCATGGGACAACACCAATGACAGAACAGGTGAAAACTTACGGTTGGCTATGGCAGAGAATCCATTTCTGCATGTGATGATTCAATCAGGATATTACGATGGTGCAACCACCTATTTCGATGCCAAATATACCATGTGGCAATTAGACCCCAGTGGCAAAATGAAAAACAGGTTGCGTTTTGAAGGCTACCGGAGTGGACATATGATGTATTTGCGGACGGAGGATTTAGCGACCTCAAACGAGCACCTTCGCGAATTCATCAAACAATCAACACCAACGCAACCCGCAAAGTACTAGCTGATAAAAATTAAATCGTGAGTTTCGCAGCCACGATTTAACCTAACAACTAACTATCAAGCGTAAACTTTATTGGTAATACTAGCTTTACAGCAACCGGCATTGGGTGCATTTCAAATTGTCGCGGTTAGGCGGCAGCTTTAAATTCAGTTTTTACAAGTTTGATGACTTGGTCCCATTGTCCGTTCATGTGTGTTACGCGTAAGTTGAGCATATTCTG
>Ga0187894_10002358_pt1 | contig 22682 bp, 20 predicted proteins | sample GBC1701081metaG_FD_136650 | JGI IMG/M metagenome (GOLD analysis project Ga0187894, IMG submission 136650) | White microbial mat communities from a lava cave in the Kipuka Kanohina Cave System on the Island of Hawaii, USA - GBC170108-1 metaG ... | reverse complement strand
TGTCGGTGGCGAGCACCGTCGTGCTGCTCAGGGCCCTGCAGGAGCGGCGCATCCTCGAGACCGAGCGCGGCCGCATCGCCGTCGGCTGGCTCATCGTCGAAGACCTGGCGATGGTGCTGGCGCTGGTCCTGCTGCCGGCGCTCGCCCAGGTCATTCAATCGGGCGGCGAGGCGCCGCATGCCGATCCCATCGCCGAGTATCTGGGGCTTGGCCTCTCGGGCGTGCTCATCCTCACCTTCGTCAAGGTGGCGCTGTTCGTGGCGCTGATGCTGATCGTCGGCCGCAAGCTCATTCCCTGGCTTCTGCATTATGTCGCCCATACCGGCTCACGCGAGCTGTTCCGGCTCGCGGTCCTCGCCATAGCGCTCGGCGTCGCGTTCGGCGCCGCCAAGCTCTTCGGCGTGTCGCTGGCACTCGGCGCCTTCTTCGCCGGGATGATCTTGAGCGAATCGCAGCTCAGTCAGCGCGCGGCGGAAGAATCACTGCCCTTGCGCGATGCCTTCGCGGTGCTGTTCTTCGTCTCGGCCGGCATGCTGTTCGATCCGATGAGCCTCTTGCGCGACCCCTTGCCGATGGTAGCGACCCTCTTCGTCATCGTGATCGGCAAGTCGCTTGCCGCCTTCCTGATCGTGCTGGCATTCCGTCATCCGATGATGACGGCGCTCACCATCTCGGCGAGCCTCGCCCAGATCGGCGAATTCTCCTTCATCCTCGCGGATGTGGGCCGCGATCTGGGACTCATCCCGGCGCAAGCACGCGACCTCATCCTCGCCGGCGCGATCCTGTCGATCGTGCTCAATCCGCTGGCCTTCACCGCGCTCGATCTCTGGAAGGCGCGTTTCGACCGGAAGGCGCCGGCCGGCGCTGCGAGCGCGCCCGCCGATCCGGACGATGATCTTCCGGCCACGTCTCTCAATGACCATGTCGTGCTTGTCGGGCATGGCCGCGTCGGCAGCATCGTGAGCGAAGCGCTCAAGCAAAAGAGCGTGGCCTTCCTTGTCATCGAGGATGCCAGTCCGCGGGTGGCGGCGCTCCGGGAAAAGGGCATCGAAGTCATCCCCGCCCATGCGGCCAAGGCCGAAACGCTGAGCGCCGCCAATGTCGCGGGCGCGCGCCTCGTCATCCTCGCCATTCCCAACGGCTTCGAGGCGGGGAGGGTGGTCGAGCTTGCCCGGGCCAGCAATCCGGCCCTTCGGATCATCGCCCGGGCCCATTCCGATGAGGAGGTCGACTATCTCACCAAGCTCGGCGCCGATGTCGTGATCATGAGCGAGCGCGAGATCGCCCATGGGATGATCGCCGCCCTGGATGTTGCCGCAGCGACCGATGGAACCGCGCCCATCACAGCCTGATTTGCATTTTGAGCCGGGGCGGACTATCTCATGAGCCCATGGATCAGGAAATCATCAAGCCCCAGGCCCCGCCGGCCCCCAGCTCCCATTCCATGGGCATTTTCAACAGCTTCCTGTCGGCGGCAGGCGTCGTGCTCCTGTCGGTGACCAAGCTCGGCGCGGCTTTCGCCGCCGTCATCTGGGCGCTGTCCCAGCTATTGGGGCTGCCGGACATGGTCATGTACGGGCTGATGGTGCTGGGTCTCATCCCGGTCATCTGGTCGACCATCTGGGTCGCCGGCCGCGCCTGGCATGTCGAGCAGCTGCTCGAGACCGGACGGGATGTCGACCGCCCGGTGTTCAAGGCCTTCCACTATTGGAAAAAGTCCTGAAGCCCTGAATGACCGACGGCTTCCGGCTCGCTCAGCGTCTCGAAGCCGACAGCCTGTTTCTTGTGGACTGGCCGCTCTGCCAGGTACGGCTCATGGACGATGCGCGCTTTCCCTGGCTCATCCTCGTGCCGCGGCGGGCGGGACTGGAAGAGTGGACCGAGCTCGGGCTTGAGGATTCGGCGCTGCTCGCGCAAGAGATCGGCAGAGCCGGCCAGGCGCTCGCCCAGATGTTCACGCCAACCAAGCTCAATGTCGGGGCGCTCGGCAATATCGTGCGCCAGATGCATGTGCATGTCATCGCCCGCTTCGCGACCGATACCGCCTGGCCTGGACCCGTCTGGGGGCAGGGCACGCGCGTACCCTATGAGGCCCTGTCCAGGGACCGACTTTGCGCCGGTCTCCTGCCGCTCCTCACATAAAGCGCGATTGCCATCGCGCTTCATCTTTTCGTCTGCGCATGATCTTCTCGGAAAACCGGCGTCCACTTTTCCGGATCATGCGTTAATCACGACGCGCTGTCGCAGGCCTTGGCGATCTGTTGCTCGACCGCCTTGCGCACCTTGTCTTCGAAATCGGTGTTCTTGGCGATGAGCTTGCCGATATCGCCTTGCGGCTCGATTTTGAAATCCGTCACGGCACAAGTTTTGTTGCTGACCTCGACCGCCACATTGAAGCTTTCGGCGAGCTTGATCTGCACCTCTTCGCCATCGTCGGTCTCGCATTCCACCGCAACGGTGGCCTCGATCTTCCGGCTCGCTTCCGACGTGCAGTAGTTGATCTTCTCGACCTTCACCAATTTGGTCTGGTCGATCTTGATCTTGACCTTGAACAGGCCGGCATCGACCTTCTCCTTGAGGCCCTTGCACAGCTTGGCCTTCTCGATGATCGGCTTGAGGGTGTCGGCGATCTCGATATTCTCCGGACTGGCACAGTCGAACTTTTCTTCCGCCAGGGCGGGCTGAAACATTGCAGAGAATCCGAGACTTGCGGCGAGCACAATCGACGATGGTTTCATCTGGAAGTCCTTGTCATCTGCGAAGGTCTTGCCCGTCAATTGCGGGGAAATTCAGACTAAGGCGTCATGGCTTTAGATGTCAGCATATGACAGCGGGCCGCTGCCCAGGTTTTCCTGGCCGCTGGCGCTTGTTGCCGAATCCATTATGCTGCACCGCCACATGTCCATCTGGTCCCGTATAAGTCAGGCCATTTCCGTCATTGGCGACTCGGTTTCGACCTTCCTCGCGAAGATCTCGCAGCCACGCTCCAATCCGGAAATGTCGATCGCCTTCACCATCGGCGTCATCGCGCTCGGCGCCAAGATGGCGAAGGCCGACGGCGTCGTCACGGGCGATGAGATCGTCGCTTTCAAGCAGGTGTTCCGGGTCCCTGAACGCGAGCTTTCGGGCGTGGCGCGCGTGTTCAACCTCGCCAAGCAGGATGTCGCGGGCTATGACGCCTATGCGCGCCAGCTGGCGCGGCTCTTCGCCCAGCGCCCGCAAGTGCTCGAAGACGTCATCGACAGCCTGTTCCACATCGCCAAGGCCGACGGCGCGGTGCATGAGCGCGAATTGACCTATCTCGAAAGCGTCGCGGAGATCTTCGGCTTCACACCGCGCGATTTCGCCCGCATCAAGGCGCGGCATCTGGCGCCGGTCAAGGATGATCCCTATGTCATCCTCGGCATCGAGGCCTTTGCCAGCGACGATGAGCTGCGCAAACACTATCGCAAGCTGGTGCGCGACAATCATCCCGACAAGCATATCGCCAACGGCATGCCGCCCGAGATGATCGATGTGGCGACCGACAGGCTCGCCCGCATCAACGCCGCCTATGAAGTGATCGCCCGGGACCGCGGGCTGTGAAAGGCACCTCCCTCGGGCATCGCATCATGCCCTCGCCCAATATCGACCGGCGCGCCGCGGGCAAGACGGTGCGCATCCTGCTGCTCCACTACACCGACATGGAAAGTGCCGAGAAGGCCTGCGCCTGGCTGTGCAATCCCCTCGCAAAGGTCTCTTGTCATTACCTCGTCGATGTCGATGGCCAGATCACCCAGATGGTCGATGAGGATATGAGGGCCTGGCATGCCGGGCAATCGCTATGGAAGGGCGAGCGCGACATCAATTCCGCCTCGATCGGCATCGAGATCCAGAATCCGGGGCACGATCACGGCTATCCCGATTTTCCCCAGGCGCAGATGGCGGCGGTCGCGGCGCTTGGACGTGACATCGTCGCGCGGCACGCGATACCGCCTGAGCATGTGCTCGCCCATTCCGATGTGGCCCCGCGCCGCAAGATCGACCCGGGCGAGAAATTCGACTGGAAGGGGCTTCATGAGGAGGGGCTCGGCCATTGGGTGCTGCCGCGCAGGCTGGGCGGTGGGCAGTTCCTGCAACAAGGCGACTCGGGCGATGCCGTCGAGGCGCTGCAGGCGATGCTGGCGCTCTATGGTTATGGCATCGAGATCACCGGCGACTACGACCGCGAGACGAAGATTGTCGTCACCGCCTTCCAACGGCATTTTCGGCCGGCGCGCATCGATGGCATTGCCGACCGCTCGACCATCGAGACGCTGCGCCGCCTCATCGACGCCTTGCCGGCAGCGGATGTGGCGTGAACGCGGCGTCTAATTCTTGCTGCAGGCGCGGACCAGGCTTTCGAAATCGGAGCCTTCGAGCGGGAAGGTGTTTTCCTCCGTTCCCGTCTTCACCGTGAAGCGATCGGCCTTGCGCAATTCGGTGAAGAGCGCATCGCCGGCAGGGATCGGCGCTTCGGCGCTGGTCGTCGCCGCCATCTCATTGGGCGCCGTCACGGCGTCATAGGTGAAGTCCTTGCCGCCGACATTGATGGTGAGCTTGATCTTCTGATCGGGCTTCAGCTCTTCTCCCGCCTCCGGGATGAAGACGCGGATCTCACCCGATTGCAAGGGACAGCCGAAACTGATGCCGGCATCCTCCGATTCGGGTACGCCGAAGACGAGATAAGCATCCTCATCGGCCGTATCGAAAATCCATTCGCGTTCCTGAGCCAGTGCCGGTATCGCCGCACAGGCCAAAACCGCGGCCAGCACATGGCGCAGCCACATATCACCCTCTCGCATCGTCCAGAGCGCCTGCGTTCTTATAGAATTGGCCCGGCGCTCTGCCTCATTTTTTGCGCATAGGCTTATCCGAAAACCGCGCGCACTTTTCGGGCCGATGCGCTGAGAATCATAGCCGAGTTGCGGGACGGGAGTAAGACCCGCTCAGCTCTTGACGGGCGGCTGCGCCCCGGGCGAGTGGCCGGTGAGCTTGGTGACGGCCCAGGCGACGCCCAGAATCGCCAGCGCGATGACGGCCCACAAGATGACGGCGGCAATCTCTCCGACATTCTGCAAAAGCAGCGCCAGCCAATTGATGAATTCGACCGTTTCGGGATCGCCGCCGACCTTGTCGGCATTGTTGGCGGCTAAGCCGGTCACGGCGCCGATGATCCAGTAGCCAAGGGCAGCGATCGCCGTCCACAGGCCCACGCACAGCCAGGCAATGATCCAGACGAGATTCTTCATACGCGCAATTCCCGTTCGAAATGATCGAGCAGCAGCCTCAGATTGCGGGTATTGGATTTGAACAACACGTCGAAAACATCCCCGACCACGGGAATGGCGCCGAGGCCGGTGTCGATGGCGACATTGCCGATCATGCGCGCGATGAGCTGGGGCGGCGCGCCGAGGCGCCACGCCTCCATGAGAGCGAAGGCGGAGATGCCGAGGCCGATCACATCGCCGGCACCCGGAATGAGGCCCAATGCCGAATCGGCGCCTAAGCGGATACGTGTGCCCGGGATGTGAAGCGCCGAGTCCATGACGCGGGCCAGCCGCTTCAGCCGCGCAAGGCTGCGAGCACGATCGTCAAAGTCAAAGGCGGCGGCGGTGGCGGCAAAGGCGGTCATCATGTCCCCTCCCGGAACGGCTGTTAGATGGGGGGAGGCGCTGCGGATTCAATCGGTTTTTAGAACCTTCTATGGCCGTTGACGGAACGTCGCGGGGCTCCTAACTCTGGGGGGCCAGCTGGCTGGATGACCGCCCTGGAAGGCTTAAGCCTTCCGGGGAGGAAAGTCCGGGCTCCATGGAGATACGGTGCCGGGTAACGCCCGGCGGGGGCAACCCCAGGGATAGTGCCACAGAAAACAGACCGCTTCAGATCCGTCCGAAGCAAGGGTGAAACGGTGCGGCAAGAGCGCACCGCGCGGCCGGCAACGGGCGCGGCACGGTAAACCCCACCGGGAGCAAGACCGAATAGGGGCGGCGCGGGCCGTAAGGCCCAGGGTCCATTTCCAACCTGCCGCCCGGGTTGGTCGCGCGAAGCGCATGGCGACATGCGTTCCAGATGAATGGTCATCCAGCGCCCGAAAGGGCGTGGACAGAACCCGGCTTACAGGCCAGCTGGCATTTTCTCCTTTTCCCAAGTAAACCCGCTTGGCAAAGCGGCTCAACCTCAGCGCCAAGGATCCGTTCCAACCCATTGTTTTGAGGCGGTTCCTTACCGGTCGCGGGAGCCTGCTTCGCGTCCCGTCACGCCATCGCCGTCGAAACGATTTGTTAAGGCGGTACGGAGCATTGTCGCATTCACATTAGTAATCTGTTCACCGTACCGAAATCATGACTTCATCGCCCAGCGCAGATGCCCGGCACAGACCGGTGATGCTCGCGGAGGTGCTCGCTGCACTGGCGCCGCGCGATGGCGGCATCTATGTCGACGGGACCTTTGGTGCCGGCGGCTATACGAGAGGGCTCCTCACCGCCGCTGAGTGCAAGGTCCTCGCCATCGACCGCGATCCGCAGGCGATCGCCGGCGGCGCCACACTCGTCGCCGATTATCCCGACCGCCTGACGCTGGTCGAAGGCCGCTTCAGCGACATGGAGAGCCTTGCCGCCCGTTTCGGCATCACCATGATCGACGGGGCGACGCTCGATGTCGGTGTGTCCTCGATGCAGCTCGATGAGGCTCAGCGCGGCTTCTCTTTCGCCAAGGACGGTCCGCTCGACATGCGGATGGCGCAGGCGGGCCTCTCGGCGGCCGATGTCGTCAACCGGGCCGAAGTCGACGAGCTCACGCGCATCATCGGCATATTGGGCGAAGAGCGCAAAGCCCGCGCCATCGCCCGGGCGATCGTGCGGGCGCGGGACGAAGAACCCATACTCACCACAGGAGCGCTGGTGCGCGCCATCGAGAAGGCGACGGGAAAACAGCGCCCGCAGGAGCGCATCCATCCGGCGACGCGCACCTTCCAGGCCTTGCGCATCTATGTGAACCAGGAGCTCGAGGAGCTGGCGCGGGCACTCTCGGCGGCCGAGCGGTTGCTCAGGCCGCAAGGCCGTCTTGCGGTCGTCACCTTCCATTCGCTGGAAGACCGCATCGTCAAGCGCTTCTTTGCCGAGCGCAGCGGCAAGCTGCCGTCGTCATCGCGCCATATGCCGGGACGCGAGGCGGCAAGTGCGGCGCGTTTCACGCCGTTGTTCAAGGGCCATCAGGAGCCCGGTGCCGAGGAGACGGCGCACAATCCGCGCGCCCGCTCGGCCAAGCTGCGCGCCGGCATGCGCACCGGGGCAGAGGCCTTGCCGCTCAACCTCGAAGGATTGGCAGTTCCACAGATCGAAGGGTGGCGCCACTGATGCTCAGAGCTTTCAATGCATGCCTGGTTCTGGCGGTGCTCGCAGCCGCCTATGTGCTCTATTCGCTCGAACATTCCATTCGCGGCGTCGAGCGCCAGATCGCCCGCTCGAATGCCGCGATCGCCAGCGAGAAGGAGACGATCGGGCTGCTCAATGCCGAATGGTCGAGCCTGGTGCGGCCCGAGCGGCTGCAGCGGCTCGCCGAGCAGCATCTGAAGCTCAAGCGCATCTCCCCCGATCAATTCGTGAAGATCAACGAGCTCGCCACGCGCATCCCCGCCGAGCCGCCGGTGAAGCTCGAGGAGGACGGCAAGGATGCGATCGGCGACATTCTCAAGGCGATGGAGTGAGGCCCACGATGGTCAGTGTCCGCAAAGATGGCCATCTCGCCGGGCGCAACCGGCTGCGCCTGGTGAGCTTCGGTTTCATCCTGTTCTTCGCCTCGATCAGCGCCCAGCTCGGCTATCTCACTCTGTGGCAGGATCGCCCCGAGAAGACCGCCGTCGAATACAGCGAGAGAGTGCCGCGGCCCGACATCGTCGACCGCAATGGCGTGGTGCTCGCGACCGACGTCCCGGTATTTTCGCTCTATGCCGATCCGCGCAAGATCCTCGATGTCGACGAAGCGGTCGAGCTCCTCACCGCCACCGTGTCGGGCTTCGACGCCAAATCGCTGCGCCAGAAGCTGGTGCAGCCCAACCGTGCCTTCGTCTGGCTCAAGCGCGAAGTGAGCCCGGCGGAGCGCGAGGCGATCCACAATCTCGGCATCCCCGGCATCGGCTTCAGGGTCGAGACCAAGCGGGTCTATCCGATGGGACGCCTCGCTGCCCATGTGCTGGGCTATGTCGATCTCGATTCGAAAGGCATCGCCGGCATCGAGAAGTTCCTCGACGATCAGGGCGCGCTCTATACCGCTTCCCTCGCCGAGGACGATACGCGGGCGAGGCCCGCGGTGCTGTCGATCGATATGCGCGTCCAGCATGCGCTTGCCGATGAGCTCGCCAAGGGTATCGCCAAATTCCGCGCCAAGGCCGGCGGCGCCATCGTGCTCGATGTGAAGAGCGGCGAGGTGCTGGGACTGGTCTCACTGCCCGACTTCAATCCCAATCAAGAGAACAAGAACTTCACCTTCGATCAGGCCAACCGGATGACGAGCGGCGTCTTCGAGCTGGGCTCGGTCATCAAGGCGGTGTCCTTCGCCATGGCCTTGGATTATGGCACGGCGGATCTCACGAGCCGCTTCGACGCCCGTGCCCCCCTGGTGATCGGGCGGGCCGTCATCCACGACTTCCAGCCGACCCGGCGCATCCTGTCGCTGCCCGAGGTGTTCACGAATTCCTCCAATATCGGCACCGCGCGCATGGTGCTCGGCGTCGATGTGGCCAGGCACCAGGCATTTTTGCGCCGTGTCGGGCTGATGGACCGGCTGGTGACGGAACTTCCCGAAAACGCCAAGCCGATCCTGCCCAAGCGCTGGGGCCGGCTGGTCCAGGCGACGGTCGCCTTTGGCCACGGTTTTGCCGTACAGCCCCTGCAAGGAGCCCAGGTGGTTGCAGGCTTGCTCAATGACGGAAATATGCTTCCGGTGACGTTCCTCAAACGGGACCGGGCGGACGCCAAGCCGTTGGCGCACCGGGTGATAAAATCCGCGACCAGCGAGAAACTGCGCTATCTGTTCAGGCTGAATGGGCTCGAGGGCAGCGCCCGCAAGGCCAATGCCAATGCCCCGGGCTACCGCATCGGCGGCAAGACCGGCACGGCCGAGAAGGTCGTGAACGGGCGCTACGACAAGAGCAAGAATCTGACCGTCTTCACCGGCGCCTTCCCGATGGAAGATCCGCAATATGTCGTCATGGTATTGATGGACGAACCGCAGGCGACGCCCGAGACCTATGGCTTCTCGACCTCGGGCTGGAACGCCGTGCCGACCGCCGGCAATATCATCGCCCGCATCGGGCCCTTGCTCGGTATCGAGCCGGTGCTCACCGAGGAGGAGCGCAAGACGCTCGCCAAGCAGGCGGAGAAGGAAGGGAGGACCTGACGATGAGCGTCCTGCTTTCCCGCTTGCTCGCCGACGACGCAGCCTTGCCGCGCGGTGCGAATGATGCGGCGATATCGGGCCTCACCGCCGACAGCCGGCAAGTGAAGCCGGGCTACCTGTTCGCGGCGCTGCCCGGCACCAAGGTCGACGGCGCCGAATTCATCCCGCAAGCGATCAAGGCGGGTGCTGCCGCCGTCATCGCCGGCACGTCGGCGGCGGCTGTCCCGCAGGCGAGCCCGATCCTGATCAAGTCGGAAAACCCGCATCAGCTTTTCGCCCGCATCGCCTCGCGCTTCGCCGGCAGCCAGCCCGACATCGTCGTCGCCGTTACCGGCACCAACGGCAAGACCTCGGTCGCGGCCTTCGTGCGCCAGATCTGGCAATCGATGGGGTTTCGCGCCGCGAGCATCGGCACCATCGGCATCGTCGGACCGTCGGGCGAGGAATATCTCGCCCACACGACACCCGATCCGGTGAAATTGCATCACACGCTGGCGGGCCTGGCACTCGATCACGTGACGCATCTCGCCATGGAAGCCTCGAGCCATGGCCTCGCGCAATTCCGCCTGGATGGCGTGCGCCTCGCGGCGGCGGGATTCACCAACCTCACCCGCGACCATCTCGATTATCATGCGACATTCGAGGATTATTTCGCCGCCAAGATGCGGCTGTTCTCCGAATTGCTGCCGGAAGGTGCTGTGGCGGTGATCAATGCCGACACCGATATCGCCAAGGACGTCGTGGCGCGCGCCAAGGCGCACGGCCTCACGATCTTCACCGTCGGCGAGAAGGGCGTGGGCATCAAGCTCGTCTCGAGCCAGCCCGACGGCTTCGGCCAGCGCCTGGTGATGGCGACCGCAAGCGGCCAGCATGAGATCTATTTGCCCCTGGTCGGCGACTTTCAGGTCTCCAATGCGCTCGTCGCCGCGGGCCTCGTCATCGCGACCGGCGGCGAGGAGGTGCTTGCCATCCATGCGCTCGAATCGCTGAAAGGCGCCAAGGGCCGCCTCGATCTGGTGGCGCATTCGGAGAAGGGCGCGCCGATATTCGTCGACTACGCCCATACGCCCGATGCCCTGGAAAAAGCCATGTTGGCGCTGAAACCCTATGTGAGGCGCAAGCTCGCGGTCGTCTTCGGCGCCGGCGGCGACCGCGACAAGGGCAAGCGCCCGCAAATGGGCGCGATCGTCGCGAGGCTCGCCGACATTCCCTATGTGACCGACGACAATCCGCGCTCGGAGGACCCGGCGGTGATCCGTACCGAGGTGATGGCGGCTTGCCCGGGCGGTATCGATATCGGCGACCGCGCGCTCGCCATCCGCACCGCGGTCGATGCGCTGGAAGAGGGCGACATCCTTCTCGTCGCCGGCAAGGGCCATGAGCCGGGCCAGGCCATCGGCGGCAAGGTGCTGCCGTTCAGCGATCATGATGCAGTCAGAGCGGCGGTCGCCGGCGAGGACTATCATGGCTGAGCTGTGGACGATCGATGAGCTCATCGCCATCACGGCCGGGGTATTGCGCGGCTCCGTCTCGGTGCCGCTGACCGGGGTCTCGATCGACAGCCGCAGCGTCGCCAAGGGCGACATCTTCGCCGCCATCAAGGGCGACCGCGTCGACGGCCACGACTATGTGCATGTGGCGCTCAAGGCCGGCGCCGGCCTCGCCATCGTATCGCGGCCGACGGACGAAATGGCCGCGGCGGGTCCCTTGCTCCTCGTCGATGACGTGCTCAAGGCGCTGGAGAAGATCGGGCTTGCGGCGCGCGCGCGGTCGAAGGCGCAAATCATCGCGGTGACCGGCAGCGTCGGCAAGACGAGCACCAAGGAGATGCTGCGCCTTGGGCTCTCGGCCTCGGGCTATACCCATGCCTCGGTCGCCTCCTTCAACAATCATTGGGGCGTGCCCCTGACGCTGGCGCGCATGCCCAAGGACACGGCCTATGGCGTGTTCGAGATCGGCATGAATCACGCGGGCGAGATCACGCCGCTGGTCAAGATGGTGCGCCCGCATATCGCCGCGATCACCACCGTAGTGGCGGTGCATCTCGGCTATTTCTCCTCCGTCGACGAGATCGCCGATGCCAAGGCCGAGATTTTTGCGGGCGTCGAGCCGGGAGGGCACGCGGTCCTCAATCGCGACAATGAATATTATGACCGGCTCGTTGCCGCCGCCCACAAGGCCGGCATCCGGGATATCGCGAGCTTCGGCCGTCACGCCGGTGCCGATGTGAGGCTGGAGAGAACGGCTCTCCATGCCGATTGCTCCTGCATCACCGCCTCGATCCTTGGCGAAGCGGTGATCTACAAGCTCGGCATCCCGGGCGAGCATATGGTGCTCAACAGCCTCGCCGCACTCGCCGCCGTCAAGCTCGCCGGCGCCGATCTGGCGCGCGCCAGCCTGGCGCTGGCCGCTGCACAACCGCCGAAGGGCCGTGGCGTGCAGTCGCTGCTCAAGGCGCCGGGCGGCCGCCTCCTGCTCATCGATGAGAGCTACAATGCCAATCCGGTCTCGGTCCGCGCGGCGCTGGCGCTGCTCAAGCGGGCGGAACCCGGGAAAAACGGCCGCCGCATCGCGGTCCTGGGCGACATGCTGGAGCTCGGGGATGAGGGCGCCTCGCTCCATGCGGGCCTCGCCGGCGCAGTAGACGAGGCCAAGGTCGATGTCCTATATGCCAGCGGGCCTCTGATGGCCCATCTCTGGGACAAGATTCCGCCGCAACGGCGGGGTGCCTATGCCGAACAATCGGATGGTCTTGCGGCCTCGCTGCTCGGCGGGCTGAAAGCCGGCGATGTGGTGATGGTCAAGGGGTCGCTCGGCAGCCGCATGGGGCCGCTGGTCGATGCCATAAGAGGACAGTTCCACCCCGATCACGATGACCTTGGATTGAAACAATCCAAGGTCATGAACGTGATCGGTTCTAAAGATAAGGAGCGGGGCTCCGGCGAAAAACCGGCATCCACTTTTTCGCGCCCCGCTCCGTTCGACAAGGACGGCCGCTAATGCTCTATCACTTGCTTGTCAGCCTGACCGACGAAGTCTCTGTCCTGAACGTGTTCCGCTACCAGACGACGCGGACGGGCTCGGCCATCATCACCGCCTTGCTGTTCATCTGGTGGTTCGGGCCGACGATCATCTCGCTCCTCAAGGTGAAGCAGGGCAGGGGCCAGCCCATCCGCAGCGACGGGCCGCAGCGCCATATCATCGAGAAGCAGGGCACGCCGACCATGGGCGGGCTGATGATCCTCTCCGGCATCCTCGTCTCGACGCTCCTGTGGGCGGACCTCACCAATTATTATGTGTGGGCGGTCCTGTTCGTGACGCTCGGCTTCGGCGCCATCGGCTTCTATGACGATTTCCTCAAGGTGACGAAATCGACGACGGACGGGTTCTCCGGCAAGATCCGGCTGCTGATGGAAGTCCTGATCGCCGCGGTCGCGGTCGGCATCTTCATGGGCATCGGCGACAAGACGATCTCGAGCGCGCTGGCGGTGCCGTTCTTCAAGGACGTGCTCATCCAGTTCGGCTTCTTCTTCCTGGCGGTGGGCGTGTTCGTCGTCGTCGGCGCCGGCAATGCCGTCAACATGACCGATGGCCTCGACGGGCTGGCCATCGTGCCGGTGATGATCGCCGCCGGAAGCTATGGTCTCATCGCCTATCTCGTCGGCAATGCCGTCTTCGCCGAGTATCTGCAGCTCCACAATGTGAAGGGCACCGGCGAGCTCGCGGTCCTGTGCGGCGCCATTCTGGGCGCGGGGCTGGGCTTCCTATGGTTCAACGCGCCGCCGGCGATGATCTTCATGGGCGACACCGGCTCGCTCTCGCTCGGCGGCGCTCTCGGCGCCATCGCGGTCGCGGTCAAGCACGAGATCGTGCTCGCCATCATCGGCGGGCTGTTCGTGCTCGAGACAGCCTCGGTCATCGTCCAGGTCGCCTCCTTCAAGCTCACCGGCAAACGCGTTTTCGCCATGGCGCCCCTGCATCATCACTTCGAGCAGAAGGGCTGGAAGGAGCCGACCATCGTCATCCGCTTCTGGATCATCGCCTTCGTCCTGGCGCTGATCGGTTTGTCGACCCTCAAGCTCAGGTAGGTGCGGATGTTTCCCGCCCGCACATTCGCGAACAGGAAAGTCGGGGTCTTCGGCCTCGCCCGTTCCGGCACCGCCTGCGCGGAAGCCTTGCGGCAGGGCGGCGCCCAGGTTTTTGCCTGGGACGATGACGCGCAATCGGTCGAGAAGGCGAAGCAGGAAGGCCTGCCCGTCGGCGATCTCCGCGCCATGGATTTCGCGAGGCTCGACTCGCTCGTCCTCAGTCCGGGCGTGCCGCTCACCCATCCGCAACCGCACTGGACGGTCGAAAAGGCGAAAGCCGTTGGGCTCGAGATCATCGGCGATACGGAAATCTTCCAGCGCGAGATCAAGGACAGTGGCGCGAGGCTCGTGGCGATCACCGGGACCAATGGCAAGTCGACGACGACGGCGCTCGCCGGCCACCTCTTCGCTTCCGCCGGACGCGATGTCGATGTCGGCGGCAATATCGGCAAGGCGGTGTTCCTGCTGCGCCAGCCGGTCAAGGACCGCGTCTATGTGCTGGAACTGTCGTCCTTCCAGATCGATCTCATGCCGAGCCTCAAGCCCGATGCCGGCATCCTCACCAATATCACGCCCGATCATCTCGACCGGCATGGCACGATCGAGAATTATGTCGCGGTCAAAGCGCGCTTGTTCGCCAAGCAGACGGCGGGCGATACCGCGATCATCGGCGTCGATGAGAGCTGGGGCGAGGATATCGTCCGCAAGCTCGACACCGGCGCCACCGTGCTACAGGTCTCGGTCGAGCGCGCGCTCGACAATGGCCTGTCGGCGCCCGACGGCATCCTCAAGGAGCGCCGGGACGGCAAGGAGTTGGCCTCCCTCGACTTGCGTCAATTGCCGGCGCTCAAGGGCCGGCACAATTGGCAGAATGCCGCGATGGCCTATGCGGCGGGACGGGCCTTGGGCCTGAGCCTTGCCGATATCAGGCAAGGGCTCATGAGCTTTGCCGGGCTCGCGCATCGCATGCAGGAGATCGGCCGGCTCAACGGCGTAGCCTTCGTCAATGATTCGAAGGCGACCAATGCCGATGCGGCGGCCAAGGCGCTCTCCTCCTTCGACGAGATCTATTGGATCGCGGGCGGCATCGCCAAGGCCGGCGGCATCACGCCGCTCTGCTCCTTCTTTCCGAAGATCAGGCGCGCCTATCTCATCGGCCAGGCGGCGGACGAATTCGCCCAAACGATCGGCGACAAGGCGCCCTTCATCAAGACGGGCACGCTCGACAAGGCGGTCGAATCCGCGGCACGGGATGCCATCAAGGACGGCCGTTCGGGCGCCGTCGTGCTCCTGTCGCCTGCTTGTGCGTCTTTCGACCACTATCGGAATTTCGAAGTACGGGGGGATGCCTTTGTCAAAGCGGTCGCCGCTTTGCCGGGCATCCGGATGACTGAGAGGGGGAATGGACATGCTGATAGGCCGCAGTGACCGGGGGCTCTTCGCCTCCTGGTGGTTCACCGTCGACAGGCTCCTTTTGAGCGCCGTCCTGCTGCTCATGGCGGCAGGCGTGCTGATCAGCATGGCGGCGAGCCCGCCGGTCGCCGAAAGGCTCGGCCTCGACTCCTTCCATTTCTTCAAGAACCAGCTGTTCTATCTGGGTTTCGCCGTCATCATCCTCATCGCCACCAGCCTGCTCGAGCCCTTGCAGGCGCGGCGGATCGCCTTCGCCGCCTTTTTCGGATCGCTCGCGATGATGGTGGTCGCCCTGTTCTATGGCCCCGAGATCAAGGGCGCCCATCGCTGGATCGATATCGGGCCGATCGGCCTGCAACCGTCGGAGTTTGCCAAGCCCGCCTTCATCGTGATCTCGGCATGGTTCATGGCCGAGAATGCGCGCAAGCCGGAAATGCCGGGCCTCCTCTTAGCACTGCTGCTTGCCGGCGCCTTCGTCGGCCTTTTGGTGCTGCAGCCGGATTTCGGCCAGTCGGCGCTGGTCGTCATCACCTTCATCGCGCTCCTGCTCATCTACGGCATTCCATGGATCCTGGTCTTCGGCGTAAGCGCGCTTGCCGCCTCAGGCGTGTTTCTCGCCTATGAGATGATCCCGCATGTCGCCTCGCGCATCGACCGCTTTCTCAATCCGGAGAAGGGCGACACGTTCCAGGTCGATACCGCGACCCAGGCCTTCCAGAATGGCGGGCTGTTCGGCGCCGGCCCCGGCGGCGGCGAAGCGAAGCAGATCCTGCCCGACTCCCATACCGACTTCACCTTTGCCGTGGTGGGCGAGGAATTCGGCTTCATCGCCTGCATGGGATTGATCCTGCTTTTCGCCTTCATCGTCATCCGCATATTGGGCCGCGCCAAGACGGAGCCCGATCCTTTCCCCGCTTTGGCGATGGGCGGCCTTGCCGTGATCTTCGGCTTGCAGGCCGTCATCAACATGGGCGTCAATGTCTCGCTGCTGCCGGCCAAGGGCATGACCTTGCCGTTCATTTCCTATGGCGGCTCCTCGCTGATGAGCATGGCCTTCGCCATGGGCCTCGTGCTCGCCTTCGCGCGCTCGCGTACGCTCGCCAGCCAGGCCGATCCGGCCTGGCGGACCCAGGCGGCCTAGCATGATGAGCTTACCCAGATACTCCCTTCTTGATGCGAGCGAGCCGTCTCCGGTATTCCCCCTCTCCCGTTGCGAAGCAATGGGAGAGGGTGGCCGAAGGCCGGGTGAGGGCTCTTTGTCTCAGCAGGAGTGCCCGTTGAAGTCAGAGCGCACTGCGCGAAAGAGCCCTCATCCGCGCTTCGCGCACCTTCTCCCATTGCTCCGCAACGGGAGAAGGGGAATGACGGCGAGGTGCGCGGCGGAGGGAGATATATTCCTGAGCGAGGGTGTTTTGGTGGAGCAACATGGCATTTAACGCCCAGGAACCGAACCGGCTCGTCGTCCTTGCGGCCGGCGGGACGGGCGGACATCTGTTCCCGGCCCAGGCGCTGGCCGAGGCGCTGGTCCGGCGCGGCTATGTCATCCATCTGATGACGGATGAGCGGGTACGCGACTATGGCCGCTCCTTCCCGGCGCTCGAGACGCATCTGGTGCCGGCGGCGACCATTTCGCCGTCGAAGCCATTCCTCCTGCCGGCGCAGCTCCTGCGTCTCTACAAAGGCTACCGGGCCGCGCGCGACGTCCTCGGGAAACTGAATCCTGCCGCCCTTGCCGGCTTCGGCGGCTATCCGTCCTTTCCGCCGGTCATCGCCGCCTCCAGGCTCGGCATACCGTGCTGCATCCACGACCAGAACGCCGTGATGGGACGCGCCAATCGCGTGCTGTCGCGCTATGCCGATGCGGTCGCCTCCTCATTCCCGTCGCTGGAACGGCTGCCGGAAGCCTCGAAGAACAAGCTGCGCTATACCGGCAATCCGGTGCGCGGCATCGTGCTCGAGAAAGAGGCGGCACCCTATGAGCCGGCGGCGGCCGATGCGCCGTTCAATCTCCTCGTCTTCGGCGGCAGCCAGGGTGCCCGTTTCTTCGCCGAGTTCGTGCCGGAAGCGATCAAGCTCCTGCCGAGAGCGGTGCTGCGCCAGCTCAAGATCGTCCAGCAATGCCGGCCGGAGGACATCGAGCGCGTCAAGGCCGCCTATGGCGCGCTCGACATCGCCTTCGAGCTCGCCTCCTTCTTCGCCGACATGCCGCAGCGCTTTGCCGATGCACAGCTCATCATCTGCCGCTCGGGCGCTTCCACCATCGCCGAGCTCGGCGTCATCGGGCGCCCGGCCGTCATGGTGCCGCTGCCGCATGCGCTCGACAATGACCAGTTGCACAATGCGGAATTCTTCGCCGGCAGAGGCGGGGGGTGGGTCATGACGCAGGCCGGCCTCGACCGCCAAGAATTCGCTGCATTCCTGACCCGTCTCAGGTATCAAGACGATGAACTTGCCGGAGCGGCGCGTGCGGCCCTGGCGCAAGGCATGCCGGACGCCGCCGAGCGCCTCGCCGACCTGGTCGAGGACCTGGCGCACGGCGCCAATACGGAGACGACAACGAAATGAAACTCCCGCGCGAAGTCGGACCGATCCATTTCATCGGGATTGGCGGCATCGGGATGAGCGGCATCGCCGAAGTGATGGCGACGCTCGGCTACAAGGTGCAGGGCTCGGATCTCGCCGACAATTACAACACCCAGAGGCTGCGCAAGAACGGCATCGCCGTTTCGATCGGCCATGCCGCCGAAAATCTCGGCGATGCGCAAGTGGTGGTGGTGTCTTCGGCGGTGAAGCCCGACAATCCGGAGCTCGCCGAAGCGCGCAGCCGTTTCCTGCCGATCGTCAGGCGCGCCGAGATGCTGGCCGAGCTCATGCGCTTCAAATCCTGCGTCGCGGTCGGCGGCACGCATGGCAAGACGACGACGACGTCGCTGGTCGCGGCCTTACTCGATTCCGGCGGCTTCGATCCGACCGTCATCAATGGCGGCATCATCAATGCCTATGGCACCAATGCGCGGCTCGGCAAGGGCGACTGGATGGTGGTCGAGTCGGACGAGTCCGACGGCACCTTCGTGAAGCTGCCCGCCGATGTGGTGATCGTCACCAATATCGATCCCGAGCATCTCGATCACTATGGCTCTTTCGACAGGGCCAAGGACGCGTTCCTCGCTTTCGTCGAGAACATTCCCTTCTACGGTTTTGCGGTGATGTGCATCGACCATCCCGAGGTCCAGGCCTTGATCGGCCGGGTACGCGATCGGCGCATCATCACTTATGGCAGGAGCCCGCAGGCTGATCTCCGCCTCATCGATCCCTCCTATGGCGACGGCGAGATGCACTTCACCATACGGTTGACCGATCGGCGCCATGGCACGGTCCATGACGTCGACGGCCTCACCTTGCAGATGCCGGGCGATCACAATGCGCTCAATGCGACGGCGGCCTTTGCTGTGGCGCGCGAGCTCGGCATCACGGAAGAGAAGATCCGGGCGGGCTTCAAGAGCTTCACCGGCGTCAAGCGCCGCTTCACCCGCACCGGCGAGCATAATGGCGTCACCGTGTTCGACGACTACGGGCATCATCCGGTGGAGATTGCCGCGGTGCTGCGCGCAGCGCGCGGCGTTACGAAAGGCAAGGTGATCGCCGTGATGCAGCCGCACCGCTATACGCGGCTCTCCTCGCTGTTTGCGGAATTCTGCTCCTGCTTCAACAGCGCGGATGCGGTCATCATCGCGCCCGTCTATGCGGCGGGCGAAAGCCCGATCGAAGGCGCCACGCACGATGCGCTGGTCGAAGGCCTGCGCGACCGCGGCCATCGCGGCGCGCAGAAGATCGATGCGCCCGAGCAATTGCCTTCTATGGTGAAAGGGCTGGTGAAGCCCGGCGACATCGTCGTGTGCCTGGGTGCCGGCACCATCACCCAATGGGCCTATGCCTTGCCGCAACAGCTCGCGGCACTCGACACCCAGGGAAATCGCATATGAGAATTCTTGAAGTGAGCGAGCCGTATCCGATGTTCCCCCTCTCCCGTTGCGAAGCAATGGGAGAGGGTGGCCGACCTTGCTCCGCCGAAGCGAAGCAACCTTGCTGCGCCGAAACGAAGCTCCGGCTTCGCGAAGGCGAGAGGCCGGGTGAGGGCTCTTTGTCTCAGCAGGAATCCTTGTTGAGGTTGGGCCACACGGCTCGAAAGAGCCCTCATCCGCGCTTCGCGCACATAGATCACGATCAGGTCAGATCGGAACGATCTGACCTGATCAACGTGATCGAAATCCTAAAATGGGCGCGCGATCGGACGGAAAACCGGTGGCCACTTTTCCTGATCGCGCGCCTCCCATTGCTTCGCAACGGGAGAAGGGGAATGAGGGGGAGGCCTTTCGACTTGCACATGCGATTGCGCTGCCTAGACGCGGGAGGTGCGTGATGCGGGTCACTCTCGATGGCGAGAAGCTGCTCAAGCGATTGCCGAAGGCGCGCGGGCGGCTCGAAGCCAATTTCCCGCTCGCCGACCTGACCTGGTTCCGGGTCGGCGGTCCGGCCGAAGTTCTGTTCACGCCGGCCGACGAGGCCGATCTCGCGCAAGTCCTGAAGGCGGCGCCGGCCGACGTTCCGGTCTATGTGATCGGGGTCGGATCGAACCTCCTGGTGCGCGATGGCGGGGTGCCGGGCGTGGTGATCAGGCTCGGCAAAGGCTTTGGCGACGTGAAGCAAGAACCGGGACACCGGATCAGAACCGGAACATCGGTGCCTGACGTTAGGGTCGCCCGCTTCGCTCTCGATCACAGTATCGGAGGATTAACCTTTCTGAGAGGTATACCCGGCACGATTGGCGGCGCGCTTCGGATGAACGGTGGAGCCTATGGTCGCGAGACCAAGGACGTTCTCGTGGAAGCGCGGGCCGTTGACCGGAGGGGAGCGTTGCGCGTGCTGTCGAACGCCGACATGCAGTATACGTACCGCCATTGCGGTGCGCCGGAAGATTTCATCTTCACCGAAGCCCTGCTTCAGGGCGAGGCCGGAGATCGGGATCAGATCGCGCGCGCCATGGACGAGGTGACGGAGCGCCGGGAGGCGACGCAGCCGATCAAGAGCCGCACCGGCGGATCGACCTTCAAGAATCCGCCCGGCCATAAATCCTGGCAGCTCATCGACCAGGCGGGTTTGCGTGGATTCTCCATCGGTCCCGCCAAGGTCTCGGAGCTGCACTGCAATTTTCTCATCAATGAAGGCGGCGCCACCGCGGCCCAGATCGAGGAGCTCGGCGAAACCATAAGGCATCGGGTCAAGGACAAGTCCGGCATCGAGCTCGACTGGGAGATCAAGCGCATCGGCATCCCGGCGGAGGGAGCCTGATGGCGGCGCGCGATCCGAAATTCACCCATGTCGCCGTCCTGATGGGCGGCTGGTCGGCCGAGCGCGAGGTGAGCCTGGCGACGGGCGAGGCTTGCGCCGGCGCATTGCGCCGCGCCGGCTTCCAGGTGACCCCCATCGACGTGAAGCGCAATATCTCGGAAGTGTTGAGCGACCTTCGGCCTGATGTCGCCTTCAATGCGCTGCATGGCAAATGGGGCGAGGATGGCTGCATGGCGGCGATCCTCGAGACGATCGGGCTACCCTATACCCATTCGGGCGTGCGCGCTTCCGCCATCGCCATGGACAAGGTGAAATCGAAGATCTTGTTCGCCGCCGCCGGCATTCCGGTCGCCGACAGCCGGGTCGTCGATATCGAGCTCGCCGCGACCCAGCATCCCTTGCCCTTGCCCTATGTGCTGAAACCGCCGGCGCAGGGTTCGAGCGTCGGCGTCCATATCGTCGATTTGAGCTCCAATGGTCCGGCGACGATGATCCTCGAGGAACGCGAGCTGTTCGGCGATCAGGTGCTGGCCGAGCGCTTCATTCCCGGCAAGGAGCTCACTTGCGCGGTGATGGGCGATGTAGCCCTCGGCGTCATCGACATCCAGCCCGCGGTCGGCTTCTACGATTACCGGGCCAAATATGCGCCCGGAGGATCGGTGCACATCCTGCCGGCGGAGATACCGCGCGATGTCTATCGCAAGGTGCAGCACCATGCGCTTGCAGCACACCAGGCGCTCGGCTGCAAAGGCGTCAGCCGCGCCGACTTCCGCTATGACGACACGCCCGGCGGCGAGGGCGAGCTCATCCTTCTCGAGATCAACACGCAGCCCGGCATGACCGGCACATCGCTCGTTCCCGAGCTCGCCGCCCATGCCGGACACAGTTTCGAGGAGCTGGTGACCTGGATGGTCAATGACGCTTCGGTGAACAGATGAACTTCCTCAATCACATACGCCGCCGGGCTTTCTGGTTCTTCCGCAGCCTGCCGCCCAAAGGCCCGAGCTTGCGGGCGCGCTTCATCGCGAGGGCCGGAGCCTGCGTGCTGCTGTTCGGCGCCATCATCCACGGCCTCGTCATCGGCGGGCATCTCGATTATGACGGCAGCCCGTGGCGCAAGCTGCCGGGGCAGCTGGCGAGTTCGCTCGGCTTTGCGGCGGACGATATCAGCATCACCGGGCTCGTCCATCAGGAGCCCGACACGCTGCTCTCCGCCATCGGCGTCAAGCCCGGCGGGTCGCTGGTCGGCTTCGATGCGGCGCGGGCCCGCGCGCTTCTAGAAAATCTCGACTGGGTCGCGCAAGCGACGGTGATGCGCAAATATCCGAATCGACTCGATATCGTCGTCACCGAGAGGCAGCCTTTCGCCATCTGGCAGCGCGACGGCGCCCATTATGTCATCGACCAGACCGGGACCGCGATGAGCACGCTCGATCCCCAGCGGCTCGCCTCTTTGCTGCTCGTCACCGGCGAGGGGGCGCATCGCGCCGTCGCGGGGCTCGTCGACGAGCTCGAGACCGTGCCGCAAGTGAAGAAGCATGTCGCCGCCGCGGCGCGCGTCGGCCAGCGGCGCTGGACGCTCTATCTCGACAATGGCGTGACCATCGCCTTGCCGGAAACGGGATCGGACAAGGCGCTGGCGACTCTGGCCAGGCTCGACCGCGCCCAGGGGCTCCTGAGCAAGGGCATCAGGGGAATCGATCTCAGATTTCCGGGCGAGATGATCGTCGAGCTCTCAGGCCCCGTTGCGCCCGAAAAGGATGTTAAGAAGTTCAAGGTAAGTCAGCAGCAATAGGAGTTTCGTAGCCTCTCAAAGACTGTCAATTCAGGGATCCCGCCTTTCGCCCTTCTCCCTCCGCCGCGCGTAAGCGCGGGGAGGGTGGCGCGAAGCGCCGGGTGGGGTCTCGCCGCCAGGAAGTGTTCAAATAATGGTCGCGCGGATTGCAAACACTTTGCTTGAGAGACCTCGCTGTCGGCGAGACCCCACCCGTCGCGCTGACGCGCGACACACTCCCACGCTTCGCGCGGCGGAGGGAGAGTGCGGGAGGGCGTGACGGAAAGTGGAGTGAGCTGGGACTTGCTGTAACGGTCTTCAGTGTCTGGGTAATGGTTCGTTCGTAGGTGGAAGGGGATGTAGCATGACAGTCGTTGAGTTGCCGGTAAAAAGCGAGGCGAAGGGCCAAGGCGCCGGCCGAAGCGGTCTCGTCGCGGCACTCGACATCGGCAGCACCAAGATCAGCTGCATCATCGGTGAAGTGGTGAGCCAGAACCGCCGCACCGCCGACGGCAAGGAAGCTTCCGCTTTGCGCATCCTGGGCTTCGGCTGCCAGGCCTCGCGCGGCACGCGCCATGGCGCGATCGTCGATCTCGACCAGGCCGAGCGTGCCATAAGGCTCGCCGTCGATTCAGCCGAGC
>Ga0187894_10002357_pt1 | contig 22685 bp, 19 predicted proteins | sample GBC1701081metaG_FD_136650 | JGI IMG/M metagenome (GOLD analysis project Ga0187894, IMG submission 136650) | White microbial mat communities from a lava cave in the Kipuka Kanohina Cave System on the Island of Hawaii, USA - GBC170108-1 metaG ... | reverse complement strand
CACCGCTTTATCATCGCTGGTTTCCGAGCGTCGCCATTTCCAGAAGGTGATGCCGACAACCGTTTTATTGGCTTGTAAATCTTCCAGCGTAGGCTTCTTGTCCTCAACGCGAGTCTGCACTTTATATCTTATCTTCTTGCGGGTCGGGGACTGAGAAGCAGATGCTTTACGCTTTTTCAGAAAGCCGGTGTCCCAGATGCCCCGCGTATCATCATCTTGTAAGGCGGATGCAACCGGCAGCCCCGCCATTAGATTGAGAATCAAAGTCAAACATAATAGACGCATCAAAAAACGGATTTTCATATTTTCACCTCAAATCAAATTCCTTCGTGTCAAATCGTGCAGTAAACGCACTATCAAAATTCATGCGGTAACTCACATTACGCAACAGAGCGAAGACGGGCGAACCGTGGGCAGCCGGTGTTAGAGTTCAACCTTCAGGTTGGTCGTCGCGTCACCAGCAGCCCCTTCACGAATACGGCAAAGGTTGGCAACCAGAAAATGGGCAGCACGAGGTTCGTCGGAAATCGCAATTTTCGGTTGCTCACTTTACGACCAACCTGAAGGTTGAACTCTAACCCCCGCTCCTGAAGGTTGTTGCTGGTTCCTCTGTGCCGCCGAACGTGAGTACGGTAATTGAGACCGGGCTTCCACCACAGAGACACAGAGGTTGCACAGAGAAGACCAACAAAAGTTATTCCATACTCGGTTACCCTTCTCTGCGTTGCCTCAGTGTTCTCTGTGCCTCTGCGGTGAATCTGTACCCTCAATCTTGCCCTCTCAGCTATCGCCATTCGCCTTGTAGAACGAAAGCCGCCCAATAATAGGGCGCTGACCACTTCTTTTCATCTATCATTCTTTTTTGCGCGGCTCTGAGCGCCGCTGCCGGAGTCAACTCTTTCTTGAGCATTCGCTTATAGAAGCGTTCCATCAACTTTGCCGTCGCTTTATCGCTGACGCTCCACAAACTGACGATAACGCGAGGCGCTCCGGCATACATAAAGCCGCGTGTGAAACCGACCAATCCTTCGCCTCTGATTTCTTTGCCAAGCCCGGTTTCACAGGCGCTCAAGACCACCATATCGGCGGGCAAGTTTAAGTTATAAATGTCAATCGTGCGTAAAAATCCGCCTTGTGGTTGCGGTTTGCCGTCCTTATCCACCAGCGACAGAATAATGGCGGAGAGTTGCGGTTGCTCGGTATTGATATAGCCGTGACTGGCGAAATGGACAAAGCGGTAGTTACTAATCTCCGGGTTGGTCGCCCGATTGCGGTTGGCGTCAAAGTCAAGCAATTCGAGCGTTTCATTCTTTGGCGCTAACTTGACAATATCGTTTGCTTCCTGCCGGGTGTAGGGCAAGCGGCGAATGCGTTGCGAAATTTTCGCATCTGCCGGACTGTCTTCATCATCCAGACGCAAAAGCAGCCGCGTATCTTCGCGTGACAGGGTGCGGGTCTCTTGTCCGGTCGGTGGTTTTACGGCGATGCTCTTTATACGGTCGTCATTATCCGAAAATACCGGGTCGGCAATCACCGCCAGCGTCTTTTCAGAGGCTTTACGCCCCGCAGTTTCACGTCGCAGAATGGCAATTGTTGAAGCTGATGGCAGATTGACAATCTCATTTTTTTCTACCAACGGCTCAAACTTTTTCGCTTTTAACGGATTCGGCAACGCCGCAAACGGAATGTATTGCAAGGCTCCATCGGCAACAATCAGCAGTCGCTTACCGGCAAATTGCGAAGCTGCCGGGGCGAGAATCATCTGGCTCAGTTTTGCCGCTTCCTGCGGATATGCGGCGTCTGCTTGTTGAATCCGCGCTTGGCGTTGTTCAGCGGTTTCCATCTTCTTATATTCATTGCGAGCTGCCAGCAATTGATAGACCCGCTTTGCCTGCTCGGTAATCTCCTGACGTTTCGGTAAAACATACGTGGTGATGGAATCGGTCGAAACCGCCCATAAATAACTTTGAAACGGACCGAGCGAGTATTCCAAGAGCAGCGTATCTTTATCGAGAACCTGTTGCTGAATGTCGGCAAGCGCTAGCGGTTGCGGTTGCGTCAAGGCGGCATAACGCGGGCTTTCGGTGCGAATCTGCGCTTGCACTCGTTCAAAATCGGCGGTGAGCTTATCGAGCGCGGCACGATGGTCGGCAATCTCTTTTGGCGGTCTGTTCACCATCAAGGCATCGGTCAGCGTTTTGGCTCTTTCATTGAATTTTTGCTGTAGAGTGCGTTCTTTTTCCAGTAAATCGGGGCGCACTCCCTCGCGCAAATCGGCGCGTGATTCATTGAGCATTTCCAGCAAGCTACGCGCCCGGGCGCTCTCTTTAATGTTCAACGCCTGTGCGTCAAACTTCTCTCTCGGCTTGTCTTTGTGTAGGCGCATCAGCAAGTCAATATAGAAGTCGTAGGTTTCCTGCATAGCGGCAAGCAAAGTAGCTCGCAATTCAGGATTCTGGACGCTGGCTCTAAGCGATTCAATCAACTTGACGGCTTCGCGCACCTGCCGCAAGGCTTGGGGGAAGTCGCCTTTTTCATAGGCAATCAACGCCAGATAATAGAGTTCTTCCACTTGGGCATTCCGGTCGTTGAACGCGGTGGAGATTTCCAGAGCGCGGTTGAGATGCCGCGTTGCCAGTTCATAGTTCTTCGCTTCGTAATAGGCTTTGCCCAAGCCGACATTTGCCAACCCTTCAACGCGGCGGTCACTTTGGCTGCATAACTCAATCGCTTTTTTCTGTAACTCGATGCTCTTTTCGTTATCATTCAGCTTGCGGTAGAGATCGCCGACAACGCTGAGGGTGGCGCATTGCTCGCGTTTTTCGTTATTGCTTTCGCGGATTTGCAATGCCTCTTGCAGATACTCCAATGCTTTCGGGTAATTGCCAAGCTGACTCAATGCCAGCCCGGAATTATTGAGCGAAAAAGCGCGATTGCGTTGATCCTTTTCCGCCGTCGCATAATCGAGCGCCTTGTTGTGATATTCCAGCGCCGTTTTCGCATCGCCTAAATAGAAATAGACCAGTCCGAGATTATTGATGGTCGTTACCTGTTGGCGACGCGATGTGCCAAGTTTTTCGTCAATCTCCAACGCCCGTCCGTAAGCATCAAGGGCTTTCTGATACTCGCCCCAGACGCGATAGATCAATCCCATATTGTTTAATGCCGCCGCTTCAAACGGGAATGCCTGCGTTTCGCGTAGTGGCGCGAGCGCCTGCGTATAATAATCAATCGCTTCCTGAGAGCGACTCGCCAAGCGATATATATCTGCCAGATTCAACAACACGATGCCCTCGCCGCGCCGGTTCGAGGCAGCTTTATAGGCGGCAAGTTGCTGATTGAAAAAGTCCGCTCCGGCGTCAATCTCGCCCGCCGCTACATAAGCGTTTTTGATGACATTCAGGGTAGTCTCTTCGCTGTTACGAATCTTGCTTTTGCGTGCTACCGCCAGCGACTCAAGGTAATAAGTAAGCGCCGATTGCAAGTCATTGATTGCCATATAGGAGTTACCAAGATTATTGGTCATGATAACTTCCGCATTCCGATTTTCGCTCTTTTTGACTGCCTCGATTGCCTTTTTGAAGGCTTCAATTTCTTTGTTGAACGCCTGTTTTTTGGCTGTCGGCTCGCGTTGCCCTTCGCGTTCATCGCGGTAGACAAACGCCGCCGAATTCAGATTGTTGGCAACGCCGAAATGATTGCCGAGATCGCGCTGAATTTCTGCCACTTGCAGATATTTATCAATCGTCGCCTGTCGCGCCTGAGCATCGGTCTTGTCTGATAAAGCGTTGCGCTCTTTTTCCGCCGCCGCAAACAGTTTTTCGGCGCGATTTTGTGATAATTCTTTAGCGGTTGCGCCGCGCAGGTCTTCAATCTGAAGTTTGTAACTGGCTGCCGGTACGTCTTTTTTATTATAGCGCACCAGAATTTTATAATCGTCGGCGCTCTCGGTAACGGCAGAAAGCGTGATGCCGCGCTCTTTGTTATCTATTCGTTCAACGACGACGGCTCGCTCGCCCTTCGCATCCACGATAGCAATATCAAAAGCGGCATCGCGGGCATCGGCTTCCAGACGAACGCGCAAGACGCCGTCCGCCCGCCCTTTGGTCTGCCACGTATGCACCTGTGCAGCCTGAATTTCGCGCTCAACCGGAGCGCCAAAGGCAATGGCTCGAATTTCCGTATCAGCTTTAACGGCTTGTTGATTTTGTAGCTTGATTGTTGCGGAAGCTTTTGGCGCAGAGAAACCCGGGGCTATAAAGAGACAGGCAAACAGAGTCAGTAGAATAAGCTGCCGGGTCTTAGCGGCTGCGGGTATAAAGTATTTCAAAGTCATGGAAACCTCCTGCGGAATCCGGTTTAGATAATAGGTCGTTATGGAGTGAAACAGGTCAAGAATAAACCTGCTCAAAGCTTCCTGCAACTACTTAACAGTGTACGTGCGGTGAGGAGTATCTGGATTTTCGCAACGACTTCTCAATAGTGGCTAAGGGTTAGCGCCTTGACGAGAACATCCTCGCGCAATGTGAGCGTCGTCTCTTTGGTGTCGCTATCCTTGTCAACCTTTGGCGGATTGGCGACTTTACTATAAAGATACTGTCGCAGTTGATTGGTTTGCGCGTCGTCCTTAATTCTACCCCGTTCTTGCATATTTGCCCAGCGTCTGCTCAGTTCATTGAATTCCGCTATCGGGTTGACGCTCAGAACAAACCAGATTTTTTCCGTCCCCGCTTTCTGGTCAATCACAAAGCCGCCATTACTGTCCGGCAAGCGAACGCGCTGACCGGCATTCAATTTCGCCGAGCCGCCATTGGTCGTGGATGACGGGAACAGCACATTGAACGCGACCTTTTTATCTGCCTCTTCCGTGCTTTCATTGAAGATATACAACCATGTATCCTGCGGGCTTTGCACCGCAATCCACACGAAATTACCGGCAACCAGCGGCTCCGTCTCATAAATCAGCATTGGCTCGCTCTGCTCATTGACCTTTTTCGTCAGACTATAGATCAATTTCAGTTCCGGCTTTACCGGCGGCTCTGTGACGATTGGCGCTTGCACTTTCGGGCTTAGAGTCTTCCAGATAGCAAACCCGGAAACCAGCAATAGAGCAATCAAGAGCAGCGCCGTCACCGGGCGTAACCAGCTATCCGGTTTTTCCGCCACCGTATCGGTTGACCTGGTGAAAGCAATTTCGCTGGAACTGCTTAAATCGGTGGTTTCGGCGTCGGCAAACGATTTGGAAAACGACGAGGCGGGCGGGTTAGTGTCTTCCGATTCAGCGTAAGCAGCCGTCTTGGATAGATCAATCGGCTTGGTATTGGAGGCTTTCGGAAACTCGAAGGCTCCCGAATCCAGATGCCGGATCAATGAATCGGCAACCTCATCGCAAAAATCGCGCACCTTTTGCGGGCGGTTTTGCGGGTCAAACGCCAACGCTTTCAGAAGAATCTGTTGCGTCAATGGCGGCAGACTGGGGCGCAACTGTTTTGGTAAGATGCTGACGCCCTGACGCTGCATGACCAGAAGTTGTTGCAGAGCGACCACGATACTTGGCGCGTCCGGGTTGAAAGGTCGTCTACCGGTCAACATCTCATGCAAGACCAGAGCGACGGAATAGACATCGGTTGCCGAAGAGACTGGCTGCGCCGTCAATTGTTCAGGAGCTATGTACTGAATGGAACCGGCGATAATTCCGGCTTCGGTTGCCGTGCCGATTTGCGAATCTTTAATTTTAGCGATGCCGAAATCTATCAGCTTGACCGTCGGACCGTCGCCGTCGAGATTCTGCAAGAGGATATTTTCCGGCTTGATGTCGCGGTGCAAGACGCCTTTTTCGTGCGCCGCGTGCAAGGCATTACCCAGCCCTTGCGTGATATGCGCGACTTCTTCAAAGTCCATACCTTCCGGGGTGATGACATCGCGCAACGATACGCCCTCAATAAACTCCATCACCAGAAAAGGTTTGCCGCCCACCATCTCGCCGCGATTCAAGACTTTGACGACGCCGGGATGTGAAATGCGTGTCAGAGCTTCGGCTTCTTGAATAAACTTCTTCTTCACCCACTCTTTTTTCTGCGCTTTATCGAGCAAGATTTTAATGACGACGGGCATATTATAAAGATGCTTGTCCCGCGCCAGATAGGTGACGCCAATGCCGCCGTGTCCGAGTTCGCGTTCAATCAGATAGCGTTCGGCAAGCAACACGCCGGGGCGCAACTCCATCTCTTTTGTCTCCTGTCCCCACTGTTCCAGTGGTTGTGTCGTATTATCGCCATCTGAAGTCATAGAGTTCCTTGCCCAGCGTAATCTGAAAAGCCGCAGCGATTATAACGTAGAAATTAGAGAAGTTGGAATACAGATTGTTTCTTACTGCTGAAATGGAAAGAGATTGATTGCGCCTTGTGGTTCGCTATTTGACAACGCTGCATCTGAATTGCCACTCGCTGTAGCTGACTCGCCCACTGGCTTTCGTGAATTGCCACTCGCTTTAATTGACTTGCCACTCGCTTTAGCTACTGGATAAAGTGGCATCTCTTACCGAATCTTTTGGCTAAAGCCGATTTTTTTTATTACTTCCTTCCCATCTAGCTAAAGCGGGAGGCAATTCAAAGACTTTTCCTGACAAACAGCTATGATAACGATTTCAAATGCTCCTGCAACATATTGCAGAACAGAGCTCCCTGTTCCAGCGCATCATCGAGCGCCTGATGCGTATGCGGCAAGCGGTCAAACCAGTGCTTCGGCATATTGCGTTTTGTAGATTCCCGGTACTCGGACTTCATCATCGCCATCGCAAAGGTTTTAATGTCGAGGGCGGAATGCGAAAAGGGGCTTTCGCCGGTGAAGCGAATCAGATAGTAGTAAACCCACATGAAATCGAAAGCGACGGGATAGCCGACAAAGACCGGTCTTGCCGGCAAGCGTTTAAGCCAGCCGAGATACTGGCGCAAGGCTTTTTCCGGTTGTTGTAAATCCTGACGGCAGGCTTTCCACGCTTCCGGCTGCGTCTTCCACCACGCCATTGTGCGCGGGTCTGGATTGGCTTCCGGCAAAGTTTCGAGATTTGCCGAAAAGGTCGCCACTAAAGTTTTGTCGGGCAGATAAGCCGCCGACGCAAAACTGAGCATGGAATTGAGTCCCGGAACGGGTCCATCGGTTTCCACATCAGTACTGACATAAATTTCAGGCATATATTTTTGCTTACAAGTGCTGCCTCACACTTCTATACTTTACGTCGATCTTTTGCGTTCTGCTCTACAGTTATTTAACAGGCGACACTCTTAATTACGCCTGAATTACTACTTGTTTTTGCCTGAGTTCCCATCTGCCATGCTCTTTGACAAAAAGCATATAGCTGCCTTCCATGTTTCGCACACCACGCGCTATGCCCGCATAAACAAGCGCCTGATCCTTTTTCTTATTAAATCCAACTCTTGAGAAACTAATGTAGCCACTTGCATCAGGATATTTTGTGTAGAAGGCGTTCCATCCATCTCTAGCGTCAGAGGTTGGTTGAAAGAATCCATTAAAAGATTCTCTACTGACAAGCGTGTAAGAAACAGGAAGCCTGAAGCGTTCGTTTAATGGCTCATTGCCATTTGCTTTAGCTACGAAATCATCGAATGTTTCCCGCTCAACTTCCAGATACCTTTTCCAAGATTCCCATTGGATATTCTTATTCCAATCTTCTAATTTGTCGCTGAATAGAATCTTGCCAAGAGATATACCCTCCCCAGTTTGATTTTCAATCACAATCCTCTTGGTGGAAGGCTCAATGAATTGACTCTCTATTAGAGCCGAGTAGAATTCATATTCATCATCACTAATAGTTGACGCAGGCATCGCCGAACCTGTCAGTTGAATAAGCCCAAAGAGCAGGATAAGAAAGAGCGAAAACTTCTCATTCATCTGTTTTCAACTTCTCCTTTTACTACGCATCCTCATTGCTGTTCTGTCTGAGCAAGCCATAGCGGAAATAGCCCACCGCATTTGAGAAGATCATAGATTCAACCTTTTCCGCCGAGGGAAAGACATTCTTGATACCGTCGAAGAGCATATCGCCGGAGCCGCCTGCCACCAATACTTTCTGCGGACGCATTGCCCGCACTGTCATCTGAATCCGATTGATGATTTCCGGCATATGTTTTTCCAAGACCTTTTTCCGCATCTCTTCCAAATCAACCGATTCATTATTCGGCGTTAAATATGGGCTTTTCGTGCGAATGTACTGCTCAATGGTGCTGCGTTCCAGATAATCGTCGTACTCTGCATCAATCTCGCGTTGCAAATCGTGATAGACTGCATCCAACGACGACGGAATGGATTTGGAAACCGTGTGAATGTAGCGCCCGTCCGCCGCGACAATATCAATGGTCTTTTCGCCGCCGTCAATCACCGCCGTTGAGACAATGCGCTCTGCAATCTTCTTGCCGTCGCGGTCAAGCGCGTAACTGAGATACGAGCCGTAGCCTTGCGGCAAAACCAATATCTCTTCCAGCTTGAATTTCACCGTTTTGGCAACGCTGCCATCAATGTTATAGAGCTTGACTTCATGGCTGCCTTGCAGTTTGTCAATCAACGTCTGCTTTTGCGACGAATAGAAATTCACCGGCAGTCCGACGACTAAGACATCGGGCGCGGCAGCCTGTTTTTCAGTCATAAATCGCGCTACTCCGGCAATTGTCAACGCCGGATTGTAGTGCTTGGTAAACATATCGCGGTCTGCCGAGACTTCGCCGCCGCGATTCAGGCGGATAGCCGTTTCGCCAAAGTTGCGAATCTTTCCCGGATAGAGGCTCAACTCCGCAATGAAGTTGTCCTCCATCGTGCCTAAGAAATCTTCGCCAAATTCGGCTTGCCCGATGACCGAAGGAAAGATGAGCGTTTTGCGCCCCGATTTGGTTTCCGAATAGATTTTCGTTGCCGAATAGCCGGTATCAACTGCCAGTACATTCATATAGCGTCGGAGCCTTGCGGCTCGCCTCCTTTGCTGGAATTACGTTGCGAGTGCTGCGTTAGTGACATTCAATTATACGTGATGCGCGGCGTTGTGCTAAGTGCGAAACGTAATTCATTCGGTAAAATCGCTTTATCGGCAATCATTTTTCAGCCCAAGAAAACTATTGTTCGCGGCGGCGGCATTTGGTACTTTGGCTGAAAATCTATCGGCTTTTCAAAATGCTCAGGCATTGCCCCTCCCATTGGCTAGCCGGACAGTGAGGGTACAAAAATGGCACCGCTAAATATCATCTTTATTATTTTTCTGGTTATTACAATAATTATTCAGATCATCTTTTTCTGGATACCGATAGGCAATGAAAATTCAACGGTGCGCCGTGTGCCGATGATTACCTTTAGCATCATTGCTCTTAATGTCCTCATGTTCTTAGGTTCTTATACCATTCTTTCCCGCCAGCAGACGCAGATACAGGAAGAGTATGCCGAGATTCATGAATTTCTGGAACGCAACCCGATGCTGCTCTATGACAAAGAGGCGCGGCAGAGATTGATTGACGCGCAAATCGCCACCAAAGAAGAGTTTGATGCTTACGATGAGGCAAAAAAACAGGCGCAAACCGGACGCGGACGCGGGCGCAACTTCGATGATTATGAGATTGAAGACGAAGAGATCAACATCATTACCGCAATGCACCTAGCGGCATTGCGTATTGAACTCGATTCCAAAATTCGCGCTTTTGAAAAGGTAAGAAACTCCAATCTCTATTACAGTCTTGGCATTGCGCCCAACGGCAATTGGAAGACCTACCAATTGCTGACCCATATGTTTATGCACGGCGGCTGGCTGCATTTAATCGGCAATATGTTCTTCTTTTTCGCCATCGGTTTCAGCCTCGAAGACCTCTGGGGGCGCAGCCTGTTTGCAGGGTTTTATCTTATCGGCGGCGTTGCTGCCTGTTTGCCGCAACTCATCTTCCCGGAATCGGTTCCGGCAATCGGCGCTTCGGGGGCGGTTAGCGCCGCCATGGGCGCATTTCTGGTCAGGCTGCCAAAAACCAAGATAAAAATTGGCTGGGTGCTGTTGCTCTTCCTGATTCCCAATATCATTCGCTTTCTGATTCACGGCAGACGGTTCTTCGGCGTGGTCAATATTCCGGCATTCGTCTTTCTGCCGTATTACTTTATGGTACAAGTCGCTTCGTTCTGGGTGGAGAAACAAAACGGCGGCAGTTCCGGCGTGGCATTTTCAGTACATATTGCCGGATTTGTCTTTGGCGCATTATTCGCGCTGGCGTTGAAAGCCTCAAAGATTGAAGAAAAATACATCAGCCCGAAGATTGAAGGCAAAATCTCGTTTGCCGCTTCCCCCGCTCTGACGCAGGCGTTTGAGCATCTGGACAGAGGCGAACTGGCGATGGCAGAGCGCAAGTTACATACTCATTTACAGCAACAGCCGCACGATGCGGAAGCTATGATGGTGCTGGTGCAGGTCTATCAACGGAGCGAGAATTACGATGGCGTCAATATGACATCGGCGCGGGCGATTCGCTATCATCTCTCACAGGGCGACAAAGAAGCGGCGCTTTATGCTTACGATGCTTTACTTTCGGCGTTTCCTGAAAATGCGGTGAAGGCGAAGCTGCCGGTGCGTGACTGGATGGCAATTTGCGAATATCTGCGCGAAATCGAGATGCTTGACGCCGCCTCGTTTGAATATGAACGACTGGCAAAGACTTGTCCCGACGACCCGTTGGCGATCCGCGCTTACATTCAAGGCGGCGAAACGGCAATCCTGGCGAAAGATTACGGACGGGCAATGAAGCTATTTGAAACGGCGCGGCAGATGAATCCGCCGGAAGCCTTTCAGATTCGCATTCAGGCAGGCATCAATAAGTGTCAGGGCGGCGGGCAAAATCAACCGAAATGGCAACAACCACAATCCCCGCAATCGTTAGAGCCAAAAACGAAACCCGTTTAGGGGAAAAGAAAACTTGAACCACGAAGAACACGAAGAACACGAAGGAAAAATAGAGAAAAGGTAGGGTAATAGAAGAGGCGGCGCATGAGGGCATGAGCAGGTAGAAAGAAAGCGGCATTGTCCATTGTCCATTGTCCATTGTCCATGCCGCACAGTGGTTTCTTTATCTTGCTGATGCCTCGCCAGAACAAGACCTTATTCGACAATAGAGAATGGGCAAGACCAGTTTTCCGTTACTCCCTTCCTTCTCCCTTTTTTCTCTTCGTGCGCTTCGTGTTCTTCGTGGTTCAAAATCTTTCGCTCACACATTTTCATTGCACATTAAGGTCTTTGTCATAACTCAAGTGTTTGACCTTAATCTGTTCCACACTGACGGCGGCGAGTTGTTTTCCCGCTTCGCCTTTCAGATAAATCCTGATGTACTCAGCGATATGCGGCTTGTCGAGCCCGCGTCGGGCTTTCAGATAATTCAAAAAATCGCCTTCAAACCAATCAAAAATCTTCGACAGATAGAGCGTTTTTGTTGCTGCATCGTACTTCACATTCGCCGTATCGTTGATGAACTGGGTTGCCGCCTTTTCCAGTTCCGCATCAGTGGCATTTTGAGCAATCGCGCCTTTGAGGGGCGGGCAACTGACAGCGCCGCAATTCAAAAAGAAATGAATGCGCGGGTCTAAAAATTGTTTGCGGATGATGTTGTGTTCCAGATGGTTGAGCGAAATCTCTTTGCCGCCAAGCGTAATGTCTTTGTTTTTGAAGAAGCCGATGCGACTCCACAGGTAATGTTTATCGGGATATGCCTTTGCCGCCAGATACAACACCCACGCATTATACGCCGTCAGGTAATAGCGTTTCTTTTCGTCGTCGCTGGCAAATAGTTCGGGCTTGTTTTCCGGTCCGACGGCGGCAATCTGGTCAATGAATTTCTGCAACTCCGCGAGATTCGCCTTCAAATCGGCATAATTCACCCTTCCCTTATCGTTGACATAAGTGCGAACCACTTTGTCATAGCCTTCATAAGAAAAGCCTTCCTGTGCTGCGCCTGTTGTTGAGAGAATCAGCATACTGCAAAGAGTAATCATCATATTGCGTATTTCATTTTTCATACAGCCCTCTTTAATTACAATAGCCGGTCTTACAAAAGAAAATCCCGGTGTTTGATTTTTTATTCCCGTCCCCGCTTGACTCGATTTTTGCATCGTTTAATAGAGCGTTTGTAGCTCTGCGCCGCGAAAATAGTGCGCCAGAATCTGCTCGTGTTTGAAACCTTTGTCTGCCATCACCGCCGCGCCTATCTGACACAAGCCAACGCCATGCCCCCAACCCGCGCCAAGTAATACGAAAGCCTCCGGGTACTCAGCCGTATCAGCTTTTTCTGTTCGCACCACAAAAGCCGAACTGTAGAGATGTGAACGCGATAGAGCGCGGCGTATCTCCAACTCTTTACCGATAATTACGGTGCAGTTTGTGCCGGTTATCTTCAAGCGGATAATACGCGCCGATTCGCCGCGCCCTACGGCTTCTATTGACAGAATCGCGCCGAAATCAATGCCCGTGCGGGTTCTGAGAATTTCCTGCAATTCTTCCTGTGTATAGCGCACCCGCCAGCGATAAAAGTCCATTGTCTCCTGATCGAAGTTCGGCAAAATCCTCGCTAATAACTCTTTCGATTGCGTATTGCAATAAGCCAATGGCGACGCGGTAATCCACGCTTCGGCGTTCGTTTCATCGGTAAGCGGCATAGCAAAGTGTTCGTTTTCATCTGTCCAGTCATAGACCGGCGAAAGATAAGGCACATCGCGGTCTTCCCACGCTGCCGCGTAGACTTCGCTCTTGCCGCCGCAGCTTTTCGAGTATCGCGCATCGCAAATCGCTTCGTCGTAGAATAACACTTTGCCGCGTGTGGCTTCGATAGCGGCAAAAGCGGCGGGCGAAAAGGCTTTTGAGATGCCTTGATAGCGTTGGCAGTGGTCATCGGCGCAAGCGTCAAAGCTGGCATGATTTTCGCGGTCATACCATTTGATGATCTCATCAGGATTAATCGTCGGTGCGTCGGATGAAACAGCGCGACGCTGTTGCGTAATCAGTTTGGCGTTCTCTAATTGCGCCAACAACCAGCTTCGGGAAACAATGGCATGAGCAGCGAGCAGTTCCGGCGGACAGGTGGCGCTCATCTCTGAGGAAATAACGCTGACCAGATATGCCTCTAGCGGCAATTCGTTAATGATGGTCAAGCCGCCGGCCTCGGCGATAATTTTCTGTGAGCCTTGAAAAACCTGAGTCTCTTTGCGCTGCCAGTGAAAGTTGACGCCGATAATGACATCGTGAACCGTAATGCTACAGGTCGCAAAATCGAGCGGGTCAAAGTGGATAATCGCCCCAGTAAACCTGCCATCACCTTCCACAATAATTTCCTGTTCGTTCAGCCGCGCTATATAATTGCCGTCCTGCACGGTCTCGCCATTGCTGTTTTTGAATGCTCCCCGAAGTTCAAAGCGCACACTTTGTACGCCATTGATTAAACCGACTTTAATTCGCGGCTCTCCTTGCCTATCCATGCCCTTTTCACCTTTACATTGCAGATTGCCCTGCGTGTGGTATAAAAACAAAGCAGAGATAATAACAAAGAGCGACGGCGACTGTCAGTCTTGTCGCGTCTGCTTAACTCAGATATGCTTGAAATGTTCTGGTTTACTCTTTGGCAAGACAGCAGCCGTTTTGAAACGAAGACCGCATGGCAAATTTTACCATTCTTGAACCAATGTCAGCCGGTGATGTGATAGACCGTTCGGTGCGCCTCTATCGCCGCAACTTCGCGCCGCTCCTCTCTATCGTTGCCATTCCCAGCTTAGTCGGCTATCTGGCGTCAACCATGATCTGGTTTGGTTATTCGCAGCTAGTGCTTGGCAGCGTCGAAAACGGCGGCGAGGTCGCGCCAACAGCCGGTTCAATTGTCATGCTGATTGCCGGCATCATCTTATACCCGATCTGGATTTTTGTCCTGTTCTTCACAATTTCGGGACTGGTGCGAGTCGTCGGCGATCACCTCATGCTGGGCGAAAGCATCACTTTTCGCAAATGCTTTGCGGCGGCGCGTAGTCGCTTGGGCGACATCTTTTTGATGTGCCTGTTGTCGCTTGCCATTCTTGCCGGTCTGTATACGATCTTTTCGTTCATCTTCTTCTTTGTTGCCATCGTGGTCGCTTTTCTGCTCGGCGCGACTGTTTCATCAGGATTGCCACCATGGTTTGTCGGCATCGTCACGGCGGTGCTGGCAATGGCAGTCATCGCTATCGGCATCGCCATCGCCTTGATGATTCTGTCGCGGGTCATCTTCATTCCGCAAATCGTCATGATTGAAGGGCAGTCCGCCGGGTCAGCCTTCAGTCGGGCGATGCAGCTTGGCAAAGGCAATTGGTACAAACTTGGGGCTATCGTTCTCTTCACCTATTTTGTGTCGCTGTCGTTGCTGACGGCGTTGCTCTTGCCGTTGCTCGGAGTTCTCTATTTCCTTGATATTCTCTCGGTGGAAATCTTCTTCGGCTCCGGCTGGAACATCGTCTATACCTCGTTCAGCCAGTTGTCGAGTCTGCTCTGTCTGCCCATCTGGTTCATCTGTTTTACCTTGCTCTATTTCGACAGCCGGGTTCGCAAAGAGGCTTACGACCTTGAACTGCTGGCACGCGAAGTCAATCCGGGATTTTACTGGCAGCCGCAACCCGCAGTAATGGGCTATCCGCCATCAGGAGCCATGAACTGGGGCAGAACTTATGTGCAGACCAGCCCGCTTGGGCTTGCCGGCTGGCGACCAAATCCACCGCCCGCGCCACCGCCTGAGCCGCCGACCATGCGCCCGCCGTCCGCGCCAAACTGGTCGCCGCCGCCTGACTGGACAAGGCAGCGACCGCAACCGCCATTTTCGCCGCCCGTCAATGGCGGCAATGCCGTAACTCAACCAACCGGCGAAAGCGATACTTTACCGCTAAGTCCGACGAGTCCGGTGGCGCAATTTACCGCCCCGCCCGCATCAAACCGGCAGCCGGAAGTTGCCAGTGTGCAAAGGAATAACAACGCCGCAGCGTGTACAGTATGTGGGGCAATGCTTGAGCCGGAAGCGCGTTTCTGTATGCGTTGTGGAACCGCCGTGTAGTTTGTGATAATCTCTGCTGACCGTTGATGAAACGATTACTTGCGACACTCTTTTTCTTCACTCTGGCAGCAAGCTCCAGCTCTGCCGCATCAAGCGCCTTCGACTATGAAAAGCGCGTCAAAAGGGCGACGGAACAAATTGACCGCATCAAAAGCGATGCAAGCTATGCCGAAGAAGCTCTGCCTTATATCAAAGAGTCGCTGCTGCCGAAGTCGGAACAGGTCGAAATCAAAGGGCAGACCATAACCATTGATAACAAATGGCTGCACGATAAGCTCGACGCTTATGCCAACGCCAAAGATCAGCAGGAAAAGAGTAAGAAGTTGACGGAAATCCGCGACTCGTTAAACGCTCTCGATAACCAAGTGCGCGAGGCGGCGGGCATCACAGACGGCAAAGCCGAAACCAAACAGGAGCTACAAGACCGCGTGCGCCGCATCCTTGCCGAAGAGCAATACCGCGAGAAGAAAGAAAATTATCTAATGGCGAAAATCCGTGAGATTCGCCAGCAAATCTTTCGCGCCATTCAGCAATTACTGAATAAAATTTTCGGCGCAATCGGCGGCGCAAGTAAAGGCACAAGCTGGCTGCTCGTCCTCCTGCTTGCCGGTTTGCTCGGCATCATCGGCTATCTGGCTTATAATTACTTTACGACTCGCGGGCGGGTCAAAAAACCGAAGACAAAGACGGTGCTTGGCGAAGAGATTGCCGACGACGCCAAACCAAGCGACCTTGCCGATGCAGCAATGGCGGCGGCAAAGTCGGGCGATTTTCGCCTCGGCATCCGCAAACTCTACATCGCTCTCTTATATGAATTATCGGAACGCGAGTTGATCGAACTCGACGCCCATGCAACCAATCGGGAATATCTGGCGACGGTGTCGCGTTTTACGTCGCTCACGCAACCGATGCGCTATCTGACCGACCGCTTCGATTACTTCTGGTACGGAATGTTCCCGTCATCACAGGAAGATTTCGCCAACTACCTGACCAGCTACCGCGAAGCCGTGCAACACGCCCAACGCCTCACCATCCAACGGACCCAAGCTGGCTAAACCGTATACGTTGATGCCTCAACTGCACACAGCCGCTTGATTCCTGTCGCCGGATTCCCTACTATCTCTGCCGCTCAAGACCAATTCCTTCGGAGGAACTATGACATTACAAAAAACAATTCGTGTTGTCGGGTTACTGTCTATCATTTTCAGCCTGAGCCTGATTGCCAACGCCCAGCGCGGGCAATGGGAATACCTCGGCAAATCGAGAGTAGACGGCTCATCCGATCATGACAATATCAAGGTGGATAAAAGCGGCGGCTTCCGGGCAATTCAGCTTGGCATTAAAGGCGGCGATATTGCCTTTCAGCGCGTCGTTGTGCATTTCGAGAATGGCGATGACACGGAAGTTGATGTTCGGGAACGCATTCAGGCAGGCGGCAAAACCCGCGCTATTGATTTGCCCGGTGACAAACGCAAAATCAAGAGCGTCGAAGTCTGGTATGAACGCGCCAGTTACGGGTCGCGCAAACCGATTTTGAATCTCTGGGGACGGCGCTAACTCGGACGATTAAAACTCAGCAAAAAGAAAAAGGCAGCCAGCTTGATTCTGACTGCCTTTTTGTAGCTTATAAATGGGGATGGAGAGACTCGAACTCTCACGGGTTGCCCCATACGCCCCTCAAACGTAGACGTCTACCAATTTCGCCACATCCCCAAAGTTTTACACTATCAAGATAGCAATTATTCCTGCTGTTTGGCAAGTTTCCGTTTCTGCCGATATTGGCTTGACCATCGTTTGCAAGTGGTTACATCGGTCAAGCCTTTGCTCAATCCAAAAGTTGGCGTTTGACTATGACAATTCGGACAGAGAAAGCGCAGATTCTCGCGGCGATTATCATAACGGCAACCGTTGATGTGATCCACAGTTAGCATCAAGAGATTGCCGTTCCATAATGCTTCCAATCCGCACCATGCACAATGATACGGAATGCCGATTTCAATCATCGCCCGCCGCAACCGATAAGGTTTTTCAGGATGAGCGAGCGGGTCGCGTAATACCAGAATTTCACTGGCTGGCGTTTTGCCGGGTCCGCCGCGATGTCTGTCGCCGCTATTTCGCAGTTGCCCGAGAAAATGCTCAGTGCTGATGCCATAGTGTTGCACCAACCTTTTGATATTGGTTTGCGAGCCGCCAGTCTGTTTCAACCCAAGTCGGCGCAACACCTCAGCATACGACAGCGACGCCTCGACAATCGGGCGTAACATCTCAAGCGAATACTTGCTATTCGGCATAGAGCAGTTATACGCAAAATTGCCCTATAGTTCAAAGAACTATCTTCGTCTGCAACGCTCGGATTCAATCGAGCCGCAGAAGGTGAAACCACTTACAACAGGTAGTGCTAAAAAAGTAAGGCTGCCCTGCTGAAAAAAGCCAATAAAAATGGGGATGATTTCACATACCCAGCATTACTTTTTTAGCACTACCTACAACAATCGTTCCAGGCTACTTATTCTTCTTATCGTTGGCTTTGGCGTCCGGTTTCGGCGCTTCCGGCTTTGCCGGTGCGGCTGGCTTGGTTTCCGTAGTTGCCGCCGGAGCCGTCGCCGGTGGCGTGGTTACGGGTGGCGTTTGCTCTGGAGCAGGAGTTTCAATCGGCGCGGGCGCTGCCGGTCCGCCGACGCCTTCGCCTAACGACTGTTTGGTAAAAAGTCCGGGTACGGAAAAGAGAAAAGCGATTAAAAAGAAGATGATGGCTGCGCCAATGGTGATCTTCGCCAGAACGGTCTGCGTGCCGCGAGGACCGAACGCCGACGAATTTGCGCCGCCGCCAAATACTGCCGCTGCATCGGCTTTACCCGGCTGTAACAGCACGAAGATAATCAGCACGAAGCAGGAGATAATAAACAGGGTCATTAAAACGTAATACAACTCTTTTGCCTCTATCTGTAATTTACAATCTCAGCGAACGATTGCGGCTCCAGACTTGCGCCGCCGACCAACGCGCCATCAATGTTCGCCTGTTCCATCAACGACGCGATATTGTCCGGCTTGACGCTGCCACCATAGAGCAGTCGCATCCCTTCAGCGATTTCAGCGCCAAACATCTCTCGAACGCGGGAACGAATGAACGAGTGCATCTGCTCGGCGGTTTGCGGCGTGGCGGTGCGTCCTGTCCCGATAGCCCATATCGGTTCGTAAGCGGTTATAATAAGAGACGCATCTTCGAGTGTCAAGTTTTTCAACCCCTCGCTGATTTGTCGCGCCACCACTTCTTCCGCCATGCCGCCGTCGCGTTGTTCCAAGGATTCGCCGACGCAAAAGACCGGCAACAGCTTTGCCTCTACCGCCGCAAGCACTTTGCGATTCACCAGTTCGTTGGTTTCAAAGTAAAACTGCCGCCGTTCCGAATGCCCGATGATGGCATAAGCGGCTCCGGCGTCTTTCAACATTTCGGCGGAGACTTCGCCGGTATACGCCCCCATCGTCGTATGATCGGCAATATCCTGAGCGCCGACGGCAACATTCGAGCCGACGAGTTTTTCCGCCACGCTCTTAATCGCCGTAAACGAGGGCGCAATAAAAATGTCGCAATGAGTTGCAGCGACCACCAGCGGCTTGAAGGATTGCACAAAATCCACCGCCTGATGAATCGTCTTGTACATCTTCCAGTTTCCGGCAATCAGTGGTCTTCGCATAATAATCTACTTTGCCAACGGCGCTTGATTTCGATTGATCATAAGAACCAGATAAGCGGGTTGCTGCGGGTCTCGCTTGATGTTAATTATCAATTGTTCGCGTTCGCCCTTCTTCAATGCCCACTCGTAATACTCAGCGGTTTTACTGCTCGTCACCACCTGCCAACCGTTCGCCTTGATCTGCTTTTCGTAAAAAGCAACAGCTTCTTCAATCGTACCGCGCAAACTGTACATCATTATCATCGTCGGCGAGCCGTTGAAATCGCCTACCTGAGCATTAACAAGTTTCGCTTTACTATAATTCGGCAAATCTTTAATCTCATTCTTCTGACTGTCGAAGAATGGTGGCATTTCAAACTTCGGCTTTTGCGCCGCTTCGCCGCCTTGCTGCTGGCTTTGCTGCACTTCCTGAGCCGCTTTCGCTGCCGGATTCTCAGCAGTCGGCGCTGTCCCAACTTCCGGTCTCGATTCGACTTTTACATTTTCATACGCCGGTTTATTCGGTCCACAGGCGGTAATCACAACACTCAAAGATATAACTGCAATCCACAAATGATACTTCATTCAATCTACTCCAAAAATAACTGCTAAACTTTATCGCTAAGGGCGGCGACGCCGGGAAGCGTATCGCCCGCCAAAAATTCCAATGATGCGCCGCCGCCAGTTGAAATATGCGTAATGCGGTCGGCAACACCGGCTTCGGTCACGGCAGCAACCGAATCGCCGCCGCCAACAATCGTCATCGCCCCGCTTGACGCCACCGCTTCGGCAATCGCCCGCGTTCCGGTATCAAATGGCGGCGCTTCAAACATTCCCATCGGACCATTCCAGATGATCGTCTTCGCTTCTTTTATCTTTTCTGAAAACTGATTGATGGTCGCCTGCCCGATGTCTAAGCCGGCTTCATGCTTTTGAATATCATGGACGGAACAGAGACGCGGCTTGACAGTCTCGCCCCGGTCACGCGCTTCTTTATCCACCACCAGATTATCGTCCGGCAATATCAATTTAACGTGGCTCAACGCGGCTCGTTTCAATAAACTGAGCGCCAGCTCGCGCTTGTCGTCTTCAACCAGCGAGCGCCCCGTCTGTGCGCCTTGTGCTTTCAAGAAGGTGTATGCCATCGCCCCGCCAATCAAAATCGTATCGGCAGATTTCAGCAGATTTTCAATCACGCCAATCTTGTCCGATACCTTCGCGCCGCCGAGAATGACGACAAACGGGCGCTCAGGACTTTCGAGAGCTTGCCCCATGTAGCGCAACTCTTTCTCCATCAGAAATCCGGCAGCCGCCGGTTTCACAAAATGGGTAATGCCTTCGGTTGACGCATGGGCGCGATGCGCCGTGCCGAAAGCGTCATTCACATAGACATCGGCAAGTTCGGCAAGTTGTCGCGCATAATCCGCATCGTTCTTCTCTTCGCCTTCGTGAAACCGCATATTTTCGAGCATCAAAACATCGCCCGCTTGCATGGCATCAACCATCGTCTGCACTTCTTCGCCTATTGAATCGGGCGCGAGTTTGACCTCTTTGCCGAGCAGTTCGCTTAACCGTTTGACAGCCGGAGCCAGTGAGAATTTCGGGTCGGGTTTGCCTTTCGGTCTACCCAGATGCGAAGCGAGAATCAGCTTTGCGCCGTTTTCAATCGCATACTGAATCGTCGGCAGGGCGGCGCGAATGCGGGTGTCATCGGTGATGACATTATTTTCATCAAACGGCACGTTGAAATCAACGCGCATAAAGACGCGTTTATCTGCAAGGTCAAGGTCACTAATTGACAGTTTCGCCATTCTCTTTTCTCACTACTCCATCGGTTTCGCCAGCAACCGGAGTTTCTCTTTTATTGTTGTTACGGAAGCCGCGCTCCTGACATGGCAACCACACTGTCGCCGCTCGGGTCAACATACTTGCGTGAAACGACGCTTTGCGCCAACTCGCTGGTCGCATAACGAAAATGCGGCGCGGCAGTAGTAGCCGCTTCGACAACGATTCTGCCGATGTCATCGCCGGTCTGTCCCATCGTTGCAAATGCCTGTTGCGTGCCTTTCATATAAGCCTCAAGCATTGCTCCGTATGCCTCGCGGACCGACTCCGGCGGCTCCTGTGCCGATTTCAAGACCGTGGCAACAAATTCCGTATTGACCGGACCCGGTTCAATTAAAGAAAGCTGAATGCCCATTCGTTTCACCACCGGAGCAAGGCTTTCCATCATTCCTTCAACCGCGAATTTCGCCGCGCAATAGGCATCATTGAACGGCTGCCCGAGTAAGCCGCCGATGCTGGAAATGGTAATAATGCGCCCGCTCCCACTTGCCCGCATCACTGGCAATACGGCTTGAACCACGCGCCACACGCCATAGAAGTTAATATCTATGATGCGTTGCAACTCCGCGAACGGCGTCTGTTCCAGTGTGCCGAGAAATCCGGCTCCGGCATTGTTCACCACGACATCAATGCGCCCATAATCGGCGAGTACCGCTTGCACACAGGCTTGTACCGATTCCTCGCTCTGCACATCCAACTGCCACACATCCACCTTTACGCCAGTTTCTTCAGCGCGAGTTCGCAATGCCGCGCTCTTTGCCAAATCGCGCATGGTGGCAATAACCGTAAAACCGGCTTCGGCAAGCAACACGGAGGAGCTCAGACCAATGCCGGTTGAGGTTCCGGTGACTAATGCGATTGATGCCATATTTCTTCTGTTATCGTAACCCGCTTGCACTCGGTATCAGATAACGCCTGATACCCTTATTCGCCATAACTTACAGCCCTTGTTCAACGATATAATCAATCAAATCAACGACGCGGCAGGAATAGCCCCATTCATTGTCATACCACGACAACAATTTCACCATCGAGCCTTCCATCACCGCCGTATAGTCGGCGTCGAGAATCGAAGAGTTAGCATTTTTGCGGAAATCAATTGAAACCAACGGCTCATCGCAGTATTGCAAGATGCCTTTCATTGCCCCGTCAGCCGCCGCTTTCATCACCGCATTGACCTCTTCCTTCGAGGTGTTTTTGCCAACTTCCGCCACTAAGTCCACCACCGACACATTCGGCGTCGGCACACGCAACGAGATGCCGTCGAGTTTGCCTTTCAATTCCGGCAACACCAGCCCGATAGCTTTTGCCGCGCCGGTCGTCGTCGGAATAATCGACAGGGCGGCGGCTCTGGCACGGCGCAAATCCTTATGCGGCAAATCCAGCACTCGTTGATCGTTGGTGTAGGAGTGAATCGTATTCATCAAACCGCGTTTGATAGTGAAATTGTCGTGCAGCACTTTGGCAATTGGTCCAAGACAATTTGTGGTGCAGGAAGCATTCGAGATAACGTGATGCTCTTTCGGGTTGTATGCCTCGTGATTGACGCCAAGCACGACGGTAATATCTTCGCTCTTTGCCGGAGCCGAAATAATCACTTTCTTGACGCCATCGCGCAGGTGTTTGGCGGCGTCTGCCCGGTTGGTAAACAGCCCTGTAGATTCGACAACCACTTCCGCGCCAACCGAAGCCCAGTCAATTTTAGCCGGGTCGCGTTCGGCAAAGACCTGAAATTCATCGCCATTGACGACGATGCTATTCTCTTTCGCTTCAATATCGGCATTGAGATTGCCAAGCACCGAATCATACTTGAGCAAGTGCGCCAGCGTTTTTGTATCGGTAATGTCATTGACAGCGACAAAATCAATGTCGCTCTTCTTCTCCATAACGGCGCGTAAGACATTGCGCCCGATTCTGCCAAAACCGTTAATCCCTACTTTAATTCCCATACTCTTCTCCCCTGAAAAGTGTAGCACAGGCAAGCGCCTGAATCCTTGCCAAACCTTGCAAAATAATGATGGCAAAGCGCCGCCAACTAGCAGCCGTTTCACTGGCGCGAAATCGCTGATTATTCGGT
>Ga0187894_10002356_pt1 | contig 22688 bp, 22 predicted proteins | sample GBC1701081metaG_FD_136650 | JGI IMG/M metagenome (GOLD analysis project Ga0187894, IMG submission 136650) | White microbial mat communities from a lava cave in the Kipuka Kanohina Cave System on the Island of Hawaii, USA - GBC170108-1 metaG ... | reverse complement strand
GGCCCACTGCGATGCCGATCAGCAACGGCACGCTGCGACGAAAGCCGAAACGCACACCCGACGCCGTAGCCAACGTCGTTGCCCCGCCGGGCGTCGCCGTGGCGACGAACGCAAAGAGCGCCAATGAGAGAAAGGTCTCCAGCATGGAGCACGGCTTTGCCGGCCAGCATTGCATTATGAAAGACAATCTTCATAATATTTTACATTAGATCCACTAATGATATCATGGCACGCAATCTCGATACCGGCCTGCTGCGAACGTTCGTGACGACCGCTGACATGGCCAGCATGACGGCGGCGGCCAATGCGCTGCACCTCACGCAGGGCGCGGTCAGCCAGCAGATCCGGCGCCTGGAGGAGATGTTCGACAGCGTTCTGTTCGAGCGCGACCGGCGTGGCCTGAAGCTGACCAACGATGGCGAGCGCCTGCTGGGCCACGCCCGGCAGCTGCTAGGCTTGAACGATGAGATCTGGGCCGCGATGACAGTACCCGACATCACGGGCGAGATCCGGCTCGGCGCACCCTATGACCTGGTCGGTACCTACCTGCCGCCCGCTTTGAAGGCGTTCGCCCACAGCCATCCGCAGGTGAACATCTCGCTGGTCTGCGCCGCCTCGCCACAGCTCGCGGATGCGCTGACTGCTGGCGAGATCGACCTGGCGGTGATCGAAGAACCGGCGGGGCCATCGACGGGTGAATGTCTCAACGTCGAACGGCTGGTCTGGGTCGGCAGCCGCGGTGGCTCGACATACTTGAGGCGCCCCCTGCCGCTCTCCGTGGTGAGCGACACCTGCGCCTTCCGGCCGGCGATCTTCACTGCCTTGCGTGAGCATGGCGTGGAGTGGCGCACCGTGTTCGACAACGGCAATATCGAAGCGACGATCGCAACCGTGCGTATGGACCTCGCCGTCACGGCCTGGCTCGCCTCGACTGTGCCCGCAGATCTCGACGTGCTCGGTGCCGACTCAGGCCTGCCGGCACTGCCGAGCTTCGCAATCAACCTGCACGTGCCGCCGATGGCTGCAAGCCGCAGCGTCAATGAACTGGCGCGGCATCTACGCGAAGCCTTCGCACATCCCTCCCTCCCCTACGCTACGCGTGGGGGAGGTGGCCGAAGGCCGAAGGGGGACCCGTGGTGATCTTGGTCAGATGGACCGCGTCGGCACCCCTCCGCCTTTCGGGCACCTCCCCACTGCGTGGGGAGGACGGCATGCCAATGTTTATTTTTATTCCGCTTGTTGCGCGTTCGGCCGATCCCGATATGCGCTCACCGATCGGCGTCGATAGGTGATGCCGAGGTCGCTGTCGTTGAGGTCGCCCGATGTCCTGGGCCGTACCGCACGAGTCTTAATGTCCCGCCATAGCGCGGTGCCGCGGCACGACGGCGAGTTGTTGTCATTGTTGTTACGCGTTTCGGCGAGGGTGTTTTGTCCCCGGGGACACCCGGCGCCCCCTTCCCGCACCTTCGCGCGAAGCAGTTTCACGCCCCGTAGGACGCTTCCATCAGCCCGACATACTCCGCCTTGGTCGGCTGCCGGGGTGTCGTAGCGTGGCAGTGGTCACCGAGAGCGCCATCAGCAACCGTGGAGAACACACTGTCCAGCACGCCCATCGCCTTCAATCCGGCCGGGATGCCGATGCGCGCGTTCATCGCCGACACCGCGTTGGCGAGGCCCTCGGCTGTCGCCTCACGCTCGGGCAAGCCGATCACCTGGGCCATGCGCGCGATCTTATCGCCCACAGCAGGCGCATTGTAGCGGATCACCGCCGGCATATAGACGGCGTTCAAGGTGCCGTGGTGCAGGCGCAATCCCTTGAGCGCGCCGGTGGGATGCGACAGCGCATGCACGGCACCCAGGCCCTTCTGGAAGCACATCGCACCTTCCATCGCCGCCATCGCCAGGTTCCAGCGTGCCTCACGATCGCCGCCGTCCTTCACCGCACGCTCGAGATGCCGCCAGGCCTTGTCGAGACCGTCCAGCGCGATCGCTTCGGCCGGCGGGTTGATCGAGGGCGCCATGAACGTCTCCATGCAGTGCGCGATGGCGTCCATGCCCGTGCCGGCCGTGAGATGCGGCGGCAGGCCCAGGGTCAGTTCGGGATCGACCAACGCCAGGCGCGGAATCAGGTTGGGACTGCCGATGGCGAGCTTGCGGCCGCTGTCCATGATGATGACGCCGCCGCGGCTCACCTCGCTGCCGGTGCCCGAGGTGGTCGGGATGGCGACGATGGGCGCGACCTTGGGCGTGATCTTGGTCATGCCGCCCTCGACCATGGCATAGGGCTGCAGCGAGTCACCGGGGTGTGTCGCCATCAGGCCGACCGCCTTGGCGAGATCCATCGGCGAGCCGCCACCGATGGCGATGATGCTGTCGCATCCCTGCGCCTTGTAGAGCGCCAGCGCATCGCGCATGGCGGCCTCGGTCGGGTTCTCCGGCGTGCCGTCATAGACCGTCACCGGCATGTTGCCCGGCAGCTGGGCCTTCACCTTGTCCCAGATACCGGCGGCGATGACGCCCTTGTCCGTGATCACCAGCGGGCGACGCATGCCCAACAGCTGCAACTCGGCATCAAGCTGCTTGAGCACGCCGAAGTCGAACTGAATGCGGGTCAGATAGGTGATCAATGCCATGGCTTCCTCCCGATGCCGCGCCAGCATAACGGCCGGCTGACGTCATACAACATTCATCGCTGGATCATTGCAGCGTGCGTACCGCTTCGCCCATAGTGGCCACAGCGGATCGGAGGAAGCGCAGGTGCCACAGACCAGAAGCCTGATCGTCGTGTTCGATGGCTTGCGGCCTGACATGGTCACGTCGACGCTGATGCCGCACCTGCACGCGTTCCAGTCGACGTACTGCCGCTTTCCGAAAAGCCGCTGCGTCTTTCCCAGCGAGACGCGGGTCAACGCGGCGGCCCTGGCGACCGGCTGCACGGCCGGCCGGCATGGCGTCGTCGGCAACCAGTTCCATGCCGCCGCCGTGTTCCCCGACCGCTGGATCCGCACGTCGGAGCGCGAAGACCTGATGGCCGCCGACGCCGCCCTCACCGGCGGCCTGATCCAGGTTCCCTCGTTGGGCGAACGGCTGGCCGCCGCCGGCCGGACGCTGGCCACGATCTCGACCGGTTCGACCGGTTCGGGCTGGCTGGTGCATCACCGCGCCGAGGCCCTGGGCCAGTTCCGCTGGTCGGTGCACGGGCCGCAGCACAGCACACCCGCCGCCGCTTGGGCCGAGATTGCCGACCGTTTCGGACCACCGCCCGCAGCCGCCGTACCGCAGGCGCCCCGCGTCGACCACGCCAGCACGGTCCTGCTCGACTACGTTCTACCGACCCTCGATCCCGACGTCGCGATCCTGTGGCTCACCGACCCGGACTATACCTACCACTATCGCGGCATCGGATCGGTCGAGGCTACTGCCGCGCTGCGCGGCGTCGACGACGCCTTCGGCCGCATCGTCGGCGCCTGGCAACACGCACCTGATCGCGATCAGCGGGCGATCTTCGTGGTGTCGGACCATGGGCACATCACCAACCGCGACCGGATCGATCTCATGGCAGCGATGACATCGGGCGGCTTCTCGGCCGACATCCGCGCCGAAGGCGCGGCCGATCTGGGGTTGGTGCCCGGCTCCGCCGCGGCATTGGGCCTTCGCCGCCGGGACAATGGGCTCGCGCGTGCCGTCGTCGACTGGCTCGCCGAACAACCCTGGTGCGGCGCGTTGTTCAGCGACGGACCGGACGAAACTGCCGGCGCCATTGCCGGCACGCACAACCGCGCGCTGCTGGGTCTCGACAGCAACCGCACCGCCGATCTGCTGTTCACCCTGGCGCATGACGATGCACCAGGCGACGGCGGCTGGCCGGGTGGCGGCCTGCATGACAGCAACCTGCCGCCTTCAGGCGGCAATCACGGCGGCCTGCATCCGCGCGAGATGAACAACATGCTGCTCGCCGCCGGTGCGGCATTCCGCACTGGTTTCGTCTCGCCCTGCCCAGCGGGCATCGTCGACGTGACGCCCACGGTACTGCACCTGCTGGGGCTGCCGGCCGCGGGATGCGATGGCCGCGTGCTGAGCGAAGCCCTGGTCGATGGCGACACGCCCACGCATGGGACGCAGCGCCTCGTGATGACCGCCGGCCGTCATGCGCATCACGTTACCGTCTCACGCACCGGCACGACGTTGTACGTTGATGGTGGCGGCCGTGGCTGAGATCGACACCATCGTCGTTCGCCGCGCGGCGGCGGCGGACGCAGCCGACATCGCCGGCATGATCAATACGGCGTTCGCGCAGTATCTCGGCCGATTGAAGCCCAACCCTGGCGCCCTGGCCGAAACCGCTGAAACGATCGTACAGCAACTGGCTTCACCCGCCGGCGGTGCCGTGGCATTGCGCGTTAACGGTACCGGTGGTCCGCCGGCGATCGTGGGTACGGTGTTGTTCAAGCCGGAGGAACGCGATCTCTATTTCGGCCGCCTGGCCGTGCCGCCCGACCGGCGCGGACAGGGCGTCGCCGGTGCGCTGATCCGCTTTGTCGAGGACGAGGCGCGCCGCCGCGACTGTGCCGGCATCATCCTGGGCGTGCGCATCGTGCTGCCCGAAAACCAGTCCCTCTTCGCGCGGCATGGCTTTGTCGAGATCTCGCGCCACGCGCATGACGGCTACCTCGAGCCCACGTGGATCAAGATGCGCAAGCCGCTGAGCTGCCACCGCTCCGGGTGACCGCTCGCTGCTTGCGCTGTGTCAATTCCTGTCGTGGACTTGCGCTGTAATAGGTCTAAGGTTTCGCGACGCCGTCGCGTTTCCCGACAACCAGACAGTGAGGAACGCCATGACCGCCAACACGATTGATCGCCGGACCGAGCAGGTGCGCGATGGTCTGCGCCGGCAGAGCGAGGCCTTCTGGGACTTCCAGGACCGCCTGCTCGATCACATGGAGCGCATGAACCGCACCTGGTTTCACCGCCGTCACGAAGGCACCCATGCGGCGTTGCGCACGGCCTGCAGCATGTGGACCAGCGCGACCCCGGCCGATGCCGTGCAGGCCTATCTGGGCTGGGCCAACGGCAGCATCGAACGGCTGACCCGCGATGCGCTCGACATGCAAATGCATGCCGCCACCGTCGCCGACCTGGTGCTGGGGGCGACCCACAAGGTGATGGGTGGACCGTCAGAGGCCGGGCAGGCCGATATCATGACGCCGACTGAAGCCGATGTGCCGGTACCGATGAAAAACGCCGCATAAGGAAGATGCAGGCCCCTTCCGCCGTTATGTATAAGTAACCCTGGGGCGACTGGAGGGGAGCATCCATGGCTGAAGTAACCGTGCGCGTGCTGCGCGAGGACAATCGCGCAGCGCTGACGGCATTCCTGAACGATCGTCCCGACACGCATCTTTTCCTGCGCGCGATCCTGGCCAAGGGCCGCATGGAGGATGACGGCAAACGCCACGACGGCACCTGGGTAGGCACGGTCAGGGACGACGGCACGGTCACATCAATTGCCGCATTGTTCTGGAACGGCGTCTGCCTCCTGCAGACGCCGGCTCACATTGACGAAATTCTCGACATGCTGGCTGCCGCTGCACCGCGGCCCCTGATCGAGATGTGCGGTCCCACCGATCAGATCGAACGCGGTCTGCTGCACGGCCTGGTGCGCGACCGCTCCCTGAGGAGCCGCCACGATGCCAGCGTCATGACGCTGGCCCTCGCGCAGCTGCGCGTACCGCAACCGCTGGAGGCCAAGTCGGTCGACGCTCGCCCACCGATGGGCGAGGAGCTGGAGCTGCTGGGTGAATGGCACGCCGCCTTCAACGATGAGGTGTTCGGCGATTCGAGATCGCCCGAGTCCGACCTCAAGGCCCGGCAATGGATCCGCGCCATCCATGACGAGCGGCGTGATGGCGTGGCCACCGTCGAGGACAAGCCGGTGTCCTACTGCGCCATCACGGCCAGCCTTGATGATGCGATCAACATCGGCGCCGTCTACACGCCGCCTGACTTGCGCGGCCGCCGCTATGCCCAGTGCGCAGTCGCCGGCGTGCTGCGCGACGCCGCCCACGACGGCAGTCAGCGCGCCTGCCTGACGGCGCTCAAGGAAAACCCGGCGTCGATCGAGACCTATGCCGCCCTCGGTTTCGCGCCCGCCTTCGACTGGACCATCTCGCGCTTCTTCGCGGAGTAATTTCCTCCCTTCCTTGCGGGGAAGGTGGCCGAAGGCCGGATGGGGAGCCGACGTGGTCTTCATTACTGGAACCACGATAGCTCCCATCCGCCCCTTCGGGGCACCTCCCCGGCGGAGCTGGAGAGGAAACATCCCTCTTGAACCCGCCCTGAGCGACCCTATCTGACAGTCGTCGCCGATGCCCATGACGGGGCGGCGACCCCCGGCCCGCCACAAGGGACCACATCAGATGCATCGCTCACAGGAGGGTGTAACCCATGCGTGCTTTCGATTTTTCGCCGTTGTTCCGTTCGACCGTCGGTTTTGACCGGGTCTTCCAGCTCCTGGACACCGTGTCCAACGAGAGCGCGGGCAACGGGTACCCGCCCTACAATATCGAGAAATCAGGCGACAACGGCTATCGCATTACCCTGGCCGTCGCCGGCTTCACCGACAAGGATATCGAAGTCGTCCAGCAGGAGAACGCGCTGCGCGTCGCCGGCAAGATCGCGGACCGTGACGCCAACGGCAGCTACCTGCATCGTGGTATCGCCACCCGCGCCTTCGACCGCCGCTTCGAACTCGCCGACCATGTGCGGGTAACCGGCGCGGTGCTGGAGAACGGCCTGCTCCACATCGACCTCGTGCGCGAGGTGCCGGAGGAGAAGAAGCCGCGCGTCGTGCCGATCGGAAGCGCGGTCGCCAGCCGCCCGGCCCTGCAGGCCGCCGAGTAAGCCCACACTGATGTGACCGGCGAACCCTCCCGGCGGACCCCGCCGGGAGGAGCGCTGCTGCGCCGGCCAACCTCACCGCAAAGACGGCTCGGGTCCCCCCTCCCCCACCAGCCCGGGTCGTCCCGGAGGGCGTCGCGATGGTCCGCGGCGCCCTCATTCTTTTGCGACGCGATGCGAGCAGAACATCGGGGTGGCGCAGCGGCCGATGCCTCTCCTACACTTCGGTTCAATCGAAGCCCGGTGGAGGAAATGCGTCCATGAAAAGCTACAAGGTCGTCGAATTCGGCAAGCCGCTGGAACGCATCGAGGAAGCGACGCCGACGCCCACCGGCACGCAGGTCCTGGTCCGCATCACCGCCGCCGGCGTCTGCCACAGCGACGTGCACCTGTGGGAAGGCTATTTCGACATGGGTGGCGGCAACAAGTACTCCACCCAGAAGACGATGAACCCGCCGCGCACCATGGGCCACGAGATCGTCGGCGAAGTCGCGGCGCTCGGTCCCGACGCCAAGGGCGCCACCATTGGTCAGAAGGCCGTCGTCTATCCCTGGATCGGCTGCGGCAAGTGCTGGTACTGCACCACGGGCATCGAGCATCTCTGCCCGACGCCGCAGGCGCTGGGCGTCAATGCCGACGGCGGCTACGCCGACCACGTGCTGGTGCCGCACGCCAAGTACCTGTTCGACTACACCGGCGTGCCGACCGAGCTCGCCTGCCTCTATGCCTGTTCGGGCATCACCGCCTTCGGCGCCGTGAAGAAGGCGCAGGGCCAGGACGGCGGCAAGCCCGTGCTGGTGATCGGCGCCGGTGGCGTCGGGCTGATGGGTGTGCAGTTCGCCCGCGTTGTACTGGGCCGCGATCCCATTGTCGCCGACATCGATCCCAAGAAGCGCGAGTTGGCCCTGCAGCAGGGCGCCTGCGCCGCCATCGACCCGCGTGACGCCGATGCGCGCAAGCAGGTAATGGCGCTGACCGGCGGCACCGGCGTGGGCGCGGCGCTGGACTTCGTCGGCGCCGAGTCGACCGCCCAGTTCGGCCAGCGCGTGCTGGCGCGCGGCGGCCGGCTGATCATCGTCGGCCTGTTCGGCGGCACCTTCTCCACGCCGCTGCCGATGTTCGCCTTCACCGGAGCCCAGTTCATCGGCTCGGTAACCGGCAGCCCTGCCGAGATGGCCGAGATGATGGCGCTGGTGCGCGCTGGCAAGGTGACGCCGGTGCCGCTCACCACGCGCAAGCTCGATGATGCGGACGCCGCCCTTCAGGACCTGCGCAAGGGCGTGATCATGGGCCGCGCGGTGCTGGTGCCCTAGCGTCGGCTTCGCTGACTGCCCCCGATCAGGCGCAGGCATCGATCAGTTTCTGCGCCTGCTCCCTGGCGCCGGCCAAGGGAATCGTGTCCGTGCTCCCCGACGCGCGGATCGAGAGGGTCCGACCTTCGGTCAGGATCCGCCGCAGCGATGGGTCCAGTCTCGTCGTCGCTTGCAGCATGAACGAATCGTCCATCGCCAGGCGCTGCCCCGTGGCGTTCAGCACGATCTGTCCGCTCTCCGAGGCGAGCATCACGTCGACGCGCATACCATCCTTCGCGTCCGCCGGCTCGAGGATGACGGAGACAGTGAGCGCTTTCGTGGTCTGATCGCAGGAGAAGCTGATCGCCACGTCATCGGAGTCGGGCGTTCCATAGGCCAGCACGACACTGCCCACGTTCGCGGTTCCGATCCACTGCCGTTCGTCGGCCGATGCGGTTCGTGAGCACGACAGCGCCGCCACCGCGGCGAGAATGACGGGCTTTGCCCACTGTACGCCCATACTCGGACCTCCGACCCAACGTCGTCAGCTTGTGGCTTGATGATAAGCAAGGCAACAGGCGGCGTTCAGCGCCAGTGCCGGCAAGACCCCGGCGTCTCTCCAGTCACGTATTCTCACGCACGATATTGAGGCCGCAGATGTAACCCCATGTCAGGCAAGGCCCGATCGTGGTGCCCGCCCCCACTGCCCGGGTCCCGATCGGGTTGGCCATGGCATTGCCGGCGCAGTAGAGCCCGCCGATGATGCTGTTGTCGGGCCGCAGCACCTGGCCGCGTGCGTTTGTGCGCGCGCCGCCCTTGGTGCCGAGGATGGAGCGGTTGAACGGCACGGCGACGAACGGGCTTTTCTCAATGTGCGACAGCGCCGGGCTTCCTTTGCCAGCAACATACCGCTCCCAGGCGCTCTCACCGCGATGAAAGTCGTCGTCCCTGCCGGCTGTGGCAAAGCCGTTGAAGCGGGCGACGGTGTCGAGCAGGGCTTGTGACGGAACGCCGATTGCCTGCGCCAGCGCCGGCAGGCTGCGCGCCCGGCGCACGAAGCCCGGCTCCAGCCGTGCGAGCCACGGAAACAGGATTGTGTGATGGAGGAAGCGGCGATCGCCGATGATCCAGGCCGGCAGGTGCACAGGCTGCCCGCTCGCCGGGTCGCGCCGGTCCAGTGCCTCGCCGACATTGTAGTCATATTCGCTGACGAACCGCCGGCCATGGCGATCGACGATCAGGCAATGCGGCGAGGCCTGGAGGATGATCGGCATGCCGTGCCGCCGGCCCTGATAGATCGTCGGCACGGTGGGATAGATGTTGGCCTGGTCCATGCGCTCCATCAGGGCGCCGACCGACTCGGCCATGCGCTGGCCATCGCCCGTGTTGGTCGAGGGGCTTGCCAGCCGATCGACCGAGCCCGGGAAATGGCGGGCCAGCCGCTCGGGATCCCATTCGAAGCCGCCGCTGGCCAGGACGACTCCCTGGCGGGCATGCAACGCGACAGGTCCGGCATGGCCTGCGTACTCCACCCCTTCAATACGGCCCGTCTCCTGGTTCTGGATCAGGCGGTGCACGCGGGCGTCCGTGAAAATGCGACAGCCCCGGCGCAGACAGGCCTCCAGCAATCCCGCGATCAGCGCGCTGCCGCAGCCGACCCGATCCGTCAGCACCCGCTGGAGCCAGGTCGGCCAGAAGCGCAACGCAGTCCCAATTGGGCGGCGGTACGGCTGATAGGATTTCACCTCGTTGTAGGTGAACCGATGAGGCAGCGTGGAGCGCCGGATCTGTCGCGCGTAGGGCCGCACGATGCGGCGGCTCAGGATAGTGGGCGATAGCATGCGACCGAACGGCTTGCCGCCCGGCGCCTCGCAGATCGGATCCGGCTCATGCACCAGCTCGAAGTGCAGCTGCGAGTGCTGCTCAAGGAACCGCAGCATATCAGGCGCATGATGCACGAAGCTTTCCCAAAGAGGCTGCTCCTTCTCGATCCAGCCGGCGGGCGCTGTAGCGCGCAGGTAGGTCAAGGCCTCCCCGGCGCTGTCGTCGACGCCCGCATCCCGGGCGTGATGGTTGTTGGGGATCCACGTGCCCGCGCCGGACATGGCGCTGGTGCCGCCGATCAGCTCGCTCTTCTCCAGGATGACGACGCTGGCACCGCTCACGGCCGCGGCAAGCGCCGCCGACAGGCCGGCCGCACCTGATCCGATGACAATAACATCGACTGCTTCCCGTGGTTCGTTCGCGTGGCGTCGCGCGGCGGCAGACATAGAGCCCATCGAGACGGCCTATCGGTGATCGACCATACTACCATACGACAAGTTCCGCAGGTGCTGCCGCCGTTCATTTCCGGCGCGGGGCGTTGAACGCCGCTTTCGACTCATCTAAGGTTTGGCCAATGCGGTGCGTCAGACATAACAACCGCACCGTTCATGGGAGGGTGTCGTGAAGCGCTTATTCGCCTTGGCAGGCGCGGCCGCTCTGGCCGCTGGCCTTGCCGGCGGAGCCCAGGCGCAAACCGAACTGACGTTCTCGACCTGGGTTCCGACGTCCCACACGCTCGTCACCTACGGCTTCGTGCCGTGGTTCCAGGAGGTCGAAAAGGCCACCGGCGGAAAGCTCAAATTCCGCGTGCTTCCCAAGCCGATCGCTGCCCCCAACCAGCACTACGATGCCGTGGTCAAGGGCCAGGTCGACGTCTCCTACGCCACCTACGGCTATCAGCCCGAGCGCTTCATGCCCTACCTGATCGCCGAGCTGCCGCAGCTGGGCGAAACAGCGGTGCACAACGGCGTGGCCCTGTGGCGCATCCACAAGAAGTACTACGAGGCGCTGCCGATTCACAAAGACGTGCATCTGATCGGCGTCATGACCCACGGGCCGGGCATGATGCACCACACTCAGAAGCCGATCATGACGCCGGCCGACCTCAAGGGTCAGAAGATCCGCGTCGGAGGCGATGTACCCAAGGCCATCGTCGAGCATTTCGGCGGCGTCGTGATCACGCAGCCTGCCCCGAAATCCTACGAGATTCTCTCGCAGGGCATCGCCGATGGAATCTTCTTCCCGGGCGAGTCGCTCAGGAGCTTCAACATCACCAAGCTCGTCCCCCACACCACCTACGTGAAGGGCGGCCTCTACTCATCGTCGTTCTGGTTCGGCATCAACAAAGCCGTATACGAGAAGCTGCCGGCGGACGTGAAGGAAGTGCTGGACAAGATGGGTGGCGAGGCGTTTGCCCGCTTCATGGGCGAGAAGAGCTGGGACCGCGCCGACGCCGAGAGCCTGGCGCTGGCCAAGGAGAACAAGAACACCTTCCAGCATGCCTCACCGGAGCTGGTGGCCGAACTCACCAACCTTACGGCCAAGCTCGAGGCGGACTACGCGGCGCAGCTCGACAAGCTCGGCCTGCCCGGCAAGCAAGTGATCGCCGATTTCCGCGCCGAGGTGGCGAAAGTCGCGGCCGGCAAATAGGCCGCATCGCGTAACGCGATGGGAAGGCGGCGGCAGCAGGTTCCTGAGGCCGCCGCTTTTTACGGTGGGAGACGTCCAATGAACGCGCGCAGGGAAAGACCCGAGCGATGAGCGGTTCGCCCGGAGCACCGGTGCGGGGAACGCTCGACATCGTCGTGGAACGCTGGGCGTCGCGCACCCTCGGCGTGGTGACCGCGTTAACGCTGTTTGCGATGATGGTTCTCACCTTCGTCGACGTCTGGGGACGCTATCTGTTGAGGAAGCCGGTCTTCGGCGGCTATGAAGTCACTGAATTCCTGATGGGCGTGCTGATTTTTTCGGGCCTGCCCATCCTATGCGCCCGCGAGGGCCACGTCTCGATCGACGTCTTCGACACGTTCATCCCGCGGAAATGGCGCCGCCTGCACCTCGCGGCCGTCAACCTGGTCAGCGCCGTGGTGCTCGGCGTGCTTGCCTGGCGCATGTTCCTCCAGGCTGGGGAGCTGTGGCGCAACCACGAAGTCACGATGACGCTCAAGATCCCGCACGGGCCCTTCGCCCTGCTCTTTGCCGTACTCTCGGCAGCGGCATGCCTCGCCTGTCTCGTGGTGTTCTGGGCATATTTCCGCGGCGCGCGTCAGCCCATCGAAAGCGAGTCGGCGACATGACGATAACGCTGATCGCGTTTGCAGTCCTGCTGGTGATCTCGTTCGCGCGCGTGCCGATCGCCTTCGCCATGGGGATCGTGGGCTTCGCCGGCTTCGCCATGTTGCGTGGCGTCGAACCGGCGTTGGGTCAGCTCGAGAAGGTCGCGTTCGCGACCGGGATCAACTACGAGCTTACGGTGCTGCCCCTCTTCATCCTGATGGGCAACTTCGTCACCAGCGCGCGCCTGTCGGAAGACCTCTACGCCGCCGCCCACGCATTCCTGGGGCACCGACGCGGCGGGCTGGCGATGGCCACCGTTGTCGCCTGCGGCGGCTTCGCTTCGGTCTGCGGTTCGTCGATGGCAACCGCAGCGACGATGGCCAAGGTGGCGATGCCATCGATGCGAAAATACGGCTACGCCGACAAGCTCGCCGTGGCGTCGATCGCCAGCGGCGGCACGCTCGGCATCCTGATTCCACCGTCGACCATCATGGTCATCTACGGGATCATGACGCAGACCAACATCGGGCATCTCTTCGCGGCGGGCATCCTGCCGGGCATCATCGCCATCCTGTTCTATTTGCTCGCCGTCCAATGGATCGTCCGCACCGACCCTGCGGCCGGACCGCCCGCTGAACGCAAGAGCTGGCGCGAGCGGCTGGCGACACTGCGCGGGGCTGGTTGGTTCCTCGCGCTGGCGATTGCCCTTCTGCTAGCAACCCGGATCTATTGGGCCCATCCCGAGAGCTGGTTCTCGCTAGGTTTCGATTGGTCGCGCTCGGCATCGGGCCAATATTTGCTGGACCCGGTCACAGCCGGGATCGTCGGCATGGTCGCCGTCTTCGCCCTGGCGCTCGTGTTTCGTGGCGTCGTCGGCGTAATCGCGCTGTTCCTGCTGGTCATGATCGGCATCTACGGCGGCATCTTCACGCCAACCGAGGCCGCCGGGATCGGCGCCGCCGGCGCCTTCCTCTTCTCCCTGCTCCACGGCGGGATGACGCTGGCCAAGCTCTACCAGGTGCTGCTCGACAGTGCAGTCACCACGGCGATGATGTTCACGGTGCTGATGGGCGCGATCCTGTTCTCCGACTTCATCAACTTCACCGGCTTCGCCGAGGCGCTGGTGACATTCGTGAATAATCTCGGCGTCGGGCGCTGGGGCGTTCTCTTCGCCATCGTGATCATCTACATCATCCTCGGCACCGCGATGGAGGAGTTGTCGATGATCCTCCTGACCGTGCCGGTCTTCTTCCCACTGGTGATGTCGCTGGGATTCGATCAGGCGCTGGGCGTCCCGCCCGGGCTGGTGGCTGTCTGGTTTGGCATCCTCATCGTCTGTGTCGTCGAGATCGGCATGATCAGCCCACCGGTCGGCGTCAACATCTTCGTCCTGCGCAGCGTACTGCCGGATGTGCCCACGAGCCTGATCTTCCGGGGCGTCATGCCGTTCTTTACCATGGATTGCCTGCGCATCGTGGTGCTGACAGCCTTCCCCATCATCTCGATCTGGCTGCCCTCGCACATGCGTTGATCAGGGCGAATGGCAGCCGCCGATCACTACTTCGGCAGCAGTACCAGCTGCGTCTGCAGCGTCTGGCTGAGCAGCTTGCCGGCCTCGTCGTAGAGCCGGGTCTGCCAGACGCTCGTGCGGCCGCCAACATGCAGCGGTGTCGCCTCGGCACGAACCTTGCCGGCTTTGCAGCCGGCAAAGAAGTTGGTCTTGGATTCCAGCGTCGTGGTCCCGGCGCCGGCCGGCAGGTTGAGGAATGCCGCCGTCGCGCCGACCTGGTCGGCCACCGCCATCAAGGCGCCGCCATGCAGCGTGCCACCGACGGTGCACAGGTCCGCCCGCCAGTCGAACTCGGCCACGACCTTGTCCTTGCGCGCCTCGATGACCTTCACGCCCAGTGATGCGCCGAACAGGCCCTGCATGCGCTCGTTGATCGATTCGGCCACACTGTCGGACATCAGGCTCTCCATCCCGCGGGTTTGTGATGTCACTTGGTAGCGGTCGGCAGCCCAGTCAGCAATTACCTTCGACGTTATTGGCGCACCAGCAGAAACGGGGCCGCACGGGCCCCGTTGGTCGTCGTCCGTCGTGCCCGATCAGGCGGCGAGCTTGGCCGCGCTCTCGAGGTTGGCGTTCACGAAATCCCAGTTCACGAGATGCTCCATGAAGGTCTCGATGTACTTGGGCCGCGCATTGCGGAAATCGACGTAGTAGGCGTGCTCCCAGACGTCGATGGTGAGCAGCGCCGTCTTGCCGTGCACCAGCGGCGTGTCGGCGTTGCCGGTCTTCATCACCGACAGCTTGCCGCCGTCGAGGACCAGCCAGGCCCAGCCCGAGCCGAACTGCGTGGTGGCGGCATCCTTGAACGCCGCAAGAAACTTGTCGTAGCCGCCGAGGTCGCTCGCGATCTTGCGCGAGATGGCGCCGCTGGGCTTGCCGCCGCCGGCGGGCTTCATGCTGTTCCAGTAGAACGTGTGGTTCCATACCTGGGCGGCGTTGTTGAAGATGCCGGCCTTGGCCGCGTCCTTGGACGCCGCCTTGATCACTTCCTCGAGCGGCATGGAAGCCATCGGTGTGTCGGCCACCAGCTTGTTCAGGTTGTCGACGTAAGCCTTGTGATGCTTGCCGTGGTGGAACTCAAGCGTCTCGGCCGAGATATGCGGTGCTAGCGCATCCTGGGCATAAGGCAGAGATGGCAACTCGAATGGCATCGCTAACTCCGTTCTGTCCGCAAAATGGTGAAGCGCTGATCCCACGGTACCAACGCTCCATCTCCCATGAGGCTCCATGGGGCCGGCAGGAAACCGTTGATACGACAGCCCAGCAATGCGTGTGCCGCGCATGCGGCAAAACGCGCATGGCACGAATCGAAACGGGGCCCGGCAGGGCCCCGTTCGCTGTCGTGACAGGATGATGTCTGTCTTATAAGCCGGCATTCTGCTGCGCGACCATGCAGAACAGCATGGGGATCGACAGCATGGTGTTGATGCGCGACGTCATGCCGGCGAGGCGTGCCGCCGGTGCTTTCTGATCGGCCGGAACATCGACCAGGCCCAGCGCCTTCTGCTGATTCGGCCAGATGATGAACCAGACGTTGAAAGCCATGATCAAGGCCAGCCACATGCCGATGCCGATCACATGTGCGCCCTTCTGGAAGGTCAGTGCCTGAACGATGTAGCCGTTCATCCACGCCAGCAGCAGGCCGGTGAGCACGGTGGCCGCCGCACCCCAGCGGAACCAGAACAGCGCCGCCGGTGCGATCACTTTGCTGACCGCCGGCTTCTGGTCATCGGGAATCTTGGGCATTGACGGCGTCTGCACGAAGTTGAAGTACCAGAGCAGGCCGATCCACATCACGCCGCTCAGAACGTGCAGCCAACGCATGAAGAACGCGAACCAGGCATGGTCCGGTTTGATCATCTGGCCAGAGAGAACGCCGACGACGATGGCGATGACGATGAGCAGCACGATGCCGGCGATGATCGTGCGATGGAGAGACGAGAAAAAAGCAGCCATGGGATTTCCCCCGCTTGTTACGCCACTAAGCCGCGACAAACTAGCACACCGACTGCGGTGTGAATAGCCTTGCAAGAGAATTTTCGTTCCCGATCAAGGATGTATCCGTCAGTGTTCGTACGATTGACGCACTCGACCGCAGCCAGAACGACTGAATCATGACGGTACCCTCTCCGGCCGACACACTCGCCGACGACCGGCGCGCCTGTGGCGAGCAGGCGCGCGCGGGTGATCGTGAGCGCTTTTTGTGCAGTCTGTTCGCGCCGGAGCCGGCGCGCAGCGACCTGTGGGCACTGCTGGCGTTCAACCTCGAGATCGCTCGCACGCGCGAGACAGTGAGCGAGCCCACTTTGGGCGAGATCCGCCTGCAATGGTGGCGCGAGGCGATCGAGTCTGCCGGCGAGGGCATACCACGCTCGCATCCGGTCGTGCGCGCGCTTGGCGCCGCCATCGCCCGGGTGCGGCCGCCGCGCGAGCGCTTCGAGAGGCTGCTCCATGCGCGCGTGCATGACCTCTACGACGATCCCCTGCCCGATCTCGCCGCCCTCGAGGACTACGCCGATGCCACCTCGGGTGAATTGTCGGTGCTGGCGCTGGATCTGCTGGGTGTCGATGACACGCCCGCGCGCGATGCCGCACGCCATGTCGGCATCGCCTGGGCACTCACCGGCTTTGTTCGCGCCACGCCTTTCCTGGCAAGCCAGCGGCGCCTGGCGCTGCCCGCCGACCTGCTCGCCACCGAGGGGGTCAGCGCCGAGGCCGTCTTTACCGGCCAGCCGGAGCCCGGCTTGCGCGCCGTGCTCAAGGCCGTCGCCGACCATGCAAGTCACCATCTGCGGCAAGCGCGCAAGGTCCGGGCGCCACGTGCTGCGCTACCGGCACTGCTGCCGGCGCGCCTGGCCGAACGGCATCTCGCGCTGATCGAGACCGACCGGTTCGACGTCTTTGCCGGCGTGCGCGCACCGAACCCCGCACTAACGGCAGTCCGCGTCTGGTGGAGCAACGCTCGCGGACGGTTCTGACAGAGTCACGCAGCAGCGGCGTAGCCGGCCTCGCGCATGATCCGCGCTGCCGAGTCCTGCAATTCACGTTTGCGTTGGCGCAGCACCTCCGACGGATAGAGCAGACGCCCGCCCTGTTTGCGCAAAACGCCGTCGATGAAAACCGTATCGACATTGCCCGAGCCAGCTTGCTCGACGATCGAGACGATCGGGTCGTAGACAGGGAACAGATTGAGATCGCCGGCGCGCAACAGCACGATGTCGGCCTTCTTGCCGGATGTCAGCGACCCGATCTGCTGTTCCAGCCCCAGCGCCTGCGCCCCGCCGATCGTGGCCCAGCCGAACGCCTCGCGCGAGATCAGCGGCGGTGCGTTCGGTGTCGCATTCGCGGCCCGCGCCCGCACCTCGACTGATTGCGCATGCAGCAGGGCGACGTGCATCTCGCGGAACATCTCGCCCGAGACCGTGGGCTCGACATCAACGCCCAATGCCGGCATCTGGCCCAGCGCCCGCACGCGCCACACCAGGGGATCGGCCGCATAGGCGCGCAGCTCGCATTGCACGGTCGATATCGCCATCACGCCGGCATCGATCAGGCGCGCCAGTTCCTCGTCGCCAAGATAGTTGCCGTGGACGATGGTGTGATCGCCGCCGATCAGCTTCTCGTCCAGCAGAGTGAAATAGCCGCGCGGATCGACCGCAAGCTCCGGCCGCTTGGTCGCATGCGAGGATGAGCGCAAACCCAGCTCGCGTGCCAGGCGCAGGTTGATGCGGGTCGGCTCCATTTCAGCCCAATGTGGGCCGGCCACGGCCAGCGCCATGGTCACACGCGCATCGTCGCCGGCGAGGCGCTCCTTGCGGATCCGCTCAACCCGGTCGCGCGGATTGATCCGCCGCTCGAACGGTTCCAGCGCCTCCTGTGCCGGCGGCAGCTTGCCGGCGCCCAGGGTAAAGACGGCGCGGATGCCGCTGTCTTCCAGCGCATCGATGGAGCGCTCCGCCTGCTCGGTCGTGGTGATGTTGTGGCAGTAATCGAGCAGCGTCGTGCAGCCGCAGTCGATCTGGTTGAGCGCACCGATGAGGTTGCCAAGGTAATTGTCCTGCGGACCAAAGCGGGTCGCCATGTCGCCGTGGATGTACTTGAAGTATTCGCCACGGCGCCATTCCGAGCCGATGGCGCGCATGCCGGTCTGCCAGGTGTGCAGGTGGGCATTGACCAGGCCGGGCATGGCGATCATCTGGGTGCCGTCGATCACGGTGTCGGCGCTGGCACCAAGGTTGCGGCCCACGGCGGCGATGCGGTCGTCCTCGATCAGGAGGTCGGCGTCACGCAGGTCGCCCAGCGCCGGATCCATCGAAACGATCCAGCCGCACTTGATCAGGGTTCGCGCCACGGCCGGCCTCACGCCGCCTGGACGGTGAACGCGCCGGCGCGCATGATCCGCTCGACCGACTGGGCCAGCTGCGCGCGGCGCTGCCGCAGCGTCGCCTCGTCAAAGAGCAGCTTGCCGGCGCGCTTGCGCATGATGCCGTCGATCATCACCGTGTCGACATTGCCGGCATGCGCCTGCTCGACGATGCTGAGCAGCGGATAGTGCACCGGAAACAGGTTGAGGTCGCTGGCCCGCAGCATGACGATGTCGGCCTTCTTGCCCGGCGCCAGCGAGCCGATCTGGCTCTCGAGCCCGACCGCACGCGCGTTGCCGATGGTCGCCCAGGTCAGCGCCTCACGCGAGCGCACGGCGATGGACTTGGCGGCCGGCCGGCCGGCCGCGGCATTCTCGCGGAGCGAGGCCCAGCGCGCGTGCAGCAGGGCTGCCTGCATCTCACGAAACATCTCGCCCGAGACCATCGGCACGACGTCGACGCCGATCGACGGCATGCCACCCAGTGCGCGCACGCGCAAGGTCACGGGATCGGCGGTATTGGTATGGAGTTCCTCCATCACCGTCGCCGTGACCGACGCGCCGGCCTCGACCACGGCGCGCAGTTCGTCGTCTTCGATGTAGTTGCCATGGACAATGTTGTGATCCGGTCCGATCAGGCCCGCCTCGGCCAACCGCTTGTAGCCGCCCGGCGCAATCTGAGCGGAGATCTGGCGCGTTGCATGCGATGTCGACAACAGGCCCAGCTCGCGGGCCATGCGCAGATCATGCTCCGCCACGTCGTAAGTGCCCCAGTGCGGGCCTAGGATCGCCATGGCAAGCGTTACCAGGCGGTCGTCGGACGCGAAGCGCCCTTTGCGCAGCGCCTCGATGCGATCTCGCGGATGCGGGATATGGGTATAGGGCAGGCTGCCGGGCTTGGTCGGCGGCTTGGCGGTGCCGTGCGCGAAGACGGCGCGAATGCCAGACTCCTCCAACCCGTCCACGGAGCGTTCGGCATGCTCCAGCGAGGTGAGGTTATGGCACCAGTCGAGGATCGTGGTGACGCCGCTGTCGATATGGCCCAATGCACCCACCAGGTTGCCGATGTAGTTGTCGTCGGGCCCGTAGTGCGTTGCGAGATTGGCGTGGATGTTGGCGTGGTAGTCAGGCCCCAGCCATTCCGAGCCGATGGCGCGCAGGCCCGCCTGCCAGGTGTGGATATGCGCATCGATCAGGCCGGGCATGACGATCATGTCACGCGCATCGATCACCTCGTCGGCCGTGGCCTCGACACCGCGCCCGGCGGCAACGATGCGGCTGCCTTCGATCAGGAGGCGTGCGTTGCGGTGATCACCAATGGCGTCGTCCATGCTGACCAGCCAACCACAGTCAATCAGCGTGCGCTTCATCCGACTTCTCCCAAACGACGATCTCAATTCGTGCGCCAGCGGCTCACGAGTCCATCGAGCTTCTGCTGGCCCTTGGTCAGAAGAATACCAAGCACCGCCAGCAGTAGCAGGATCGCGAATACCTGGCCGGTCTCCAGCACCTGTCCGGCGAGCTGCAACCGGGCGCCCAGCCCGTAGCGTGCCGTCTGCATTTCGGCGGCAACGATCAGGATGATCGAGATGCCCAGCGCCAACCGCAGGCCGCCGAAGATCGCTGGTACCGCCGCCGGCAGCACGATCTTGCGCTGGATCTGCATACGGGTTGCGCCGAGATCGCGCGCGGCAAGGATAAGGCCCTCGTCGCATTGGCGTACACCGATGATCGTGTTGACCAAAATGGGGAACACGCAGCCCAGCGCGCTGAGCGCGATCTGGAAGGCATTGCCGCTGCCCAGCCAGATCACCAGCAACGGCACCAGCGAGATCTTGGGCACGGGATAGATCGCGGCAACGAAGATATCGCAGATGGCGTAGATCCGCCGCGAGGTCCCCATCAGGATGCCGAGCGCGATACCGACGATTGCCGCCAGGAAGAAACCGCCGAAGATGCGAAACAGCGTCAGCCCGAGGTCATAGGCCAGATTCTTGTTCACGAACAGGTCGTACAGGCTCACGACCACGACCGAAGGCCGCGGCAGATAAAGCTCGGGAACATCCGCGACCTGGACCGACACCTCCCAGAAAGCGAGGAACAGCGCCATGGCGATGGGGCCGTAATACCAATAGCCATCGCGCAGCCGCTCGTTCTGCGCCGCCTGCGGCAGGGGCTCGTCACCGTTGACGGCGGACTGCTTCACATCCGACATGACCGCCTCAATTCAACATCGACTTGCGCACTTCGTCGCGCAGCAGGCCGTAGATCTCGGTGAACAGTTCGCCGAAGCGCTTGTTGTTCTGGGTGTCGATGCCGCGCGGCCGCGGCAGATCGACATCCAAGGTCCGGGCGATGCGGCCGGGCCGGGCCGTCATCACGGCCACGTGGTCGCCCAGATAGATCGCTTCCTCGATCGAATGCGTGATCAGGATCACGGTCTTGCCGCTGCGCTCCACCACCGCCGACAGCTGCTCCTGCAGGTAGAGCCGGGTCTGAGCGTCGAGTGCACCGAACGGCTCGTCGAGGAAGAGAATGTCGGGTGACATGACGAGGCCGCGCGCCAGGCCGACGCGCTGCTTCATGCCACCCGACAGCTGACCCGGGTAATGCTTCTCAAAGCCGGCGAGTTCGACGGCTTTGATGGCCTCAGCCGCCCGCGCATAGCGTTCATCGCCTGACACGCCCTTGAGTTCGAGGCCGAAGGCGACATTGTCCAGCACGGTGCGCCAGGGCAGCAGGTTGAAGGACTGCCAGACCGTGGCCATGCGCGGCGGATCGCCGGCGCAACGGTTGCCCGATCCATCGCCGTAGAGGAATTGGACTTTGCCTTCAGTCGCCGACATCAGGCCGCGCAGGATCAGCAGCAGTGTCGACTTACCGCACCCGCTGGGACCGACGATCGAGGTCACCTTGCCGGCCGGGAAAACGCACGACACACCTGTCAGCGCGGTCGTCGGCGGCCGCGTCCGGCTCAGGAACCGGTGCGACAGCCTGTCGATCGAAATCGCCTCGAACTGCATACTGACCCTCTGCACTCAGATGAACGGGTTCTTCTCGGCCATCCGGCGCTTCGCCTCCGTGATCGCGCGACTGTCGAACAACTGGTCTTCAGGCACCGTGCGCGCCAGCAGATCGGTGCGCTGATGCCAGTAGTTCTGTTGGGCGATGATCGAGGGCAGGTTCGGCGTGCCGTCGATCGTCATGAACGTCCACCGCGGCCGGGTCTCGTCGATGATCGGGGCAGTGAGGCCCGTCGCATCGGCGATGATCTTGAGAACCTCGGCATTGCCGCTTTTGGCGGCGTCCATGAAATCCATGTTGCCCTGCATGATCGCCATGCAGAAGCGCACCGCCGCCGAATGGTTTGTTGTCAGGAACTTCTCGCTCGCCACCGAACAGGCGAGCACGAAATTCGGCGCGATCTCGTCGCTCCAGGTCGCGACGCGGCCGACGCCCTGCTTCTGGGCGGCGTAGGCACCGGGCAGCGGCAGGTTGATAATGCCGATGCGGCCCTGCTTCATCAGCGGCAGGCTGACGTTGGGCGACATGCCCCATTGCCATTCGAGATCGTCGAGCTTCAGCCCGGCGCGCTCCAGGCCATGGGCGTGCAGGTAGTGCGCAACACTGCCGCGCGAGGAGATGCCGATCTTCGCGCCTTTGGCGTGGCGATAGCCATCGACGGTGCGGAATCCCTTCTCCCATAGCTCGTTGCTGACCATGATCGAGTTGGAGCCCCAGCCCGGCGCCTCCCGGCCGCGCTCCATGAACAGGCGCAGGCCGGCGCCCTTGGACATCAGGTTGAACAATCCGGCGCTCAGCGTTGCGCCCGTGATGTCGAGTTCACCGGCCGCGAGCGCCGGCATCGACAGGCTGCCGTCGACGTGGCTGGTCGACTCGATCGTGATGTTGAGCTTCTTGAAGTAGCCGCGGGCTTCGGCAATGAAATAAGGCCCGCCCGATATGTAGGGCGCATACCCCATGCGGATGCGCGCCGGCTCCATGAAGTTCGACTGGGCCATCACAGAGGGCGCCGGCAACACGGCGCTCACCGCGGCGCCGGCTAGAAATCGCCGTCTCGTTCCCGCACGCATGTCACCCCTCCCAACAATCGCAGCGTGGAATGATGTCGTTGGTTCGCACGCCAAGGTTCACGCTGCAAACGTTTGCATCGTAGGAGGCGCTATAGCAGCGGTCAATCGGAGTTTCGCGTCCGTCACCGGTGCCGCAAACTTGTCCTTTCCATTCCCTACAGCACTCACCTACGCTTCACGGAGCAAGCGTCCCCCTGCCCTTGAGGAGACCGTTCTCATGCCCGTCGTGCGCGCCAATGGCATCGACATCGCCTACGAGACCGCCGGTAATCCGGATGATCCGACGATCCTGCTGGTGATGGGCTTGGGCGCGCAGCTCACCTTGTGGAACGAGCATTTCGTGTCGGCGCTGGCCGGTCGTGGACTGCGTG
>Ga0187894_10002354_pt1 | contig 22717 bp, 19 predicted proteins | sample GBC1701081metaG_FD_136650 | JGI IMG/M metagenome (GOLD analysis project Ga0187894, IMG submission 136650) | White microbial mat communities from a lava cave in the Kipuka Kanohina Cave System on the Island of Hawaii, USA - GBC170108-1 metaG ... | reverse complement strand
TGCCGATGCAGCGGCTGATGACTTTGAACGCATCCATCAACGGCGCCAGGTTCCGGCCGAAATGCCAACGGTTGAGCTCCTACCCTCAGCGTCGGTGATCGATGCGCTGCTGAGAAGCGGCGCATCGAGCAGCCGAAGTGCGGCTCGCCGGCTCGTTGAAGGGCGTGGCGTGACGCTCGATGAGCGCGTGGTCAGCGATGGTGAAGAAACTATCGTAGACGACAGCGTGTTGCGCGTTGGCAAACGTCGTTTCTACCGACTATCGACGCGTGACGATTGAGAGAAAAATGGTCGTGCGCGCCTTGCTATCTCTATCTCTCCGAGGTCGGCGTTGAGCAAGGCCCTATCTAACCTCTACCCATCCGGCGGAGGCCCACTCCGCTAACGGTAGCGTTTGAAAGCCGAAAACGGTAGCGTTTGGAACCCGAAAACGGTAGGATAAGAGCTATGAGCAGCTATCATCCTCGGGTTATTGACCGTGAACTCGACGAACTGTTGACTGGGCTGCCAGCGATGAGTCTAGAGGGCCCGAAGGGTGTTGGAAAAACGGCCACCGCGCTGCGTCGAGCTAACACCGTCTTCGCTATGGACAAGTTGGCGCAGCGCCAACTGATACAGGCCGATCCCGAACGACTTGACCGAGCTCAGGGCACAGTGCTTATCGATGAGTGGCAGCGCGAGCCGTCCGTATGGGACTTGGTGCGCCGCAGCGTCGATCGAAATCCCACCCCCGCCCGATTCCTGCTCACCGGCAGCGCCACCCCAATCACCGCTCCTACCCATTCCGGGGCGGGCCGGATCGTTCAGGTGCGCATGCGACCCATGAGTCTTGCCGAGCGCGCGCTGACTGCTCCCACCGTCAGTCTGTCCGAGCTGCTCACCGGAAGCCGCCAGGCCCTGGACAGCGCCTCAGATCTGACCCTCATCGACTACACCGAGGAGATCGTACGCTCGGGATTTCCGGCCATCCGGCAGCTTCCGCCGCGATCCCGTCGTGCTCAACTCGACGGCTATCTCGCCCGCATCGTCGAGCATGACTTCCCCGAACAAGGTCACCTGGTACGCCGACCGACTACCCTACGGGCCTGGCTGGCCGCCTACGCGAGCGCCACAGCCACCACAAGCTCGTACAACGTCATCCTCGACGCGGCAACGCCCGGTGAGGGTGATAAGCCCGCTAAGACGACCACCATCGGCTACCGAGACGTCCTCTCACAGCTATGGCTGCTTGATCCTGTACCGGGCTGGTCGCCCAGCTACAACCCCTTCACCCGGTTAGGCTCGGCCCCCAAGCATCATCTGACAGATCCGGCATTAGCCGCCCGACTGCTCCATACAAATACGACAGCGCTGCTTAACAATTCCGTCGTCGGCCCGGCCATCCCCCGGCAGGGCCCACTCCTAGGAGCTCTGTTCGAATCACTCGTCACGCTCAGTGTCCGCATATATGCTCAATCCGCCGAGGCCACAGTTCATCACTTACGGACTCAAGACGGAAGCCACGAGATTGATCTCATCGTACAGCGAGATGATCAGCGGATTGTCGCGTTCGAAGTCAAACTCGCTCCCACCATCGATGACGCCGACACCACGCACCTGACATGGTTGCGCAACCAGCTCGGCGATGACCTCCTCGACGCGGCCATCATCACCACCGGCGGCCACGCCTACCGCCGCCACGACGGCATCGCGGTCATTCCAGCAGCCCTCCTCGGCCCCTAAACCGCATGCCATGCCGCTAAAAGCTCGAAATCGTGCTGGCCTACTGCCATCCTGTACGATGGCGCAGCCAAGCCAGCGCGGCCTGACCTTGGGCATGCTGAAAGGCACGCAGCGTAGGCAGTCCCGGCGGTGGCGGTTTATGCGAGTTGCTGAGAAAGTATCCGGCAGGTGCCGCCAGCACCGTGGTCACGGCTTCCGGTTCTGCGTTGTGGGCAATCGGGTGTGTTGTGAAGAGCGACTCAGGGTCAGGGCCGCCTTGCATAGCCACGCTGGGAAGCATGCCCAGTAGGTCAAACCAGGCAGCGCCGCGGCGATCCGAGCCTCGGCGCGAAACATCCCAGGGGTATCTGGGTTAGGTTCCGGACCAACCGCCTTGACAAACACACGCTGACCGTCCGCCAACCGCAATCGCGCTGCCACCCCTGGCGAGAACCCGCCGTGCTGCGTCACCGCCTCGACAACTGGCGAACCCAGCTGGGTCTCAACGGCCTCGCGCACCCGAGCCGGCAACCCCTCCCACGCCAGCCGCTTCCCAACTGCTGGCGGAAACACAGCACTAGAAGCACTGGAAGGGGAAGCCACTCATCAATCATGTCAAGCGTGGAGGTCACATATCTAACCTTTACCCATCCGGCGGAGGCTCACTCCACTAACGGTAGGATAAGGGCTATGAGCAGCGGATTGTCGCGCTCGAAGTCAAACTCGCTCCCACCATCCACGATGCCGGCGCCACGCACCTGTCATGGTTGCGCAACCAGCTCGGCGATGACCTCCTTGACGCGCCACTCCCGAGCAAGCAGCACGAGATCGATGAGGTCCCGGTAGCGTGTGCTCAATCGGCCATCGGTTCGTAAAGCCATGATTCCATTGAGCTTGTCGGCAATGTGATCGGCAATCGGGTAGGCAAGGTCGATAGTCTTGCTTAGCCCCGGCAGATCAAGGGAAGAAAGCGATCCCACGACATTGCCACCGTGCTCAACTTCGCCGGACGTCACAGCATTGAAGCCACCACAGAAGTCTTCCCGGTTGACCGGGCCAACGAAGCGATCAATAACCTCAGGACCGGAACCATCCGCTATCGAGCCATCCGCGACCTACGGTCACTGTAGCCACAGCAACCCACGGCCTTTCAACACATCCAAGAGAGCACAAGGGTAACGGCGGGGTCATCGACGACGGGACGTGCCTTTGCCGCGTCCTTTGCCTCGATCGGTGGCACCTGGATGTCCGGTTGCCGCCAAGGTCACCCACACCGTTTTTGCCTCGTCATCGATGACGTACCAGACGCGACCGCTGCCTGTGACTTCGATCTGCCACTGTTCGAGCTCTTTGCCATCGACAATACGGGAACTCAAGTTATGCTCGAGCCGGTGCTGCCGGCGACGGTTAGTACGATCGCGCGGGTTGTGGCGTAGTTGCTCCCACACCCATCGCAGTCTCTCCGGCGCTTCACACTCCAAAGCACCCCAGCCGTCAACCACGTCATTGGCCCCATAGCGGATGCGCCACTCCCCATCCCGAGGCGGCGGCGCTACCTCGTCTTTGCGCTCGGGCACGGGTCAGCGCTGCTTGCCCGGTGCTGGAATGTCCTCACCGTCGAGGGTCAGCGGGTCGGTGAGGCGCGCAAGCAACTGCGGGTCGGCATAAATCTCGGCAGTGGAACGCCACGCGGCAAGAGTCTCCTCCAACCGCCCAAACCGTCCCACGGTCGCGCAAGCCCGAGCGGTACGCACAAACTCGGAAAGGAAAGACTCGCGGGCAGAATCGGGAAGGAAAAGCAGCCAGGGAAAACGATTTCCCACCTGCGTCAGCACGTGATGACGAACCTCCGCGTCCTCCAGGCTGTCGGAAATGAGGTGAGTCAGCGCTTCCACCGCACGCTGGTCTTCTTCGGCTCGCGTGGCAACGGAGAGCCGAAGCGCCTCCTGCCCGCGCCGCTTGAGCACGACATCACCCCGCTTCAGCCACGCGATCACAGCATTCGGCTGACGGAGGAACGTTGAGAAAGCTACCTCAGTACTCATGATAGATATTATCCTGAACTAGTCCTGAAGTATCAAGCCACCGCTTCCTCCCACGAATGAGAGAGGGCGGTTTCAGGGAGATAGCGCGCCAATCGGGATCACCGCTACCCCATCCTTGCGCACATAACCGAAGCCAGTGCCGACGATCACCCCGAGCGCTACCGGCGCGCCACACTTGTCAGTGTCAACCCGAGCCGCAAATCTGGTCAGGCTCACGGCCGCGTCATCGATCTGACCCGGTCCGAGCTTGACCTCGAAAGCAGCCCACTGTCCGTCCGCGGTCTCAACAATCGCATCGACCTCCAACCCGGTGTTGTCGCGGTATTGCAAAACCTGCGCGTCACATGCCTGGGCATAAACGCGTAGGTCACGAACCACGAGCGATTCGAAGAGCAACCCGAACAGATTGAGGTCGCGTAGTAGCCGCTCTGGTGTCGCTCTCATCGCGGCCACGGCTAACGACGGATCCACGAAGTGCCGTTTGGGCGCAGTGCGTAGCACAGATTTGGATCGCAGGTGCGGCCCCCAAACCGGCTGATCTTCGACGATCATCAGGCGTTCCAGGGCACCGAGATATCCGCGTACGGTGTCATCGTCTAGGGGGCCATCTGGTCCGCCCGCGTCTAGCGCGAGGGTGGTTGTGGCCGCGTAGGTTGCGACATTGCGCGCCAGGGAGCGAAGCAGGCGTGCCATCTTTTCGGGATCCCGACGGGTGGCGTCGACCCGGCTGACGTCGATCCGGCAGACCTCATCGAGGTAGGCACGCAGAACGGTCAACGACTCCCCGATAGTACGGCCGAGAAGACCGGGCCATCCCCCGGCAGCAACACGATCTGCCAGTTCAACGACGGTCATTCCGGGATCAGGCGCCCGGATTGTCTGGCCTGCCAGTACGCTGGACAGGGAGACTGTCCCGGTGCTGTGACCAGTCTCGAACAGCGTCATAGGACGCATCCGCAGTCGGGTAATACGTCCCGCTCCGGTGTGCCGGGTGATGTCGTCGGCCGGGACGGCCGATCCGGTGAGGATGAACTGACCAGGCTGCGCCCGATCATCCACAGCACGGCGCACATAGTTCCAAATCGCCGGTTCGAGTTGCCATTCATCAATGAGGCGAGGCGTCGAGCCGTCAAGGACCAAGGAGGGCTCGACGGAGATGGCTTGACGCGCGTTAGAATCCACGTCCAGCAGCACGGAACTGGCCGCAAAGTGGCGACCAGTTGCGGTCTTGCCTGACGCTTTAGGGCCTTCAACAACGACCCCGCCAGCCGCGCGTAGTCGGCTGACGAGTTCGGAGTCAACAACCCGATCCCGGTAGACCATTGGCTCCTCCTGCGCTGAAAACCCCGATATCCGGGTAACTAACCGGCAAAATGTAACGCGGCCAATCGGTAGATTGTAACGTGGTGAACCGGCAAAATGTAACGCGGCCAGTCGGTACAATGTCATTCGGGATCAGGAGTCTGCTCAACCAATCACACCGACTCAGTTAGCCCACGGCGATGAGGGATCCCGGTCCCAGCGGTGCCGTCGTAGTGTACCGAGCAGCTCGTTGCTCAGCGGTCCTTTATCGCTGCACGCCAAGTTGTCGGCAACGTGTCTCCTGCTGCGCATACCGGGAATGACGGTGGATACCGCGGGATGTGACAGCACAAAACGAAGCGCCACTTCCGGAAGAGACAGCCCCTCGGGAAGATCAGCAGTCAAACCGGCAACGCGATCGAGCGTCTCAGGCAGGTTCTTCGACCCAAAGTACTGTGCGCGGAAGTCCCCCTCGAACCGGGTATTAGCGGTGAGTGTTCCAGTGAGCGATCCTTCATCGAACGGCACCCGCGCGATGACACCGATGTCGTGTTCAACGCAGTACGGGAACAGAACGTCCTCGGGGGCCTGCTCGAACAGATTGTAGATCACCTGCACTACGTCAATGCGCCCAGTATCCAGAGCCTTGATCACATTAGCTGGTTGCCAGGTGTTGACGCTGATGCCAATGGAGGCCACGATTCCGCTCTCCCGCAACTCATCCACAACGTCCACGAAGGCCGGATGATCCGCCCAACTGTCATCCCACACGTGGAACTGCAGCAAGTCAACGGTCTGAACACCCAGGTCGTTCTGTATCCGCTGCGCGCACTTCAGCACATGATTCCGGGGGAAGACGTCGGAAAGCTGTCTTCGGGAAGCCCGGGCCAATGCCTGTTCTGAGGTGGAATCTTGCTGGCCGCATACAAGCGGCGTCCGGGATTAGCGGCGAGCAGACGCCCCAACAACCGGTCGCTGCGCCCATCACCGTATTCATAGGCAGAATCGAAAAAGTTACAGCCACCGTTCGCTGACGCCCGCAGCGCATCCAGCGACTGGGCGTCGTCACTGCCAGCCCAGCCGCCCATGCCCCATAAACCGTGCCCGATCTCGCTAACCTGATAGTCAGTCCGGCCGAGCCTGCGAAACTTCACCCGTCGCCCTCCTCTTGGTTCAGCAATACGGGATTAACGACAGCGACCTAGAGCTGAAAGCGATACGACACGTCAATCGCCTCACACGGAAGACTAATGTCAAGCTCGTCGTCCATAAGGCTTGAGTCAACAGAATTTTCTTCACAGTGTTACTTCTCTGCCACAACCAGCCAATCTGGCCCACTTATCGACCCATGCGGCGAGTGTGACGTCGAGATCCGATCGTCCCACACACGTCACATGCCATGGACGAGGCAGTGAATCCCACTCATTCCTCGCCCAATCAAATGTCTTCACCGATTCGGTCGCGGCTGGGCTGCCGTTTCCACGCCACCACAGCGCAAGAGACTGAGTCCCACGCTTGAGGGTCCCCTCGAAGTCGTCCACTATTACGGTTCCGGAACGTAGGCACAGTTCCACAAAATCCAATGGCGCTTCACAACCTCCAAGATTGACATGGACGATGTTTGAAACCAACCAGGATGGATCGAAAACAGGAGACGAGGCGGTTGTCGCGGTGACAACCATCTGGACATCTTCTACCGCGCTTTGTGCTGTATCGCAGCCCTTGAGGAGAAACGGAACCTCCCCCACGGATTTTCGCACCGACGATAGATCAAGGTTCGGTGAGTATATCCGGACTTCCTCGACGGGAGGCGCCGCGCACTGCGCGAGAAGGCGGATAGTGGTTCGGACAAGTTCGCCCGAGCCCAGGAAACCGATGGATCGCGCACGTGATCGATGTTGAATAATACACGCATAGGAAGCAGTGCGCAGGGAAGACAAGAGAAGGCATCGAATAATAGTCCGAGGCCGTAAACTTTTCTGATCATAAAGAACATAGAGGGCATCAGCTCTTGAATATCCTCCCTCCCGATTCATCACGTTAGCCCCAATAGCTTTGAATCCCGCGGCATGAGGCAAAAGAGCCGCGAGGACGTTGAGCTTATAACTGAATCGGACTCCAGCGTAACGATCGAGTGTTCCTGGCTCAAGGTCGAGTAGCGCACTTGTCTCTTCGTTCGTAGGAGCTAAAGCGACCTTCCCGTGCCAGCCTTCCTGCTTGCCGCAAAGTTGCTGCTCCACCACCGCGAACATTTCTTGAGCAACATCCCATAGGCCGGCTGCCAGAAGTTCGGATTCTGAGAGAAGTAGCAGCGGCACTCCCGATGCGAATTCGGCCATCGCTATATCCCCACTGTGTTACATCATGCGCAGCGTCCTAGCAAATGACGTTACTCCAGCTTAAGCCCAATAGAACTCCTCGTAGGAGGAAAAGCGATATTTATCGACAGTAGCTGTTGCGAAGCGCCTCTGACAGCAACCGTTCCGAGTTTCGTCTTACCCGTCCCTGCCGAGTTGCTTGAGGATGAGTTCGCGGACGCGGGGGGCGTCAGCTTGGCCACGGGTGGTCTTCATCACCGCCCCAACCAAGGCCCCAACCGCGGCCAGCTTGCCATCACGAACCTTGGCGGCGATATCAGGATGAGCGGCGATAGCCTCAGCCACCGCAGCGCGCAACGCGCTCTCGTCGGTCACCACCGCGAGACCCCGGCGAGCAACAACCTGATCGGGATCGCCCTCCCCGGCCAGCACCCCCTCCAGCACCTGACGAGCCAGCTTGTCATTGAGCGAGCCTTCAACGACCAACATCGCGATGCGAGCTACCTGAGCTGGAGCAATGGGCAGGGCGGTAACCTCCACGGCTTGCTCATTAGCGTGCCGGGCCAGCTCACCCAACCACCAGTTGCGGGCGGCCTCCGGCGTGACGCCGGCAGCCACCGTGGCGGCTACCGCGTCTAAAGCACCCGCGTTCGCCAGGGCTTGCATGTCCGCGTCCGCCAAACCCCACTCGGCTCGCAGCCGGGCGCGCCGGGTCGCTGGCAACTCGGGCAGACTGCCGCGCAGCCGCTCGATCCACTCCTGGGACGGGGCAAGCGGCACCAGGTCGGGCTCGGGGAAGTACCGGTAGTCCTGGGCCTGTTCTTTGCTTCGACCAGGCGTGGTGGTGCCGTCATTTTCGGAAAAGTGCCGGGTTTCCTGCATCACCCGACCGCCCGAGGCGAGCACCGCGGCCTGCCGGCAAATCTCGTGCCGCACTGCTCGCTCCACGGACCGCAGCGAGTTAACGTTCTTAGTCTCGGTGCGCGTTCCGAACTGAGCAGCGCCGTTGGGGCTCAGCGAGACATTGGCGTCGCAGCGCAGTGAGCCCTGCTCCATCCGCACGTCGGAAACGCCGAGCGCCCGGATCACCTCACGCAGCTCAGTGACGTATGCCCGCGCCACCTCGGGCGCCAGCGCGCCAGCGCCGGTGATCGGCTTGGTGACGATCTCGATCAGCGGAATGCCGGCGCGGTTATAATCCACCAGCGAGTAATCGGCGCCGTGGATGCGGCCGGCCGCGCCTCCCAGGTGCAACGACTTGCCGGTGTCTTCCTCCATGTGGGCGCGTTCAATGTCTACCCGGAAGGTTTTTCCGTCAACCTCGATATCGAGATAACCGTCACAACAAATCGGCTCGTCATACTGCGAAATCTGGAAGTTCTTGGGCATGTCCGGGTAGAAATAGTTCTTCCGCGCGAACCGGCACCACTGGGCGATCTGACAATGCAAGGCCAGACCGATCCGCAGCATTGCCTCCACCGCGGCCGCATTGAGCACCGGCAGCGAACCTGGCAAACCCAGACACGTGGCACAGATTTGGCTGTTGGGCGAAGCGCCGAAGTCGGTGGCGCAGCCGCAGAACATTTTGGAAACGGTGTTCAGCTCGACGTGCACCTCCAACCCGAGCACCGGGTCGTAGTCGGCCACCGCGTCGGCGTACGTCATCAGCTCACTAGGTTGAACACTCACGTGGCGGCTTCCTTCTGCTCCTGAGATGCTTCTGCCTTGTCGTTCCGCAGCGCACGCACCAGCAGCACGGTTCCAGTGACAAATACGGCGGCATGCGCCAGGGCGTCGAGAATTTCCCATCGATCGCCGTTGCGACGTGCCGTGCGAATTCCGCGCAGGGCTCGTACGCCGGAAAAGATTTGCGTCCCGATTTTCAGCATCATCCTCTCCTTCTCACAGCTCCGGCGCCTGCGACAGCAGTGGGCCGCCCCACTGCTCGGCATAGGCGGCTTCTAGCGCGGCCCCTATCCGGTAAAGCCGGTCGTCAGCCAGAACAGGCGCGATAATCTGCAAACCGACCGGCAGATTGTCCTCGGGCGCGAGACCGCACGGGATGGACATGCCGGGGTTGCCGCCGAGGTTCACCGGAAGAGTGGCCAAATCGGCCGCGTACATGGCCAGCGGGTCGTCCACCCGTTCGCCCAAGGGGAAAGCGGTGGTCGGCGAGGTCGGTGACACCAGCACATCGACCTGCTGGTAGGCAGCCTCGAAGTCACGAATGATCAAGGTGCGCACCTTCTGGGCTTGACCGTAGTAGGCGTCGTAGTAACCGGAGGACAAGGCATACGTGCCGAGAATGATCCGGCGTTTGACCTCAGGGCCGAATCCGGCCGCCCGGCTAGCCGCCATCACCTCCTCGGCGCCGCGGACACCGTCGTCCCCCACCCGCGGTCCGTACCGCATGCCATCGAAGCGAGCCAGGTTGGAGGAGCACTCGCTGGGAGCGATCAGATAGTAGGCCGGCAGGGCATAGCTGAAATGCGGACAGGAGACCTCGGTGATCTCGGCGCCGAGTTTACTCAGCAGCGCCACGGCTTCGTCTACCCGCTGCGTGACGCCGGCCTGGTAGCCCTCGCCGCGCAACTCCTTGACCACGCCGATACGCATGCCGGTGACATCGGCTTCCCGCGCGGCCTCGACCACTCGCGGTGTCGGAGCATTGATCGAGGTGGTGTCGCACGGATCGTGCCCGGCAATGGCAGCATGCAATAGAGCGGCATCCATCACAGTGCGGCCGAACACGCCCGCTTGGTCCAAGCTGGACGAGAAGGCCACCAGTCCGTACCGGGATACTCCGCCATAGGTGGGCTTGACCCCGACAATGCCGGTGAGCGCGGCCGGCTGACGGATGGAGCCACCGGTGTCGGTGCCAATCGCCAGTGGGGCCTCGAACGCGGCCACCGCCGCGGCGGAGCCGCCGGAAGAGCCACCCGGAGTGCGGTTCAAGTTCCAGGGGTTGTGGGTGGGACCATAGGCCGAATTTTCGGTGGAAGCGCCCATGGCGAATTCGTCCAGATTGGTCTTGCCCAGGATGACGAGACCCGCCTCCCGCAGCCGCCGCACTACAGTGGCGTCATAGGGCGGACGCCAGCCCTCCAGGATCTTGGAACCACAGGTCGTCGGGACGCCAGCCGTGGTGAGGACGTCCTTCAGCGCGATGGGCACCCCAGCGAGCGGACCCAGTCGCTTTGCGACGGCTCGTCGCGCGTCCACGGCCCGCGCCGCGGCCAAGGCGCCGTCAGCGTCGATGTGTAAGAACGCGGAGACTTTCGCGTCGACAGCGGCGATGCGATCCAGGTGGGCCTGGGTCACGTCGACAGCTGACACCTCACCGGCGGCTATAGCGGAAGCGAGCTCAGTCGCGGCGCCGTGGATCAAGTTGACCATTGCTACACCTCCTCGTCCGAGAGGCCAATGCGCGGCACCCGAAAACGCTGGTCTTCGACTGCTGGGGCCGCGGCGAGCGCTTCGGCTGAACTGAGTCCCGGTCGTACCTCGTCGGGTCGCATCACGTTCGTAAACGGTAGCGGATGCGAAGTCGGTGGAATATCAGCGGCGGCCACCTCACCCACTCGGGCTACCGCATTCACAATCGCGTCCAGCTGAGGCGCCAAATGATCGAGCTCCGCGGGCTCCAACCGCAACCGAGAAAGCCGGGCAAGGTAAGCGACCTGTTCGCGGGAAATACCAGGCATACGTGCTCATCCACTTCTTGGCCATAGTGTTGGATAGCTCAATCTTAGGAGAAGTCCACGACCGGCACGGCAGCGGCTGACGCGTAGCGAAGCTTATCCACACCGCTGGGTCGCATTGGCAGCCTCCGGGGATGTGGAAGGTAATCCCGCAGCCATGACGTGGCCTTCTCCGCGGGTAGCGCATCGGAGAGCAACCAGCCTTGAGCCGCGTCGCAGCCCAAGCGGTCGAGCTGGCGCCAGGTCTCATCGTTCTCCACGCCCTCGGCTACCACCCGCAGACCCAGCGCGTGAGCCAGTTGCACGGTGGATTGGACGATCGCGGCATCCTCTTCATCGTCCACCAGCCGGGCTACGAACGACCGGTCAATCTTGATCTCACTCACTGGCATGCGGCGCAGATGCACCAGTGAGGAATATCCGGTGCCGAAGTCGTCCAAGCTGAGCCGGACGCCCAGTCGATCCAACCCGGCGAGGGTCTCGGCTGCGCGCTGCGGCTCCTCGAGCAGCACCCGCTCGGTGATCTCCAACTGCAAGGCTGAGGGCGGGACCTCGTAGCGATGCAGCCCAGCCGAGATCATCGCGACGAAATCCGGAGCGTGAATGTCGCGCATGGTCACATTGACCGCGACCGGGATAGTCAGCCCAGCCTGCCACCAGCGGGCCACCTGGGCCAGGGCAGCGTCGATGACGTACTCGGTGAGGCGCGGCATCAGTCCGGTCTGCTCAGCTAGCGTCACGAATTCGTCTGGACTCATCGGGCCGCGGCTGGCGTGCTCCCACCGCACCAACGCTTCGAAACCGATGATGTTCCCTTCCACGAAGGCCACTTTGGGCTGGTAGTGCAGCTGCACCTCGCCATCGTCCAGCGCCCGGCGCAGATCTCCCAGCAAGGCCAGCCGGTCGGGGGTGTAGCGGTCCCGTTTGACCTCATATGTCTCGACGCCGCCGCGGGACTCCTTGGCCAAATACATGGCCACGTCCGCGCGTTGCAGCAGGCTTTCCACGTCAGCGGCGTGGTCCGGGTAGAGAGCAATGCCCACACTGGCCTCCAGATCGAGGACCAGACCGTCCAGATTAAACGGCTCAGCGAACACCGCGACCATCCGGACAGCGACATCGCGGGCAGCTACCTCATCCCGTACCGCGGGCAGCAGTATGGCGAACTCGTCCCCGCCCAGGCGGGCTACGGTATCACCCGGTCGCAGGCTGCCCTGCAGCCGCGCAGCTACCATGGTGAGGAGCCGATCCCCAGTGAGGTGCCCCAGCGTGTCGTTGATCTCCTTGAACCGATCCAGGTCGAGCAGACATAGGCCCATCCGTTGCTCTCGACGCCGGGCCTCGGCCAGTGCTGCCTGACTGCGTTGCAGCAGCAGCTCCCGATTGGGCAGGCCGGTCAGTCCGTCACGCAACGACTGGCTCTCGTGCTCCCAGAAGCTCGCGTCATTGCGATACACCGCGATCAGCGGCACCAGGAACAGCGGAAGCAACCAGGGACGATAGGCGGCCACCACGGCGACAAGCGGAGAAAGCGCCAACAACGCGGAGGTGACTACCGCCTGATAAACAATCCTGTCCCGGACCACGTCGAGGAAGCGCTGGGAGTCTTCTAACGCCGTAGCCAGCCATGACAGCACGTGATAGGTAACAAAATAGGCCAGACCAGCCATGGCGATGACGAGAACGTGTCCCCCCGAAGGCGCCCACGGCTGGGATGGGACACTACCCAAGCCCGCGGCGGCCAACACTCCAGCGGCCACGGCAAGGCTAAGCGTGTGCTGCCCGACGTGGAACGCAATGCGCCACCAGGAGTGCCGACAGCGCAATCCGGTGAGCAGGGCGGCCGCGGCTTGCAGTATCACTGCGAATGGCACGCCAAATACCAGCAGCACAGCAAATGTAACCGCGGTCGATGTGGTAATTCCGCTGGTTTTGGCGCGTCCCGAGATCAGGATAGGGCGCACTTCACCCACGATGACCAACGCGGTGACAATCCACAACCCCGGCATAGCCACCAGCGCCCACACCTGATGTTCAGCCATCCTGGCGACGACGACCGCTCCCACAGCGACCCCGCCCACTGCCACCGCGGCGACATAACTGAACAGTCGCGTCGGATGCGCGAGGGCCCACGGGTCCGAATGCCCTGCTTGACGCATGCCCGCTCCTTGGGAAAGCTACCCCCCGCTGACACTACATAGAGGTTACGACCAGGAATATGCCCACCGTGGTGGAGTTTCCACTACCATCATTGCGCGAGGGTCCTATCATCCGATAGCTCTCTTCCCGTCCTAGCTAATGGAGCAGCTGCTCCAGGGCCCGCCTTGAGTAGCTGGGCAAAACCTGTCTCATCGAGAATGGGCACCCCCAGGGATAGTGCTTTGTCATATTTTGACGCTGGATTCGTGCCCGCGACAAGGAAATTCGTCTGCTTCGACACCGAACCGGTGACTTTTCCGCCGAGATTACGCACGGCTTCGATAGCACCGTCGCGGCTATAACTCGTCAACGTCCCGGTGATGACCACCGTGATGCCGTCCAAGGGCCGTGGCCGCATGTCGGTTTCGGACTCGGCGAGTCGCACCCCGGCGGCCCGCCATTTATCGACTACTTCAGCGTGCCAATCAACGGCAAACCAGTCGACCACCGCTTGTCCAATGATCGGGCCGACTCCTTCCACCGCTGCCAGTGCCTCTAGCGAGGCGCCAGCGATGCGGTCCACATCCCGAAACTCCCTGGCCAGCGCCTGAGCCGCGGTAGGACCAACATGACGAATGGACAGCGCCACGATGATCCGCCACAACGGCCGCGTCTTGGCCTGCCGCAATGAAGCGAGCAGTTTGTACGCATTGGCGGTGAGCGTGTCATCCTTCTTCACAAAGAACGGGCAGGCCGCTAACTTGGCTTCGGTGAGGAAGAAAATATCACCCTCATCAGTGAATAAATCCGAATTTAATAAGGCCACAACGGCTTCGTACCCCAAAACCTCGATGTCGAGCGCTGCCCGGCTGGCTAGATAGAACAGCCGTTCCCGAAGCTGGGCCGGGCACGATCGATTGTTGGGGCAGCGGATGTCGATATCTGCCTCGCTGGCCGGCCGGAGCGGGGTGTGACATTCGGGACAGCGGCCAGGCATCACAAAAGGCCGCTCGCTGCCGTCCCGCGTTTCGACCACGGGCCCCAGGATCTCGGGAATCACATCACCGGCCTTGCGCACCACAACGGTGTCACCGATCAGCACACCCTTGCGCTTGACCTCGTCCTGGTTATGCAGGGTGGCCAGCTCTACCGTGGAACCGGAGACCTGAACCGGCGTCATCACCGCGTACGGGGTGACCCGGCCGGTGCGACCTACGTTGACCCGGATATCCAGCAGCGTGGTGGTGACCTCTTCCGGCGGGTATTTGACGGCGATCGCCCAGCGCGGCGCCCGTGAGGTGGCGCCGAGCCGGCGCTGCAACGCGATATCGTCGACCTTGACGACGACGCCGTCGATCTCGTGGGTCATGGTGTGGCGGTGCTCGCCGTAATAGGCGATGTACTCGCGGACTTCTTCCAGGGTGTCCAGCACCCGGGCTTGCTCCGAGACGGGCAGCCCCCAGGACCGGAACGCCGCGTACGCCTCGGACTGCCGGGCCGGGTCAAATCCCCGCCGAGCCCCCATGCCGTGCACCACCATGCGCAGCGGGCGCGCAGCGGTGATCCGGGGATTTTTTTGCCGCACCGAACCGGCCGCGGCGTTACGTGGATTGGCGAACGGGGCCTTGCCGGCTTCCACCAGGGTCGCGTTGAGTTCGCTGAAGTCGGCCACCGGGAAATAAATCTCCCCCCGCACCTCGACCAACTCTGGCACCGGATGCTCCGCGCTGCCGGCAAGCTGATTGGGCACGCCCGTAATGGCCCGGATATTGAGAGTGATGTCTTCGCCGGTGCGGCCATCTCCCCGGGTGGCGCCGCGTATTAGCTGGCCGTGCTCATAGACCAGGCTGACGGCCAGCCCGTCCACCTTCAGCTCGCACAGGTAACCCGGATGCTCCCCAACCTCGCGGGCGATCCGGGTGTTCCACGCCGCCAGCTGCTCATCCGTAAAGGCGTTGTCCAGGCTCAGCATCCGCTCCACGTGTTCCACCGGGGTGAACAGCGTGGAAAAGGTGCCACCTACCCGCTGGGTCGGTGAGTCCGGGGTACGCAGGCTGGGATACCGCTCCTCAATGCCCTGCAGCTCCCACAGCAACGCGTCGTAGTCCGCATCACTGATCGTCGGGCGGTCCAGCACGTAGTAGCGGTACGCGTGCTCGTCAATCTCCTGACATAGCCGCGCGTGCCGCTCCCACGCCGCCACCGGCACACCCGTCACCTCACTCACGCCTAACCTCCGAGCCAGCTGTTTGCGGTCCTGAGTGAGACGTTACCCGCCAGCTCCCCCAGCACCCCGACACAGCGCAACACATCCGTGAAGGGGCCCTTCAACCAATAGGATTGCGTGAAGGGCCCCTTCAACCAACGGGTAAGTAGCTCGGGCGACAAGGGAACACCAGCGACGTGCTGACACTTCGACTCCACCTCACCCAACAGCTTCCAGGGATCACTCCTCCTCGACTCTATGCGGATCCGTCACTTCGCGGGGTTCTCCTATCCCCCACGACCCCCATCTCTGCTAGCCCTCCAGCCTGCCGGAAGGTCGGGATGATGTTCGGGGAGGCCAGTAGCTACGGTTCACGTCACCACGTTGCTCCAAAGCTGCGGTAAGGAAAAATTTCCCGAATGGACCCTTATAAACAAATTTCCCCCACAAATTCTCCACCCATAGCAAGAATCCGCCAGAGCTATTAGGAGTAATGCGGAGTCTTCTATTTCCATCCTGACTGTACAATTGTATTAATCTTTCAACTTCACCAAGTTCAGCGGGTCTATATCTACCTTCTCCTATGGAAACCGCCAGATCTGTGGGACCTAAAACTTTTCTGAATTTTGGATCGGCTAAATCGATTTCTTTACCATTTAGAGGCGGATGATAATTTCCTACGTACATGAAACCGTGATCCCAACCATAGGGAGGATTTCTTGTTGTTCTGCACCACCTTATATCTTCGCCAGAAATACTAGGTTTAGAAAGAGTAAGTTCTCCCGATTCCCCCCGAGATGGCTTGCCTTTTAATTCTCCAATAAGCTGATCGAGTTCAGGATCAGAGAGTTCTCTGAGATCATTCCCCAGTCTGTAAGCTGGATCTACGGGATGGGAATCTGGCGCTCTGGGAGTGCTATCAGTTCCTGGGTCAGCAGCTGAACTATCGGGCGATGTGGCTCCGCCTTTCGGCCCTGAAGCTCCGCGGGAACGGCGAAACATAGATCTGCCCCCGAATTTTCATTCTTGCAGAATTAGCGACGACGTAATGTAGCGGATGTTCCATCTGGCACCATATTGATATGCCAAGTTATTTTGTCTCCTGGTTTCCTTCCTCTTATTTCTACTGATTGTAAATTGTCTTCCTCTCCTCTACGAAAAGTACCCGGAACACGGGCTAGTCTTTTCACATTCTCCGAGGGGTGCCAGTCCCCCCCGGTCCTTCCCTTCAGGCATTTGATCGCCCCCCGGAGCAGTGGGATTATCTACCATCGGTTTATCCCCTCTTTTCGCTATGTGATGACGTTCTCTTAAGGGACAGCGCCTGCAGCATGACTTCCAAGAGCTTCGGCAAATCTTGAAGCGACATCAACACGTACAGGACCCCGGAATTCATCGGCGAAATTGGTACTCCGAGGGACACTTCTTGCAGAAGGAAGTCCCGAGTCGTCCGCAGGGTGACTAGATGATCCTATCCCTACCGGAGTCACCTCGACATTTGAGACAACATCGCCTTTTACTCCTGGAAGGTCGGCGGCTCTGGCCTCCATCAGTCCACCTCTTTGTCTTTTTGGCGCTCACGCCAGGCTTCGGGATAGAGCACCTGGATGGACCACGGGGATTGAATGTTCAGGAAAGCCATGGCTTCCTCGAGACGCTCGGGTTTGTCGTTGGCGTGGCTGAGCTGAGACGCGGCCTGCTCGTAGGCGGGAGGCTCAAGATACCCATGCAAAGCCGTCTTTGGATCATGCCACGAAGAGGGCTCTAGCTTCAAGACCGCGAACTGCTCTTCAGCGGTTTTTCCGGTGAGATCAAGGCCGCGTTGCCGCCATTCCTCGGTGCGTGGGTGGGGACGACCGGATGGATAGTCACCGGACCAAAAAACCCGGAAGACATCGATCCAACGATATCCCCCGCCCTGCCATTCGATTTCGCCGCCGTCACAAAGCTCCGGGTTGCCGTCGAGTCGTTTTCTGGCCTGAGTAGCGATGTGCTGGGCTAGATCTTCGGGACGGTAGTGGATGACCAGCCCGGCATAGCGAGTGTCGACAGTAGCCTGAGCAAGGTGAGTGAGGGCGCAATCCAGCAGCCTGGGCTCGGCCCGGCCCCGCAGGTGATCGAGCCACTGCGGATCGGGACGAGGCTCGGGTTCCCCGACGATGTGGGCGATGGTGAGCAGCTCAATCCACAGCACTAACCGGGAATCCTCAGCCAGACGGCGAGCCTCGGTCATTTCCCGTAACGTGCAAGCCCGCTGTTGGCAGGCGGCGCCGCAGGCAGCGCTACGGGTCCGGCAGATCCCGACGCTGCGCTGGACATCCGGCACGTGCTCCCGGTCCTCCCCTAGCGGCATGCGCACCAGCAGCGGACGGTCCATGCCGTCGCTGAAGACCGCGGCCTGGCCCGGCGGCAGGGTGACCACATACTGCGATTTGGGCTCGTCCAAGTTCATGGTGGCGCCCACGGCGAACCGGTCATCGTGAGCGGGCAAGCGATGGACGATTTTCAGCGCGGTGTTTTTCACCACGTCAGGAATGATCTTGCTGGGAATCTGCTCAGCAATCACCATGCCTTCGCCATACGCCCGAATCTCCGCCAGCAACCCGGCGAACAGCTCCACCGCGTGAGCCGCGGGAGTTCCTTCCATGCTGGCTTTGAGCAGCCGGTGCGCTTCTTCCACCACGGTGACGTGCCGCAGCCGTGTCGGCTGCCCGCTGTCGTTCTGGTGACGCAGCCGCAAGTGCTCCACCAGCCGCATCAACACCGTGCCGATGAAGAACGCCTTGTCCTGGTCGTTGCCGATGTCTTCCAGCTCGAACACCACATTGCGGCGCAGCAGATCACCCACATCCAGGGGATGGCCACCCTCAAAGAACCGGCCGGGGGTGCCTAAGCGCAGGCTGCCGATGCGGATGTCGATGAACCCCCGCACGTCCCCGGTGAGCTCCTTGCCGTAACCGATGTGTTCGACCACGTCCTGGGCGGTGCGCTGCAAGTCCCCCAGACTGGGATATTTAGGGTTAATTCCCGGGTAGCGGGATTCGCCGAGGGCCAGCTCCCATCCCAGGTCCTCGTAGCAGCGGGTGAGCGCGCGGCTGAGCACCTGGGGAAACGGCTCGTGCGCCTCGAAGGCGGCCAGGAACAGCGCGCGCACCAGGTCGATGTGGGTTTGCAGCGGGAAACCCGGCTCGGGCTCCAACGGGTTGAGCGAAACCGGCAGGGCGTCGGCTTGGCCGGGACGGATCACCGCTACGTCCCCAGCTGCGCCCAGCCGCCCGGCCATGCGGGCATACTCGGCCTTGGCCGGCTCAATCACCAGCCAGGGGATGTCAGCCCGATGCAGTTCTTCCAGCAACGCCCGCACGGTTTGCGACTTGCCAGCTCCGGTGGCGCCGCAGACGAAGGTGTGCCGGTTGAGCGTGCCTGGGCTGACCTGGAACGGGCCAGCCGACTGCAAGCCGGCATCCAGTACGGTGCCCAGCGGAATCTCACCGACCACCTCTGGCATGACGTCGAAGGTATGCGCGGTGACCAGTCGAATTCCCGGCAGTTCACGGACGGGAGGCCGAGCTAATGCCGCCAGCAGCTCACTGGAGCCCAGAAACGGCGAAGCGCCGAGCTCAGCGTCATCGAGCGTAGCCGGCATAATGTCGTCGAAAGCGGCGATCTTGGAGGTGGGATGCAGGGTATAGGGCAACCGGGACAGACTGCAGGAATGTCACAGCAGCGCGGCAACGCGGAAAGCCGCATCCTCGTCCGCCCCACCCACCAGCACGTGGACGTTCCAGAGCCCGGCGCGCGTTGCCTGGGCCAACTCACGGTACCGGGCTTCCGCCCGCTCGAGGGCGATGCGGTCTTTTTCCGCGACGTCCCTGCGGTCTCGCAGCCGGGGGATCTGCGCCTGCAACGCCCGCATCTGCTCACCGATCACGGCGGGATCGATCGGCTCAGCCGTCACCAGCCAGGCGAACGGCGTGCCAGCCAGGTGGGCCACGTAGTCATCGAACGTGCTGGTCGGTTCTGGTTTGGCTTCTTGCGGTGAGGTAGCAGTGAGCGCGTCGACTACACCAGTGCACCGCAACCACGACGGAAAAGCCCGCAACGAGGCGAAAACCTCCTCGACTGTCAGCCTCTTCCCGCGACTACCCGGAGGGTAAAGCGGGCTGACCTCGGAAGTATCCGTAATGCCGAATGCCGCTTCACCACCCAGGATGACCCGCAGCGGGCCGTGTGCTTCACCGCGAACCCACGCCGCGACCAGGGGATTGCCCCCGGCGTAAGCGCCGACCAGCGTGGGCAGCAACGCCGCTGTCGTGGCCGCGAGCCTATCGTGCTGCCGGTCAGCGTCTTGCGCTACTGGCACCTCGGTGAGGCGGCAGAAGCGCTGGTCAACGGGAAGCATGCGGGTCATTCTGGCTCCCGGCCGTGTGAGGAGCTGAGGAACGGCTCGTCCTGGACATTCGGCAGGGTGAGGATGGCAGGGTTGCAATCCCCGAACCGGGGGCCACGGGGGTCATGCTTGTCCACAAAGAGAAAAGCTGTGGGATACAGCTCTTGCAGGTTCGTCGGTTCCACCGTGAATTCGTGCACCCGCTGCCAGGTGGCAGTTTCCCCGGTCGTGGTTCCGCCTCCCTCGGCGTGGCTGACTCCCCAGGTGCGGGATGTTGTGACGCCGGTGGTGGTGGAGTCTTGATCGCCGGTGGACAGCCCCTCGTTCAGGCTATTTCCCTCGGCAAGGTTGCCACCGCCGAGGGGGTCGCGCAGAGTCTTGCCGGAGCTGCGGGAACGCTGAGTGCCTGTGGTGTCGGAGGTTTGGTCTCCGATCGAGTCACTGATGCTGTACGTGGCCGTGATCGAGGTGTTTTCCTGCACGGACGTGGTGAACTGGCTGACGGTGAACTTATGCGCCCGGCCGATGAACTCGGCTGCTTGGGTGGCTTCGTCCTTGTTGCCCAAGCGCATGAAGAACACGGCCTCGCCGCTGCCCAGCAGTTTGACCGCGTCGTCCCGCAGGTGGCGGAACAGGTACACCAACCGGATACCGCGCTGCCGGCCGAGCCGATCCAACCGCTCCAGATGAGCTCGTCGTAGCTCGTCGGCGCCCGCGATGAGCAGCACGCGCTGGCCAGCTGAGCTATCGGGTTCTCGTCTGATGTCATGAATCACCAGCTGCATCAGCAGATGGGTCAGCAGCTCAGTAGTGAGGTCGGGGCCGCGCTCGGTGATGCTGACGACGCGTAGCTGTGCCTGACCGGCTGCTAGCGACCGGGCGCCTTCGAGCCGGCTGCCCAACGGCGCCAGGTGATGCAGCCGGGCGGCCAGCGTGACCACCCGGGGCTCGATAGTCCGGCGGGCCGCTTCCCCGAACTCCTCACTCACCTGCTCGTACTCCTGTGCGGTCAATGTCGTTCCAGCGCCGGTCGGTGGCGGTTCTTGGCGCAGCAGTACCCGCAGCGCCGCGCATACCCGGGCTATCGTCAACCGCTCATGAAGGACCTCACACACCTTGCGGAGCACTTCCGCGTCCATGCTGCGGGCCTCATGGGTGGACTCCTTATCCATCGCGTGCAGCGTTTCCACCAGGATGGCGCTGACCTCATGAGCAGTCAGCCCAGCGAAGGCATCCACGTCCGCCATCTGATCGGGCAGCGTGAGAAGGTCAGTACGGCAGCGCTGCCGCGTAGCGAGCTGGACGAGATCACCGGCCACCTCCTCTTGCGACAGATCAAGAATGTTGACCTGCGCGCCACTGCCAAGCAGGGACGCGCCCGTCGCGGCAAGCAGGGCCCGCCAACCGGTTGCCACGCCCCCGAAAATATCCACCCGTTCCATGCTCCGGCTCGGGCAGATGGGACCCCACTGCGGTGTGGTGGCCAACCGGGCGCGTTCCCGCCAGTCGTGCTCGTGCTTTTTCCGGGTCCAGTTCGCGAGCTGCTCACGTTGCTGTTGCTGGGCGGCTTCGCATTGCCGCAGCCAGGCCTGGTGCGCTGCCTCGGCGCGACGGCGTAGCCGCCAGAGGCGGCCAGTGGCGAGCCACGTAAACGCGCTTCCCGCGATCACCGGCACACTCGCGGCCACCGGATTCACCAAGCCACCGAGCAGCCCGGTGGAGGCGAGCATGCCGGCGGCGCTCAGGTAGTGCCAGCTACGCTGGCGTAGCGCCGTTTCCATGCGCGGAGCGGCCTGCCGCGCCCAGCTCGGGCTAGGCATAGGCGTCAAGGGAGGATCGTCGGGAAATGCTTCCGCTGCCGTGTCTGGCTCTCGGTATTGCCAACCCCACCGTTCTACGGACGTGAAAAGGCGCTCCGCCGGCAGATTACGTTCACCGGACCCCACCACAGGTCACCCTCCTTCTGACGTCATGTCGTCGACCAATTGATAGCTCATCCGTTTGGGCATCAACGCACTCCTGCCTCAAGGGCGGCCTTGCCTTGACCCAGCGCGGTAATCTCTGTTCGGTATTGCCGAATCTTCTGGTACGCGATTTTCTTCCTGGCATCCCGGGTCATGTCATCCTGGACCGCAAACGGATGATCGCATGCCCGGCACCGGGACGCCGCGTAACGCGACCACGCCCCGCATCGCGAACATGACCGGTGAGTAAGGTGCCGGGATTCTTCCCCGATGCACCGCTCGGTATGAATGACCCGCCGCCAGCCTTCCAGCGACTGGGAAAGCGAACTGGCGAGGTCAGCATCACGAACGGCCCAGCCTCCCGCTTGGGTCACCGCGTCCTGAACCCGACGCAGCGCGCGGCGGGCTGATCCACTTCCGCGAATGCGGGTCAGCAAGCCACCGTGCCCGGATTGCTCAGAACGGCAGATGGACATGACCACCGGGTAGTAGCCGAGCACCATCAGCAGCAGCTCCGCCCCGGACCGTTCATGTCGCCACACTCGAGATAGCAGCACTCCCGCCGATTGGTGATCCGCCACCGGATGCCACCCACCCTCAGCGGCTATCGCCCGGTCGAGCAGATCGATCGTGGCGGACGTGGGGAAAGCGCCGGGAAGAGCCACGTGAGCGTAGCGACGGCCCACCCATGCGGGGAAAACCCGACGCGGCGTGGGCGCCTGAGTTTTCGAGTCACGTGACCAGCCCAGCAGCGCACTCATCACACTCCATGTGATAAGTCTTCCCCGTGAGTTGACGGCTGATCGCACTCCTGACACTCTCCCGCTCCCCCCCGGCAATTAGGGATCTCCTTCAACGATAACGACAATCAGCCACCGTCTACCAGTACCGCGGCAAAACTCACAACGATCTTCAGCAAATTTTGCCAGGTTTGGGGGGATTAATGGGTTC
>Ga0187894_10002352_pt1 | contig 22723 bp, 20 predicted proteins | sample GBC1701081metaG_FD_136650 | JGI IMG/M metagenome (GOLD analysis project Ga0187894, IMG submission 136650) | White microbial mat communities from a lava cave in the Kipuka Kanohina Cave System on the Island of Hawaii, USA - GBC170108-1 metaG ... | reverse complement strand
CCAGGCGCCGTTCGACAAGGCCAAGCCGGTGATCGACAGCTTCGCGCGCGCCTGCGTTCTGATCGGTTCGTCCGGTGCCGGCCAGCTCACCAAGATGGTGAACCAGATCTGCATCGCCGGCCTGGTGCAGGGTCTGGCCGAGGGCATCAATTTCGGCATGAAGGCCGGCCTCGACATGGAGAAGGTGATCGGCGCTATCTCCAAGGGCGCAGCACAGAGCTGGCAGATGGAGAACCGCTGGAAGACGATGGTCGAGGACAAGTTCGAGTTCGGCTTCGCCGTCGACTGGATGCGCAAGGACCTCGGTATCTGCCTCGACGAGGCCAAGAGCAACGGCGCCCAGCTGCCGGCGATCGCGCTGGTCGACCAGTTCTACGCCCGTGTCCAGGCGCGCGGCGGCCGGCGCTGGGACACCTCGAGCCTGATTCAACTGCTTGCCAAGCCGTAACGGTCATCCCGAACGTAGCGAGCGATCTCCCGCGGAAGACGTACGGTGCGTCATTCGCAGGAGATTCCTTGCTTCGCCCGGGATGACATAACAGGGTTAGAAAAATTATCGCGAGGGGTGACAAAGCCTCAGTTGTCCGAGATAGCGATTCAAACCACCATCCCGGTTAGAACAATTGGAGGCGCCCAATGTACAAGCTCTATGCGCATGCTGGCTGGGGATCGGCGCTCACCGAGGCGCAGCTCGCCTGGTACGGCCTGCCCTTCGACATCGAAGACGTCGGCAATCTCTTCCGCTCGAAAGAGGCGCGCGAGAGCCTCTCGAAGGTCAATCCGCTGGCGCAGCTGCCGACCCTGGTGCTGCCCGACGGCCGCATCATGACCGAGAGCGTTGCCATCACCCTCCACTTCGCCGACAGCGCGCCGGCCGGCAAATCACTGGTGCCGGCGGCGCCGGGTGCGGAACGCGACGTGTTCTTGCGCTGGCTGGTGTTCCTGGTCACCAACATCTATCCGACGTTCACGATCGGCGACGATACCAGCCGCTGGATCTCCGGTGACGCACCGCGCAAGGAGCTGCGCGACGCCATGGTGGCTTACCGGCAGCGGTTGTGGGGCATGGTCGAAACCGCGACGGGCGAGGGCCCGTGGTTCCTCGGCTCACGCTTCTCGGCGATCGATGTCTATGTCTCGGTGATGACGCGCTGGACGCCGCAACGCGCGTGGTTTGCGGCCAATACACCCAAACTGCACGCGATCGCACAGCGTAGTGATGCGGTGCCCGAACTGGCCGCAGTGTGGCAGCGCAACTACCCGCCGGCTGCGGCCGCCTGACGGTCGCGTGCGCTACGGCCGGCGCGGGCTTACCCGCGCCGGCTCATTGCGACGTGGCGCACGCCGACGATCTCGCCGAGGCAATTACCGACGTGACGCGCGGTGTCGGGATCCAGTCCCTCGACCTGCAGATCGACGCTCAGCGTATCCTCGATGCCGTGCACATCGCGCTCGACGCAGCGACTGGCGTGGACAACCAGCGGTACAAGACCGCGCTTGGCGACGAACTCAAGCACGCGTGGCAGCAGGCCCGGTGATGGATCAGCGCTCACGCCGTAACACCACACCGGCTCGTCGAGAGCATGCACGGCAGGACGCACCTGTTCAGGTGCGGAGAAACGGCGAAACGACGAGGAAGATGTGGACGGCTCAGCGGCCGTGGCGGCAGACATGGATGCGCTCCTTGAACGGACGAACGAAACAGCCTTCGACCCGGACCCGATGTGGGGCCGGGCGGCTAATTCGCCGACCGATGAGCGCGTGCATCCGCATGACCGCTACAGTACGCTCGCCGCCACATCGAAGCAAGATCAGCGGAGCACGTCATGCGTCTGCAACTCGTCACCTGGCCAGATGTGGAGCAGTACCTTAAGAGCAGCACCGGCATCATCGTTCCGATCGGTTCGACCGAACAGCATGGCCCCAATGGCCTGGTCGGCACCGATGCGCTGACGGCGGAATTCATCGCTCACGGTGTCGGTGAGAAGACCGGCGCGCTGGTGGCGCCGACCATCTCGGTCGGCATGGCACAGCATCATCTGGGCTTTCCTGGCTCGATGACATTGCGGCCCTCGACCCTGATCGCAGTCGTGCGCGACAATATTCAGTCTCTGATGCGCCATGGTTTCACACGATTCTTCTTTGTGAATGGACATGGCGGCAATATTGCAACCGTGACGGCTGCGTTTTCCGAGATCTATGCCGAACGCTCGCTGCAGCGCGGCAGCAACGCGCCGTCGGTGAAGTGCAAGCTGCGCAATTGGTGGGAGGGATCGGCTTCGCGGGCCCTGTCGAAGGAGTTGTACGGCAACCAGGAAGGCAGCCATGCGACGCCGAGCGAGGTGTCGCTCACCTTCTACATGCATCCGCAGACCGAGAAGAAGGTGCCGATGGAGCCCGAGGTGGCGCCCAACGGCAGCTTCGCGGATGCCGACGATTATCGCAGCACGTTCCCCGACGGCCGCATCGGCTCCAACCCCAACCTGTCGACCGCGGCGCACGGCAAGCGCATTTACGAAGTCGCGGTCGAAGAAGTGGCGCGCGACTATCTGGCGTTCGCCGCGACGTAGAATCTGACGGAGGAACCGATGATCCCGACCGCCGCCGAGCGTGACACGATCTTCAAGGCTTTCGGCCGTGCTTTCTTCAAGCAGGATCTCGACGCGATGTACCAGGTGGTGACGCCGGACTTCGTGTGGAGCGTGCAGGGCGGTGACGCGCCGCGGCAGCTGACATCGCGCGAGGCGATCGTCGCGTATTTCGCCGAGCGCAAGCAGCAGGTCGAGAACCTGCGCTTCCACGACGTGGTCTATCACCACGCGTCGGACGCGACGTTCATGACCTTCCGCCTCACCGGCACCGACAAGGCGACCGGTCGTGCCTTCGAGAACGTCGGTGTCGAGCGCTACACGTTCCGCGACGGCCGCCTGGCGGTGAAGGACGTCTATACCAAGCCGGCCAGTACGGCATGACCGACGAGCGTGACCCGGCGGTCCGCGTTCCCGGCATCGTGCAGCGTTATCTGGCGCGCTTTCCGGCCGAGAAGGCGCGGCTCAAGCCGTTGCTCGATCGGCTCGCCGATCCGGTGGACCTGTTCTCACGCACGTCGATGTCCGGTCATGTCACCGGCAGCGCCTTCGTTGTCGATCCCGGGCGCGATGTCATGCTGCTGGTGCATCACGCGACGCTCGATCGCTGGCTGCAGCCGGGTGGTCATGTCGATGCTGGCGAAAATCCCAAGGATGGTGCTGCGCGCGAAACCTGGGAAGAGACCGGACTGCAGCGGTTCGTTTCCAGCGATTGGACCAGCGACCCATCACTGCCGCTCGATATCGATCCGCACATGATCCCGGCCAACGCCCGCCGCGGCGAGCGCCAGCATTATCATTTCGATTTCCGCTATCTCTTCATCGCCGATTCGACCCAGCCGCTCACGGCACAGGATGGCGAGGTGAAGGACGTGCGCTGGGTGCCCGTCGCGTCCCTGCCGGACAATGATCCGGACGGTGTCTGGAAGATCGTCGTCGGCAAGCTGCGCGACGTGCTGCGAGCGTGATCGGTCCTATTCAGCGGCTGCGCGCAGCGGCGGCGCCAGCCGCGCCGCAGCCCGCTCGCGACAGGCGGCGGTGAAGGCTTCGAACAGTTTTATCGACAACGGATTCTCGCGCGCCTTGTGCTCGGGGTGCCACTGCACGGCGCAGACGAAACCGGGGGCGTCGATGACGCTGGCCGCTTCGATCTGGCCGTCGGGGGCCACCGCTTCGACGCGCAGGCGTGGCGCCAGGCGATCGATGCCTTGGCCGTGCAGCGAATTGACCTCCGCCTCCGTGCAGCCCAGCAACGCGTGAAGCTGGCCGCCCGGCGTGATGGCGATGGCGTGTGCCGGTTCGAGCTTGGGCTCCATCGCATCAACCCGCGGTGCGCGATGATCCAGGCGGCCGGGGACTTCCTCGACGTGCTGGTGCAACGTGCCGCCCAACGCCACGTTCAGCTCCTGAAAGCCGCGGCAGATAGCGAACAGGGGAACCGCGCGCTCGATGGCACGGCGGATCAGCGGTAGCGTGGTCATGTCCCGTGCCGGATCGGCGGCAACGCCACGGCGCGCCGGCGGGCCGCCATAGTGCGCCGGCTCGACATTGGATGGGCTGCCGGTCAGGATGATGCCGTCCAAGACGTCCAGCACGCGGTCGATGTCCAGGCCGTCCTCGCCGGCACCGACGGCCGGCAGGATCAGCGGCACACCGCCGACGACATCGGTAACAACCTGGATGTACTTCTCGCCGACCGTATGAGCAGTCCACACCGTGATCGTGCGCCGGCAGGCGGAGACGCCAATCAGCGGGCGCAGGGCGCGAGACATAGGGTTCTGAGCCTCATGTAGCCGTCTGTACCGTCATTTTCGTGCAGTTTGCATGCCACGGCAATTGCCGGTATTCGCTGCCAGCCATGCCCATCGACCCCGGTGTCATCCCGCCTGAAACGGCGGTTCGAATCGCTGCCGAGCTCGAGCAGATCGAGGCTCGCCACAACGTGGCGGTGCTGTTCGCCATCGAATCGGGCAGCCGGGCCTGGGGCTTTCACTCCCCTGACAGCGACTTCGACGTCCGCTTCGTCTATGCCCACCGGCTCGACTGGTATCTGACGGTGCGGCCGGGCCGCGACGTGATCGAGGCGCCGATCAGCGAGGGACTCGATATCTCGGGGTGGGACGTGCGCAAGGCCCTGGCGCTGGCATGCAAGTTCAATCCCGTGCTGCCCGAATGGCTGCGCTCCCCCATCGTCTATCGCTGGCAGGCGGACCTGGCTGACCCGCTCAACCGTTTCGTCGGCCCGGAGCCAGGGCTGGTCGCCACGCAGCGGCACTATCACGGTCTGGCAAAACGGCAGTTTCTCGGCGATATCGACGGGCGCGATTCAGTGCGCCTCAAGAAGTACTTCTATTCGATCCGGCCGGCGCTGGCGCTGCTTTGGCTGCGCCGCCGGCCCGACGATCCATTACCCATGGACATGCCGACCCTGCGCGCTGGCGTGGCTCTCGATCCCGCGATCGTGCAGGCGATCGACCATCTGCTATCGCTCAAGGCACAGGCCCACGAACTGGGCATGGGATCTCGCGTGCCGGTGCTCGACGATTTCATCCGTGGCGAGATCGACACGGCCGCGCGCTGGCTGGCCACACAGCCGTCAACACCCGGCGCCGATGTAGGCGCTGCCGACTGGACTCTGCGCACCATCATTCGATCTGCCGATGCCGTTATCGCGGCGCGGCGGGATGACGGTGTCGCCGCGCGCTAGCAATCCCGCCTTCCCGCGCCCCGGCGTCCGGCCCTATGCTGCGGCATTCCACAGGACGAGGGAGATCGACATGCAGAAGCGCAAGCTGGGGCGATCCGGGATCGACGTGGCGCCGTTGGCGCTGGGCGGCAACGTTTTCGGTTGGACGGCCGATGAGGCGCGGTCCTTCACTCTGCTCGACGGCTTTGTCGCCGCCGGCTTCAACCTGATCGACACGGCTGACGTCTATTCGGTGTGGGCGCCCGGACATAAAGGCGGTGAATCGGAAACCGTGATCGGCAACTGGCTGAAGCAGCGCGGCGGTCGCGACAAGGTAGTCATCGCCACCAAGGTCGGCATGCAGATGGCACCCGACCGCATGGGCCTCGCCAAGGCCTATATCCTGCGCTCGGCTGAAGAGTCGCTGAAGCGGCTTCAAACCGACTACATCGATCTCTATCAGTCGCACCGCGACGATCCCGACACGCCTCTGGAAGAGCGGTTCGAGGCCTACGCCCAGCTGGTGAAGCAAGGCAAGGTGCGCGCAATCGGGGCCTCGAATTACGATGCCGCGCGGCTGAAGGCGGCGCTCGAGGCCAGCGCCAAGCTCGGCGCGCCGCGTTACGAGACCCTGCAACCGCACTACAATCTGTGCGAACGCGGCCTCTTCGAGGGCGCGCTTCAGGATCTGTGCGTCAAGGAGCAGATCGGCGTCATCGGCTACTACTCACTGGCGGCCGGGTTCCTCACCGGCAAATACCGCAGCGAGAGCGATCTGGGCCAAAGCGTGCGCGGCGGCGGCGTGAAGAAGTACCTTGATCCCCGCGGTTTCGGCATCCTGAAGGCGGTGGACAACGTCGCGGCGCAGGTGAATGCGACACCCGCCCAGGTGGCGCTGGCCTGGACCATGGCGCGACCGGCCGTGGCGGCGCCCATCGTCAGCGCCACCACCACGCAGCAGCTTGCCGACATCCTCAAGGCCGTGGACGTGAAGCTCGACGCCGCTGCCATCGCCCGACTTGACGCCGCGAGCGCGCTACAGGCCGCGGCGGCATCGTAAATCCTCCGCGCAGACCACGGTCGGCTTCCCACCCGGCCCCTCATCCTGAGCGCGCCCCTTCGGGGCGCGCCGAAGGGCGGCCGCCACAGGTGGGAGCTTCGCTTCCACCTGACCCCGCAAGCGGGGAAGGGCAATCACGGCAAGGCGATATAGATGGCGTCGAAGCGTTCGAGCAACGCGCTGTCGCTGGCGATCGCTTCGCGCACGGCCTGCAGGCCGTAACTGCGCTTCGCCAGCGCTGCGAGCTCCCGCAGGTCCCGTCCGGCGAGGACGTGGATTTCAGCCATCGCCAGCTGGCGTGTCGGATCGTCGATCAGGTGCCAGTAGCGGCACGCCATTTCCACGCGCTGCGCAAGATAACGGGGATCGTAGGGCGCCACGGCGATGGCGCGCTGCAATGCGCTGAGGAACAGCGGATCGCGCGGGTTGAGGTCCTGCAATGCCAGGGTCAACAGCGTCCAGGCGGTGGGATGCGCCGGCGACAGCCGGATCGCACGCTTCGCCGCCTCGCTCGCCTGCGCCAGACGGTCGGCGGCGCGCTCCGGCGCATCGGCGCGTGCCGCCTGGAGCAGGCGCATCGCGGCGAGGAGCGCCTCCAGGTCGGCGTCGTTCTGCCATTCCAGTGCGTGCTGCAGGGCCGTGGCGGCGCTCTCGATCTGCTGTGCCGTCAGCCTGGAGGCGTCGCGCTCGGCATGCTCGGCAATGCTGCGCGCATCGAGGAGTTCGATGGCCGAGAACAGGCGCGGCACGCCCAGCGCCAGCAGCAGTACGCCACCCAGCGTCGCCGCCAGGGCGACAATCAGGCGCGCCGGCCGGCGCCGGTTGGGGTCAAGCCCGCCAAGGCCGAGGTCGGGAAAGGCTTTTTCCCGTGCCTCGGCGTTGATCTCAAGATCCGTTGGGGACGAGGACAGCTTCATCAGGGCGCTTCGCTGAACGGCGCCCTTATCATACCTGGGCACCGTGCAGAAATCCCGATCTTAGCCGTCGCCGTAATAGCGTCTGTAGCCGCGGTAATAGTAGACGCCGCTATCAGTGTAGTCGTACTGGGCGTGGCGCCGCAGGTCGACCTGGCTCAGCACGATGCCCGACAGGCGGGCGCCGGCCTCGTAGACCATCTTGACGCCGGTCATCGCCACATCGCGCCGCGTCTTTTCCCAGCGGACGACGAAGATCGTCGTGTCGGTCTGGCGCACCAGCAGCAAGGCGTCGGAGACCGCCAGCACCGGCGGGCTGTCGAGCACCACCAGATCGAAAGCGTCGCCCAGCTGCTGCAGCAGGCGGCGCATGCGCAGGCTGCCCAGCAGATCGGTCGGTGACGGCGGTCGCTTGCCGGCCAGCACGTAGTAGAGCCCCGTCTTGGGCTCGACTTGCACCAAGTCTTCAAGGTCGCGCTGGCCCGACAGGAATTCGGCCAGGCCGGCCGCATTCTCGACAGACAGGTTCTTGTGCAGCGACGGCTGACGCATATCGCAGTCGATGATCAACGTGCGCGCGCCCGACGCGGCTGACGCCGCGGCCAGCGACAGCGCCGTCGTGGTCTTGCCTTCGCCGGGTACCGACGAGGTGACGACGACCGTGCGTTGCGGGTGGTCGGCGCTGCTGAGCGCAATGCCGGTACGAATGGTGCGCAACGCCTCGGAGTAGGCCGAGTTCGGCTTGTCGACAACGCTGAGCCAGGGCTTGTGATTGCGCCGCAGCCGGCCGGCCGACTGGTATGGCACCATGCCCAGCGCCGCAACGCCGGTTTGCTGCTCGAGTTGGTGAACCGAGCGGAAGCCCGAGTCCATCAGCTCGATGCCGACCGCCAGCGCCACGCCCAGGGCGAGCGAGGCCATGAAGGCCATCAGCACGATCAGTTCCTTGCGCGGCGCGACCGGCAGAGACGGCACGGCGGCTTCACTGATCTGCCTGGCGTCGCCCTTCTTGTCGACGCTGGCCAGGACATTGACCTCCTGCAGCCGGGTCAGCAGGGTCGAGTAGAGCTGCTTGGCGGTATCCAGCTCGGTCTGCAGCGCGCGCAGCTGCGCCGAACCTTCGGTTTGCCGCTTCAGCTCGCGTTCCAGACGCTCGGCCTCGGCCCGCAGCTTGGTGGCGTTCTCGCGAGCGGCCTTGGCTTCGGCCTGCAGGTTGACGGTGCTGCGCCGGCGCTCTTCGTCGAGCCGGGCGCGCACGGCCGCCAGCCGCTTGGCCGCCTTCATGTATTCGGGATGACCCGGCGCGGCGTAGGACGCCACGGCCTGGAAATCTTTCTCGGCGCCCGCGACATCGGTCAGCAGCGTGCCGCCGGCGAGTTCCGAGGATACTCCCTGCTTGACGCCCAATTCCCTCTGGGACGCGATCTGTTCGGCGGCCAGAAGCTGCGTGCGGATGTCCGCCAGCGTCTTGGACAGCGATGTTGCGTCCGTGGTGTCGTACATGGCGTTCTCAGCCCGGAACTTCGCCAGGTTCCGTTCCGCATCGACCACCTTCGCGCGGGCGTCGTCGATGCGGGTGCTGAGAAACTTCATCATCTCCAGCGGTCCCTCGGACTTCTCCTTCTTCTGGTCCTCGATGTAGCTGCGGATCGCCTGGTTGACTGACGCCGCCGCCAGCTGAGGATCGGGCGAGCGGAAGCGCACGGTCAGCACGAGGGAGGTCTGCGTCGCCTGCGTGGTGAGGTTGAACAGCCATGCATCAGCGATCTGTCCGTAGAGCTTTTCGCTTGCTTCCGGCGACATCGCGGCAAGGCGCCGTTCGACTTCGCCAGGCGAGAACTGCGGCTTGGCCTGTGGCTCAGCCAAGTGCAGGACCTGCAATACCGGTTGGAAGATGGCGCGCAGGCGGCTCTGCTCTGGCGGCGCCAGATCCGGATTGTAGAGCGGATGCTTGGCCAGCCCCAACGCGATGACCGACTGACGCGCCAAGCGCTCGGCGCGCAGCTTGGCCGCTTCGGTCTCCATCATGCGATAGTCGATGGGCTGTTGCGCGTAGTCCGGGTTGGACCGCATGACGTCCCGGCTCTGCGGCTCCACCACGACGTCAGCCTGCGCCTGATATTGCGGCGTCAGCTGATTGGCAACCAGCCAGGCGATCGTGGTGCCGATCAAGGCCAGACCGCCGATCAGCAGCTTGTGGCGGCGCAGTGTGCCCAGGATCTGGCGGACCGAAAGGCCCGAGCCACCTTCGTCACCGCCACCGCCTCCGCCCGGTGGCGTGGGGAGCGCTGGTAATGTTTCAGCAGGCAGATTGTTATAACCGGTCTGCAAACGGCTAACGTTGGCCATCGCCCATCCTTGTGCACGCACGCACAGACGCGGCCATTAGGCCGCAAAGACCCCAGCTTCAAAAAAGAGCGCTAAAGTACTCTGACAGAACAAAAATAGAAACCGGAATCCAGTTCAAGATTACCTTTGGTAACTATCTGTATCTTGTGTTTGGAACTTCTAAGCCCACTACATCAACGAAACCGCAACACTGTGTCTTTTGTTTTGATCCCCGACGGAGCGTTTCGGGTTGTTTGCCCCGGTCCCGATTCAGCTCAGCACTCATGAAATTGCGGTGCCGCATTACCAAATGAGTGTTCACCTGTCAATCATGCATTGCGATACCAAGCCATACGCTGGCCGCAAACGTGGCGGTCATATGAGAGGGATAGTCTCGTCGTTATGACGTTCCATATCGCACAGATCTCGGACACCCATCTGAGTGCCGATAAGCCCTTCTTTGTGGCGAACTTCGAACGCGTGGGCGAAGCGCTGCGGGACGCCCGGCCCGACCTCGTGCTCAACAGCGGCGACGTTTCGCTCAACGGGGTCGAGTCCGACGACGACCTGGCCATGGCGCGGCGGCTGCATGATGCGCTGGACCTGCCGGTGCGTTGCATTCCGGGCAACCACGACATCGGCGAGAACCAGGAAGTCCGCCATGCCGCCTACGATCATCCGATCGATGCGGCGCGCCGGGCCGGCTATCGGCGGCACTTCGGTGCGGACTGGTGGCTGCTGGACGTGCCGGGCTGGCGCCTGGTCGCCGTGAATGCACAGCTGGTCGGCGCTGACCTCGAGGCGGCCGCCGAGCAGGAGGAATTCATCACGGAAGCAGTGGCGGGCGCGCGGGGACGGCACACTGCGTTGTTCATCCACAAGCCGCTCTTCGACCAGTCCGCCGACGAGACGGTGGTTGGCGGTCGCTTCCTTAATCCCGGTCCGCGTGAACGGTTGCTGACAGCATTCGGCAAGGTGCGGCCGGCGCTGGTGGCATGCGGCCATGTCCATCAATACCGCAACAGTGAGGTTTCCGGCGCCCGGCACGTGTGGGCACCGTCGACCGCCTTCATCATCCCCGACAGTCGCCAGCCGCGCTATGGCCTGAAGCAGGTGGGTTATGTCGCACACGCGCTCCACGACGACGGCACCCACGACTGTCGGTTCGTCGCCGTGCCGGGCGCATCGACGCTCGATATCGCCGACTTTCCCGCCGCCTATGGTCCGCTGGACTAGTTGCGTTCGCGAAGGCTGGGGCCGACGGTACGCAAGAGGCCTGATGTAAAGAAACTCAGGATCGAACGGTCGCCGACATGCAGGTCGGCCGTGGCGGTCATGCCGGCGATCAGCCGGTTGCGCCGCGGATCGTCACCCAGGAAATCCCTGTCGACGCTGATCCGCACCAGAAAATAGGGTTGCGCCGTGGCGGGCGTGATGTCCGCGACCTTGCCTTTCAGTGTGCCGTGGCGGGTCCAATCATAGGCCTGGACCTTGATGACCGCGTCCTGACCCGCCGTGATCGCACCGATGTCGTTGCTGGCGACGCGGGCTTCGATTTCCAGACGCGATGCGTCGTTGGCGGTCGTCGCACTGGCGGCACGCACCATGGCGGGCGCGCTCACCACCTCGTCGATCCGCGACAGGTACATCCAGGCAACGCTGGCGACGACCATCGCCGCCAGCGTGAAGATCAGCCAGGTCGCGAACGGCGAATGGCGGCGCTGTGCGATCGCCTCGGTGTCCGGCAGGAAGTCCTCATAGCGACCGCGCGCGCCCGGCAGGCGCGCTTCAGCGATGGCGCGTACCAGGGCGCCGTCCGCCGCGCCGGCCGGGCGATGGGCCGGCGCCGCATGCAGTACCACGGCCGTCGCCCGATCGTGCTGCGCTGATCCACCGGTCTCGATCACGTCGGTCATGCGTCACGCCGTACTCAGCGGCATGCCCAGGCCCAGGCCGGCGATCGTCGCCGCCGGCGGCACCTTCTGACCGCGGCTGGCCTCGGCCATGCGGATGCGGGCAAAGGCCATCACCTCGGTCGGCGCGCCGAACCGCTCGATGCGGCCGTCGACGATCAGGGCGACCTTGTCGGCGATGGCCAGCGGCGCCAGGCGGTGCGTGATCATGATGACGGTGCGGCCGCGCGCGTTCGAGCGCAGCGCGCGCAGCAGCTGCTCTTCGCTGGCCGGATCGAGCGCGCTGGTCGCTTCGTCCAGCACGATGATGCGCGGGTTGCGGATCAGCGCCCGGGCGATGCACAGCAGCTGCTTCTGTCCGGCCGACAGGCCGACGCCGCGCTCGCCCAGGACGGTGTTGTAGCCCTGCGGCAGACGTTGGATGAAGGTGTGGGCGCCGACGAACTTGGCAACGGAGACGATGCGCGTGGTGTCCTTGTCGGCAACGCCCATGGCGATGTTCTCGCGCACCGTGCCGGCAAAGAGCTGGACGTCCTGCGGCACGCAGCCGATCTGCGCCCGCAGCTGCGCCGCGGACATGTGGGCGACATCGGTGCCGTCGATCAGCACCCGGCCTGACGATGGACGATAGAGGCCTTGGATCAGGTTGGCGATCGTGGTCTTGCCCGAACCGGAAGGGCCGATGATGCCGACGATGGATCCGGCATCGATCTGCAGGTCGATGTCGTGCAGGACGGCCGACGCACCGTCGTCATGGCGGAACGCGGCGCGCTCGAACGTTACCTCGCCGGTGATCGGCGGCATCGGCGCGAGCCGGCCGGGCTGGATTTCCTTCGGCAGGCGCATCATCTCGTCGACCCGTGCGAATGCCGACCGTACGGCCACGATCGTGTGCCAGGCGTTGACCACCTGGCGCATCGGGGTCAGCGCGCGGCTGGCCAGCATGTTGGCCGCGATCAACGCACCGATCGACAGGCGCTGCTCGACCAGTTCCCAGACGCCGAGCAGGACCACACCGAGCGCCACGAAGAGCTGCAGCGCGCCGGTGAACGAGGCCACGACGTTGGCGAGGTTGTTGGCGCGGTACCCTGTCCAGGCCGTCTGAGCCACGCGGGCGGCCCAGCGCTTCTCCATTTCCGCTTCAAGGCCCAATGCCTTGATCGTCGCGGCGTTGTTGACCGTTTCGTTCAGCGCCGAGCTCTTGGCCGCCAGGGCCTGGAAGTTTTCGTCGATGTGGCGCTTCTGTGCCCGGTGCGTCAGCAGCGAAATGCCGGCGAACAGCGGTGCCATCGCCAGCACGAAGAGGCCGATCGGCCAGTCGATGAGAACGAGAACGCCGAGATAGAGACCAGCGAAGCAGAGGTCGATGATCAGCGACGGCATCTGGCCGGTGAAGAAGGCGCGCAGCGTGTCGAGCTGGCGCAGCCGTTCGGCGATGACGCCAGATGGTGTCCGCTCGAAATGCTGGTACGGCAGGTGGACCAGGTGGCGCACCACTTCGCTCGACATCAGCGTGTCGATGCGCGCGCCGGTATGGCTCGATACGTAGCCGCGCAGGATGCGCAGCGCGAGGTCGAACAGGTAGGCGATGGCCATGCCCACCATCAGCACGACCAGGGTGGTGCCCATCGTCTCGGGACTGCCATGGGCAATGACGCGATTGAAGATCGCCATCATGAAGAGCGGGGTGGCCAGTGCCAGGACATTGATGACAAACGAGGCCACCAGGAGTTCGCCCAGCACTTTTTTGACCCGGCTGCGCAGCAGCTCCTGCCAGCCCGACGGCGCCGCGTGCCGCTTCTCCCTGACGAGGATGGCGCGTCCGGCCAGTGCCGCGACCGCATCGACGGTCAGCGTCCGGCTGCTGCCGTCGGTGGGATTGAGCAGGCAGAGCCCCGCACTGCCTGCCGCGCGGGCGGTCACGACGGAGGGTGTCTGGTCTGCGTCAGCGATGATGACAAAAGGTGGCGCCAGGCGCTCCAGGCTGCCCGGCGTCACGGCGACGGCGGCGGCGCGCAAGCCGAAGCGCTCGCAGGCGAGCAGGAACAAAGGCTCGTCCATGCCGCGGCCGGTCAGGGGTACGACCGCACGTAGCTCGGCCTCGGCCGTCGGCCGCCCCATCTGCTGGGCTACATAGAGGAAGCAGCGCAACAACGCATCGGTCCGCCCGACGGTTGCTGCAGACATCAAGCATTGTTCCGCCGACGGGACAAAGTCGGTCGCCGGGCGAGGGGGGCGCGGTGAAGCGGCGTTTTCCAGGATCGAACGATCGGGAAGCATGCACTGACCGGGTCAGACACCGCCGCCGGCCGGCTGCGGGCGAGAAAGTGACACTGCATAAACACACTGGCCGTGGACCGGTCTGCGGCAATGTCGTGCCACTGTTCTCATCTGCAGTTCAATATCTCAGAGAATATGTTTTTTTACAATAGCTTATAAGCTTTTGATAAAGTCTTCAGAGAAGATATTCAAATTAGGTTTATGCCGGCCTGAAATGTCGCCGGGCAATCAGAGCTATTTGGGCCCGAATTTCATGTCTTTTTGGGTCTATTTTCCTGGTTTGTTCCGGCTCCTTTTGTAACCGGCGAGAAAGGGAGTACTTTTCTGGCATCGAAAATGTTATAAAAATTTGGTAGATTTATGCATCTACCGACGATCACGGCATTCCCAGGAAGCGATTTTATGTTGCTCTCACGCCTTGCGCCCGTCCTCACCGGTCTTGTCCTCGGTGCGGGTGTGCTGACATCCGTTTCGGCCGCGCCACCACAGTTGGGTGGCTCCCGAGGAACCGCGCCGACCGTACTGGTCGCGCAGGCCAACGACCTGGCCGACGCCATCGCCCGCAATGACGGCGACTGGCGCGGCCGGATCCGGAACTATCTGCAGGCGGCCTATCCGGACCGGGTGGCCACCACGGATCGGGCGATCCAGCTTCTGAAGTCGGTGAACAGCAAGTGCCTGGCCTCGCGCACCTGCCCGCCCAACGTGCTCAACGAGATCGCCCTGATCTCAAAGGGTTCGGTATGTGCCGCCCACATTATCGACTCGGTGTGTGTGCGCCGGTTCAACGTGCCGCGCGGGGCGCAGGCGTTTGATTTCGGTCCGGTCGGCCAGCCTGTGTATGCCGGGATGCGCGCCGTGTCGCCGGGAGACCCCCGCATCACCGGCAGCAACCTGACCGGCGTGCGCTACAACGATGCCTACCCGGCATCGGGCGACTCGATCATCGGCGTCTCGAGCTTCAAGACGCCGATGCCGGAAGGCAAGTATCGGGTCGTGGTCATCAGCGGCAAGCGGCCGCTGGCCCAGGCGCTCACGACGCCGTTCGGTCGCACGATCCAGGCGAACGGCCGGTCGATCGAGGTGACGGCGGCCGGTCCGGACCGCTGGCTGCCGCGCGGTGCGTTGGCCAACGGCGCACCCGAGCAGGTGTTCGCGCCCAACAACGTGTTGCCGGGCAGCGCGCCGGCGGTCGTGTTCGACGTCGATCATACGGGTGGCGATCTGCAGCTCACGTTCCCGCAGACAGCGGAAATCGGTGCTGTGTTGATCGAGCCCGTCGGTCAGACGTCCGGGTTCGTGCTGGACTCCACGGCCCAGTCCATGGGCCCGGTGTCCAACCGCAGCTGCCTCGAGCAGGAATCGCGCATCGATCGCGCCTTGGCCGAACTGCCGCAGGATCAGCCGCCGGGGCTCCGGAACTGTCCGGGTGGCGTGTGCCAGCCGCCGCCGCCGCCGTGCCAGGGCGCGTGCCAGCCGTTGAGCCGCAGCTAGAGTCTTCTTTTTCTCCTCCGGGGCAGTCACGTGCGTATTTCATCGACCTTCAAGGCCGGGCGATCCTTTGCGGTTCTCGCCGCCGTGTGTAGCGGCTTGGTAAGCGGACTCGCCAGCTTGCCCGCTGTTGCGCAGTACACGGCACCGGCGCCGGCGGCGACACCACCGGCGCCCAAGCGCGGGGCGGCGGCCCAGCCAGATGAAACGTCGGCACGCGATGCCTCGGTTCTGCGGCGTCCGCGTGCCGATCCGCCGGATGGCCTGCCGGTCGGCAGCTTCATTTTCTTTCCCCGGATCGAGGTGGATGGCGAGTATGACGACAACGTCTTTCGCACCCGCCATAACCGCGACGACGCCTTCATTTTCCGGGTGCGGCCGTCCTTTACGCTGAGTTCCGACTGGGCGCAGCACGGGCTTGATCTGTACGCCACGGGCGAGATTGGGCGCTACTTCGACTTGTCGCGCGCAAACTACGAAGCGTTCACCGTCGGCGCGCGCGGTCGTGTCGATATCACCGACGAGTTGCTATGGACCACCTACGCTGAGTTTTCGCGTAACGCGCTGTCGTTTGGCGCGCCTGGCTTGCTCACCACAACGGCGAACGGCAAACGGCAGATCGTCAACGTGATCACGGCCGGCACGGATCTCGTCTACAACGGCGATCCGTTTTACGGCCGCATCGGGCCGCGCTTTCGCCGTTTCGACTATGTGTCGGGGGTTACCGGCAACGAGAACTTCAACGTCTACGATATCAGCGCCCGTCTCGGATACCGCATCACGCCCGAGTTCTCGGTCTTCGTCGACCCGTCGTACGAATGGGTACGCTACGATCGCAACTCAGGTCCCTTCAATCGAGACAACCAGGGCTTCGATGTACGGCTGGGTGTCGCGTACGACGTGACCCGGACGATTACGGCCGAAGCCGGCGTCGGCTATCTTCGTCGTACCTACAGCGGCAATGGCGGCAAGCCGCAGGACGGTCTGTCGTTCCTCGGCCGGGTGTTCTGGAATCCGCTCGACAATGTCTCGATCGAGGCGGAAGCCCGACGCTCATTCTCGCAATACCGCACCTTCACCAGTACCTCGGCCGCCATCGGCAATGCCATCGAGACCACGTTCAGTCTCCGGGCAGGCTGGGAGCCGTTCGATCCGCTGCTGCTCGACGCCGGCGTCGCGTACAGCCGGTATCGCTACCGGGGTCAGGGGCTGCGCGAGAACTACTGGTTCTTCGACGTCGGTGCGAAGTACTTCTTCAACAAGAACTTCTATGCGGGCCCGCGGTACTTCTTTGAGCGCCGCAACGCCAAGCCGACCAGCGTGAGCTACACGGACAATCGCTTCCTGATCACACTCGGCGCCCAATTTTGAGATCGGCGGCGCGAACGAATCATATTGCGGCAGGTTTGCTATGATCACCGGCTTTGAATTACATCGGTCTTCGGGCGATATGCCCTTCGCGCGATGGATGGTTTCGGCCCTCGTATTGGCCGGGGCATTGGCCATAGCCGGATGCGAAGGGGGCACGACCAGCACGGGCGTACCGTGTCCCAGCACCAAGGCGGCAATCGGTGGGCTGGAGTACAAGCTGGGTGTCGGTGACAAGGTCCGCATCACGGTCGTCGGCCAGCCCGAACTCGGCAGCGAGGCGGAGGTCGACGCCGGCGGCAAGATCGTGATCGCCCTTGCCGGCGAGGTCGAGGCCGTCGACCACACGGTAGCGGACATCCAGGCCGACATCACACGCAAGCTGAAATCCAACATCCTGGTCGATCCGCGCGTATCGGTTCAGGTATCGGGTTATCGGCCCGTGACCGTGCTGGGCCAGGTGCGCCAGCCGGGGCGTTATCCGTTCTCCTTCGGGCTCGATGTGCGCGGCGCGACGGCGCTGGCGGGCGGCCTCGAGCGGCGCGCGAGCCCCGACCGGTCGGTTATTTTCCGTCCGGCGCAGACATGCGACGCCAAGCCGGACACGCCTTTGTTCCCCGGCGACACGATCGAAGTGTTGCGCCGCGGCGGCTGACCTTTTACCCCTTGCTTGCGTTGAAGGGCCGGTCCCCTGGACCGGCCCTTCGTGTTGATGCGGTGTGCCCGCGCCGACCGGGTTTTCCCCGGCGGATTTTGACAGGTCCCGCTGTTGGTCGGTTATGTTGCATCTGCCATGAAGACGCCGGCAGCCATTGCCACGTTACGCGACTCGAAACGCCTGTGGGCGATCGCCGCCGTCCACGGCATGGTGCATCGACTGCTTCCCGTGGCCGATGCGATCGCCGCGCGTCTTGAGCCCGGAGATGCCGTGGTCTTCCTCGGCAATCTGATCGGCGGCGCGGTCGGCGGTGAAACGCCCGATGTGGCGCCGACACTCGATCTGGCGCTGGCGCTGCGCCGGCGCACTCTGGCGCTGCCGGGTGCGCGGGCGTGCGACGTGGTCTTCCTGCGTGGCACGCAGGAAGAGATGTGGACCAAGCTGGAGCAGCTTCATTACGCCCAGGGTCCAGGCCAGGTCCTGCGCTGGATGTTGCAGCGTGGCCTGGGCAGCACCATCGCCGCCTACGGTGGCGATGGTGCCATCGGCGAAGGCGAGCGTGCCGTGCGCGACGGCCCGGTGGCCATCGCGCGCTGGACCTCGCAATTGCGACAGGCTTTGCGGGCGCGACCCGGCCATGCCCAATGGCTGACGGCGGTGCGCCGCGCCGCGCTGAGCGAGGATGGCCAGTTGCTCGCGGTGCACCATGGCGTCGATACAACGAAACCTCTCGATCTGCAGGGCGATGCCTTTTGGTGGGGCGGTACCACGCCGTTCGAGACGATCGATGCACCGTACGGCGGCATCGAACGATTCATCCGCGGCTTTGATCGCAGCCATCCCGGCGTCCGCGACCAGTCCCACACGTTGACGCTCGATGGTGGCTGCGGCTTTGGTGGCCCGCTGCTCGGCGCATTGCTGGATTCGCAGGGCAAGCTGCTGGACGTCGTGGAGGGTTGACCCTGGGAGCGTGGGCCCCTCCGGCCCGATCGTGTCAGGCGAAAGCAAAGGTTTCGCCTCGATGCGGGCGAGACGCCCGCGCTCCCGGGAAGTTCTCCTCGGCCTGTGCGTTCTCACAGATCCAGGCGCTTGAACAACGGTTCGGGAATCACCTTCACGGCCATCATGATCCAGCGCCAGACGGCGGGACTGTAGACGACCGCCGATCGCCGGTGGGCCGCGCGCCAGCAATCGTCGGCAACGGCGCCGACCGTGGCGACGCCGCGCAGGCCCGCGCGCGTGAATGTCATGGCGCTGTCGAACGGTCCGGCTTTCACCAGGGTCACCGATCCGCCGGCACGATAAAGGCGGCCGCGATAGCCGGAGGCCAGCGCATGCAGGCCGGCTTTGCTCGCGCCGTAGACATAGTTGCGCGGCCTGCCGCGGTCGCCCGCCACCGAGCCTACGATCACCACACGGGCACCACGCTTGGCTTCCAGCACCGGCAATAGCCGCAGCAGGATCGTGGCCGCACCCGTCAGATTAGCGTCCAGCGTCGCCGCCGCGAGCGTCGGTCTTCGCTCCATCTCCTGCTGAGTCGGCATGGCGGCGAAGGCCAGCAGCACGTTGGGTCGCGCGGCGGCCGCCAGTCGCGTCGCAACGGCGGCGTGCGTATCCGGGGCCACGGCATCGAAGGCAACGATCTCGACATCGGCAGCGAAGCGCGTCCGCAGGTCATCGGCACTGTCGGCGAGATCGGCGGTATCACGCCCCGCCAGCAACAGCTGAGCGCCCTCGCGGGCGGCACGCCGGGCGAAGGCACGTGCCAGCGCCGAGGAGGCGCCGAGAATCAGCCATGTGTCGCGTGTCGCCGCCACGACCACCTACACGATGTAGTCACGCAACCGCAGCCGGCGCGCGAGATCCGATTGCAGGCGCATGTCGGGGTCGACAGTGGCGAGCGCGGCACGGAATGCAGTCAGGCGGGGATACATGGCGGCAAAGCCGTGATCCGTCAGGTGCGAATCGCTGGCCAGAAAGATGCGGCCGCCGCGATCCAGCGCCTCGCGTTCCAGGCGGTGCATGAGATTTGGCTCGGCCACCCGGATCGGCAGATCGAGTGTCAAGCTGATGCCGGGCCGAGCGACGCTCAACAGGCCGCGGCCTTCGCGTCCCATGGCATGAGCCACGGCAGTGGCAGCGCCCCCGGCGCGTCGGGCGATGTCGAGCAGTCGCCGGACGGCTGCCGTGGCATCGTCGAGCGGCAGCACGCATTGGAAGCGGGCGAAACCATGCCGATCGTCCCGTTCAGTGGCGACTCGATCCTGCTGAAGCAGAAAACGATCCAGGGGCAGCAGGACGCTACGCCCCTTCGTCGCGCGCCGAAAACGCTGCGCGTTGAGGACGCGCACCGGCAAGGCCTTCACCAGGGCGGCGGACAATCCCGGCGAGTCGGCCGGCGGCATCGGTGTCCATTTGCGCTTGCTGACGGCAGCGACGTCGGCGGTTTCCACGATGCCGCGTCCCTGTGCTGCGCCGTCAGCCGATGCATCGATCCAGGCCGCGGCATAGTCGTGCGCCTGGCCTGCCGTTGCGAGCTGCTCGATCAGTGCGTCCAGCGATCGAACCGCTTGACGGTGCGACGCAACGAAGGTCGATGCGGTCGGCACCAGGCGGATGGCCGCCCGCACGATGACGCCGGTGAGGCCCATGCCGCCGATCGTGGCATCGAACACGGCCGCGTCCTGCGCCGGTGAGACGCGACGCAGTCCATCACGGGGTGTGACCAGGTCGAGCCAGACCACGTGCTCGCCGAAGGAACCCGCACGGACGTGGTTCTTGCCGTACGGGTCGGTCGCAATGAGACCGCCCAGCGTTGCAGTACCGGGAGCGGGACAGACGGCCGGCATGTGGGCACGCGGCAGGAACGTGCGCAGGACGTCGCCGATCGTGACTCCTGCCTCGGCAACGAGGACACGGCTTTGCGCGTCGAATGCCAGCATGCGGTCGAGTCGCACGGTGAGCGCCACGGCACCGCCGTCGTTGAGGGCGCCATCGCCCAGACTCTGTCCGCCACCGCGGGCGATCAGGCTGCGTCCCTCCGGCGCCGGTATGGCCGACTGCAGCCGCGATGGCCTGTCCGGCCGGCAAACCAGTTGGGTCGCCGTGGTGCGACCCGTGGAATCCGACAGGCGGCGCTGTACCCAGCCGCCATCCGGCGTGCCGATCTCGGTGTCATCGTCACGTGCCGTGACGTCCGTCATGACCGCAGTATGCCACAGCCGCGCCGCTCAAGTGGATTCGCTGACATCCTCGTACAGCAGGCGAGCCTCTGTGGCCGGTCCGCGGCGTGTACCCGTCGCGAGAATACGCACCACCCGCACATGCGGGCCCAGCGCGAAGGTCAGGACCATGCCCGGCCCGACCAGCGCATGCGGCTTGTCGGTGGAACGCCCGTCGATGCGGAATGGTGTGCCGGCAACGGCGCGAGTCGCTGCGCTGCGCGACCGGAAGAAGCGCGCATGCCACAGCCATTTGTCGAGGCGGATCGTCTCGCTGCCTGATGGCGGCAACGGTAGGCTCATGCCTCTTCCTTCCCCGCGAAGTAGGGAAGGTGGACGACAGGCAACCTCACGTCTTGCCCAGCTTCAACTCGAGCAGCTTGGCAAAAGGTGAGTCGGAGGCAGGACGGTCACCCTTCTTCTCCGTCGTGGCGACGAGACGGACTTCCGGCCCCGCCTCCCGATCACGATCGCGGCGTGGGCCAAACCGACGCTCGCCGTCGCCGCGCCGTTCGCCCTGCGGACCGCCGAATTTGGCGCCGCCCTCGGGGCGATCGCGCCGGTCATCGCGCGGACCGCGATCGCGCCGTGGTGGCCTGCGGTCGTCTCCGGCCGGCGCTGGTGCGCCGGCGGTGGGCTGCTGCGCGGGCGCACCATCGGCCGGTGGCGGTCCGTCCTGGCGCCGATCGCGGCGCGGTCTGCGGTCCTCGCGTCCTTCGTGCGGTGCCTGATCGTTGTAGCGGCGGCGTTTCCACTCGGGCGGCGGACCACGCCGGTCATGACCACGATGGTCGTCGCGCTCGCGCTGGAAGCGCGGCCGCATCGAGAAGGTCGTCGGCCCTTCCGCGCCGTCGGGCGGCTGATGTACGCGATAGTCCAGGGCGCGCAGGATGATGGTCATTTCGGCTTCACCGCAGCCGATCAATGACAGCATCTCCGGCGTAATCCGGAAATGGCCGGGCGGCAGCGATGGCCTTTCCGGTACGGCAGCCGCCGCAGCGGTTGTGCTCTTCGACGCGGTGGCCAGGTTCCAGGCACGCGAGCTGGGCGAGAAAGTCTCGGCCACCGGAATGGCGCCGCCAGTCTCCGGCGAGCCGCGCGTCCAGATCGGCGGCGGCGCTTCGTCGGTTATAGCCTCGGGCTGCGGTGGCACGTCCGGCGTGCTTGTTGCTTCCGCGGTCGGTGCGACAGCCGCATCGACCGATTCGCCAAGCGCTGCAGCGGCGATCATCCACTCCGTGACGACGCCTTCCGTGCTGGCGCTAGCACGTGCCGTGGTCGCGGCGGTCTGCTTCGGCGCCTCCTGCCACGACCGATGTGCGTCACGCGACGCGCGAACGGCGTTGCGTGCCACCCACGCCAGGCGCTCGACCATGTCGGCCCGGATCGCGCGATCGCCCATCGGCAGGTAGCCGACGGCGGCAAGGAAGTCGCGGTCCATCTCCGGCGTGATCACGACAGACGTCCGCCCCTCGGCAGGGAGCTGAGGAATGCTCTCGGCGCCTTTGAAGATGGTCCACAGCAGGGCACGCGTGCGGATCGCGCCCGGCTTCAGCATGGTCGGGATGAAGACGGTATAGACGCCAAGCCGCACGCCGGTGCGTGCCAGCGCCTTGCGGTCGGCGTCGGTCATCGCGGCGATCTGTTCTTCCAGCGGTGCACGCGCCATGGCGCCCAACGCTTCGCCGAGCTGGAAGATCACGCCGCGCGCGGCGCCTGACAGCTCGGCCTCGCGTGCCGCCATCAGGTCGGGCAGCGACTTTCTGATGCTGGCCTCGAGCCAATCGGCGCAGCGCTTGCGCACCGCTTCGCGCCCCGGCCCGTCGAGCAGGTCGCTGCTCAACGGTTCGACCTTGGGCGACAGCGGATCAGCGCCCGGCAGCAGACGCGCAATGGCGCCGCCGCCCCATGTCAGGCGCAGCTTCTCGTCGATGCCGATCGCGGCATCGGGCGAGTGCGCAAACTTCTCGAGCCGCGCCGGCAATTCCTGGCGCAGCGCACGCAGGGCAGCCGACAACACGGTTCGCTGATCGGCTTCGTCACGCGCGGTTTCAGGCGCAAAACGGAAGCCCTCGATGCGCCCCAGCCGCTCACCCTCAACCGTGACTTCGCCCGTTTCCGAGACGCCAGTCATCAATTCCTCCGGCAACTTCAGTTTCCTTACCAGCAAGGCGGTACGCCGGTCCACAAACCGTTGCGTCAGCCGCTGGTGCAAT
>Ga0187894_10002351_pt1 | contig 22724 bp, 19 predicted proteins | sample GBC1701081metaG_FD_136650 | JGI IMG/M metagenome (GOLD analysis project Ga0187894, IMG submission 136650) | White microbial mat communities from a lava cave in the Kipuka Kanohina Cave System on the Island of Hawaii, USA - GBC170108-1 metaG ... | reverse complement strand
TCTGTTGAATACCTGGTCAAAAATAAGGGTAAACTGGAAGCCGCGATCCACCTTTTGCCAGAAGCCGTGGATATGGAAATCGCCAATCTGAAGCTGACGGCAATGAGAGTTTCGATAGATGAGCTGACGCCGGAAATGGTCGAGTACATGAATAGTTGGCAATCAGGTACCTAAGCGTAGCGCACAGCAAAGAGCAGTAAATGGCAAAGCCCAGGAACAGTTCCTGGGCTTTGCCATTTACTGCAAGCGATGCCTGACAAAATTCATGTACAGTCCGACAGCCCCAAACAAAATATGCGGTCCCCACACCGCCATTCCCACTGGCAGGTTGTCCTGCTTGCCAACTTCCGCGAAGAGCGTTGCCAGGAGCCAGAAGACAAGACCAATCCCAACGCTCAGCGAGATACTAACGAGGGGGCCTGAGCGCCTTGCCTGTTTCGCTGTAATGAATGGAATCGCCAGAATTGCCAGTACGACGCAGGACAGAGGGAATGCGATTCGTCTCCTTAAGTCAATTTGCAACTCGAGTGTGGATACGTCCAGACTTTTAAGCTGTGTTATATAGTTCTGCAGCTCCGTGGCGCTCATCTTGCTGGATTCGTTTGTCGTTCGTCTGAACAGGCCCACCCCTTCGGTTATGTTGATAGTCTCCGGTTCCGACTGGATGGCCCTTCTCTCAACCGCTGAGTCATCGTTGATTGTCTCTATCCAGCCATTATGAGCCCTCCAGACTGACGCGCTCACCCGCGTTGCCTTGCCGAAATGCATCGCGGATTGAATCAACCTATGAGTGTTGTCAAACCGATATATGGACGTGTTGATAAGGCTATCATCCGGATCAATCCGTTGATAACTGTAAATGACGCTGTCTTTACCGAATACCCACTTTCTTCCAAAAGCAATGGCGGTTTGCTCGACCTGTCGCCCTTTGATTGTGTTGTAACGCGTGTCCTGTTCGCGGTTGGTGTGGGGTAGTATGTAATTTGATAAAGCCCACAGGAAAAGGCTCAGAACGCCAGCGGCCACAAGGACCGCTGTTATTATACGCATCCTGCTTTGCCCCGCGCCGGCGATGATAACTAATTGATTCGATCTGGATAGAACGTTGAAGCTCATCAATAGCGCAACGAGCAACGAAAAGGGAGCTACGTAGTAAACGAGTTGTGGCGTGAGGTACGCAAGGTATGAAGCTGCGTACGAAAGGGAAGTCCCGCTTTTGATAATTGAGGGGATCAGATCGAAGAGGGTGAAGATTGCGGAGGTTGCCACCAGCGCCGAGACGGCAAGAACGAAATACTTAACGATTTCGCTGATCTGAAGATAGTTAATAAGGTTAAGAGAAATGACCCGGCTGCCCCTTGGCAGCCTGCCTATGGAAATCTGACGGCTCACACTGATTCCTGGATACGCCACAGGATCGCTGGCCTTGTTGGTAGGTGACGGAGAACTCAGAAACGCTAGAATCCTGGCCCCCGGCGTTCTGTTTGAAATAAATGATTTTAGGATGAAAGCCCCATAGATCAGATTTGAAAGCCAGGCTCCCAACCAGCCAGGGATAGTTCCAGATAGCGCAAGAGTCTGGCCCAGCACTAGCAATAGGTAAAACCCCATGGCCAGAAACAATATTGCTATTACGGTTCGGGGGCGGGTTGAGAAGCGCCTGCCTTGAATAGCCAGTATGAACGTCATTGCCGTCAGCGTCAGGCAGGCAAAAGGAAAGGCGAATCGCTTATGCATCTCCACCACAGCTTGCCTCCGCTCCGCTTCTGTTTTGGCCTCGGTTGTGAGCTTTGATATTTCCCCTAATGACATGAGACCAAGCTGACTGGAACCGGGATCCTTGCTAGCGCCATTGGCTGTGGTTTGGTCATCCGCAAGTTTAACAGTAGACTTGGCAAACAGCGCGGTGGATTGTGAAGATGGAGGAGTAAGTTGCGCATTGAAATTTGAAGGGGGTTGTTCTCCATACTCCAGTGATATTCCATTAAAGAGTTGCGCCTCCAGAGCCAATGATTGGCCAGACTCGATCCTGAATTGTCCTCGCTCTGCCGTCAGCAGTCGGGAAGCGCCACTGGGATCATTTTGCAGGAGAAATACCCCTAACCAATCCCTGGTTTGAGGATCGATGTTTTGGACATAAAGCAGAAGATTCGGGAAGCTCGTTATAAACGTGTGTGGCTTTATGCGGGCGCTGGCTTCCTGAAGCACAATCTGCGTTCTCAGCGACTTCAGTGTTCTCAAGGAGGCTGGTGCGACATAAGCCGACAGGTAGCATGTGATTACGGTTCCGACAATACCGAGCGCCAGGAACGGCTTCGCCAAGGTTACCGGACTTATGCCCAATGATTGCCAGGCAGTTAACTCGTTATCTGATGATGTGCGGCTACAAGTAACGATGGTGCCTAAAAGCAGAGAGATAGGTAGAGTAATGACTGCAATTCCGGGCAGAAGACTCAGCAGGATTTTTTGTGTAATCTCGGCGGAAGTCTGAAAGGATAATATTAGGTTTGAGTGCTTGCCGACTTGCTGAGTGAATACCAGCGTGGTCAATATGAAGAACAGCACGCAGACCAGAGGAACAACCTCTTTAGTGGTATGCCAGAACCCCCTCCATTTTATAAAATTGCTCATTAGAAGCTGTAGTCTGGTAGAGAGTAAGGGGAGAGAAGGTCATACAGATGTTGCGTCTGATAATAGATATTATGACATGAATCTCTCCAACCGAGTCCCCTTAGCCCTATAGATTATGAGTGACGAGGTCACACCAAAGTGAGCAGCAATCTCTCTGACGGAAACGCCAGAAACCAGGAAATTCTTCAAGGAGCAATATGGAACCAAGGCTGCGGCGCCGACCCCATAAGCTTCCTCCTCAACATTGAAATTATAACTCCGGCCCCCAATCCGACCAGCCGCAATCCCAGATGGCCTGTGGCCAAACAGGATATGACACACTTCTTCCATTAGCGTAGCAGCTTGGCGCCCTAAGCTGTGCTTCCGATTTAGGATCACAATATAAGAGCCATCACCCAGATCCTGCGTAGCCCCTCCAGACCAACCATCAGAAACATCCAGACGGGCTCGCGAAGATTCAGGCAACCCATTTAGGTCACTAAGGTACACCACCCTAATGTTTATAGATTCTGCCAATGCAAATGGATTGAGCTTGGTAATCAGGTCTATGCCTGCAAAACTGCGAATTTCCAGCGCCATGCGCTCATAAAGCCTCCATCTTCCGACCCCTGGAGGCGGTAGCAACTTTAGGTCCACTGATCGCTTAATACTCACGTCTGGCACCGCAATTCGCTATTTCCTTGCACTGAACTGGGTGTACGCGACACGGAACAAATCTTCCAACGCCCGTGCAAGCTCAGGGGTTAGATTAGGATCGGCTCGCAAGTGAGCCGCAACAATGTCCGGGATGGATTCCTGTGGATAGTAGATTATCGGCGACTCCTTCGAGTTTCCCCCCGTCACGACTCTTTCAAAAGGAATGTTAAGCCACCTAGCCAAGCGAGCCAGGGTTGGCGTGTCTGGAATCCCGGTGCCGTTTTCTATGCGAGATAACGTTGAGGCGCTAACCTGAGTTTGCTTCGCGACTGCCCTCAGGGACAGCCTTTCGCCCTCCCTCTTACGTTTAATGTACTGACCTAACTCGTTCACATTGATCAGGGGGTCAGTTTCACTGTTACTCCCTCCCCGATCTGATATTTGGCTGGATGTCTTCATATGGATTTTGTGGATTGTACCGCTATAACTGGTTTGCAAAACCGCGCCCCCGACAGAAAAAACACGGCTAATTCACCGATCACAATTTACCATGCGCGTCTTATAGATGCAAGATAGTGTTGCAATGCTGCAACACCGGCGGACGCCCTTAAAATCGCGCAAAACTGATGGCGCTCAATAGACAGAAGCCAACAATGTGCTAAAATCACGCCTTGCAACTTTCATCATCACCAGAATCAGGACAGAGAGTATACATCAAGACCAGCGCTTATTCGCAGAGGCTAATGAAATGCTCGTATCAGATGCGTCAACATCTCCTCAAAAGGCCGATACGGCGTTGAAAAACAATCAAACGCAACAGTTCTCTGCTACCGATTCCGCTTCCGTCCCTAGCCATGAAGATCACCTTATCGAGCTTACGCTCAAGGGAGATGAATCGGCATTTGAAACGCTGGTGGCTAGGCATAGCCGCAGAGTCTTCTCCATAGCCCGCCACTTCTTCCGCAACATGGAGACTGTTGAGGATATCGTTCAGGAAACATTCGCCAAAGCCTTCTTTTCACTGTCAAGCTACAGGCGTGGGGCATCATTCGAGCAATGGCTGGCAAAGATCGCGGTGAACAATTGCTACGACGAGTTGCGCAGACGCAAGAAGCGAAACGAATCTCTCATTACTGACCTATCGGAAGACGAAGAGGGCTGGCTTGAAAGCAAACTCGCTCATGCCGCATTTGAGATACATTTCTCAGAGGCAGAAAGAGAGAAGGCCGCGGAAATATCGGATAAACTGCTCTCTAAACTATCAGTTGATGACCGCATGATTCTCATTCTGCTTCATGCGGAGAACAATTCCGTGCGAGAGATATCCCAAATGATGGGATGGTCAGAAGCCAAGGTAAAGATCAGAGCTTTCCGCGCCAGACACGCCCTGCGCAAAGCCTTGGTCAGACTCCAGATGAGTGAAAAGCGCAAGTTGATGTCACGTGGGTGAAACGCCATGAAATGTAAGGAAATCCGCACAGTTACAAAATACGGAAGCGCTCTTTCTTTAGCCGTCGCAACCGAGGCGACAGATCACATCAAGAGCTGCGCCGCCTGCCAGAACCTGCTACTGTTAGATAAACTAGCTCCTGCAATTATCAAGGCTGCGAGCAACCCTCATTGTGAGGTCATCCACAACGGCGCAAGCGCAATGCTCATCAACAGGATCAGGAATCGCATACAGGAGATTCGCGAACAGCGCTCCGGTTCATGGGAATTAGCTGTAGAGGCAATGAGGGGATGGCTAGCGGCCTTTGCAGTAACGGCGATCATTCTGATAGCCATCAGTATTCAATGGCGACCATCAGTGATGACAAGTGATTTCGATCATGAAAGTGATGAGTTAACCACCCAAAATCCGGCCGAATATCTTATCAGCGACGCCCCAGACCCAACCAACGGTCAATAGGCAAGGACAATACCCATGCTGACAAGTAAACGCAAAGCGCATCTGATCATAATTACGGCATTTACACTGGGCATCGTAGTCGGCGCATCAGGGCAATACCTCTTATCTCATCAAGCGCCTCCGCGTCCGGCGTCAACAGCTACAGATGTCGCCAATGAGCTAACGCACGTTTTGAAGCTGGATCAGTCCCAACGCTCACAGATCGTTCAGATACTCAGCGAGTGTCAGAAGCAGAATCAGGATCTGAGGAGCCAAACTCGCCCACAATTCCAGGCCGTACGTGAAAGCGCTCGCAACCGTATCCGCGCCCTTCTATTACCTGAGCAGCAGGCTCTGTACAACCAATGGATTAGGGACCTTGATGCGAAGCGTGAGAAAAGAGCCACCGAAGAAGGAAAACAGACCAACAATTAAGCAGTTAAGCCATGACCAAAGCTGAGATTCGTACGCTGTCCTCCCTGTTCAAAGCCCTGCTGCTAACCGTCTCAATACTTCTCATACCGCTGGTGTCAGGTTGCCGGAGATATCCTGAGCAGGGCAAATTAGTCGTAATGCTTGAGAAGCGAATAGAGACGTTCGATCCGCGCGTCAGTTCAGACTCCGCTGTTGAACGAATGCGGCAACTGATCTTCAACGGGCTCACGCGCAAAGACGACAAATCTGATCCTGTGCCTGATTTGGCCGAAAAGTACGAGTCATCCCCCGATTACAAGACCTTCACTTTCTACCTCCGTCCTAATGTCAGATTCCACAACGGGCGCACGCTATCCGCAGCAGACGTCAAATACACATTTAACACAATGATGGCTCCGGGATTTAAGTCCGCCAAGCGAGCTGAATTGGAGCGAGATCTCGCTTCAATCGAGTTGGATCCGGTCAACCGGCTGAGAGTTACCTTTCGTTGCAATAGTCCCTGCCCAGGTCTTGCAAACACCATTCTGCCGGTAGGGATAATTCCTGAGCAGACCTCAGATCAGCAGGCCAAACACCCGGTTGGAACTGGCCCGTTCAAATTTGAAAGCTACTCCGAGGATCAGGAGGTAGTCCTTAGCGCCTTCAGCGAGTACTTTGAAGGCGCTTCAAGTATCAAGCGTCTGGCAGTCAGAATAATCCCTGACAACAGCACTAGAGAGAGTGAGCTGCGGAAAGGCTCAGCAGATTTGGCAATCAACGCCGACTTTGACCCTATAACAGTAGAGGGCCTCCGGAAAGCATCTGGGATCAAGGCAGAAATCACCGACGGAACTAATATTACACATCTGGGAGTGAATTTGCAGGACCCCATCCTGAAAGATCAGCGTGTCCGGCAGGCTTTGGCCTACGCGATAGACCGGGAAGCCATAATACGAGATGTGTTGAGCGGACAGGCTCTTGCAGCCCGGAGCATGCTGCCGCCAAACCAATGGGCTTATGAGCCAGACGTTAGTGCGTACAAATATGATCCTGAGCGCGCCAGAAGGCTATTGAGCGAAGCTGGAAAGAGTGGGCAGGGGGGCTTGAAGCTATCGCTTAAGACATCTCCCCTTTCAATTTCCCGAAAGATCGGAGAAGCTCTTCAGGAACAGATGCGCCGTGTGGATGTTGAGCTTGAGCTGCAGCCTCTGGAGCGCCAAAAACTCAGTCAGGATATGAATGATGGCAACTTCCAGTTGTATCTGAATACTCTTGTAGGAGGGAACCAGAGCACGGACAATTTCAAATTTGTCTATGGCTCAAGGTCAATCCCGCCAAATGGACAGAATCGCTCCCGCTACAATAATCCGCTGTTGGATAAATTACTTGATGAGTCACAGACGGCGTCTAGAGAGCGAAGAAAGGAGATATTTTCACAGGTTCAGAAGATACTCGCTGACGATTTGCCTCAAATATACCTGTGGTACCCAGCGACGATCGTGATATATAGGGATCGTGTGAGCAATGTGAAGGTAGATCCGTCTGGTGATTGGCGTGTGATACGAAATATGAAGGTGGAACCGTAGTCAACTACCATGCTTTATATGGAAGTCAAGACCGAGGGTGGAATTGTTTGTAAGCAGACTTCAGGCGGTCATTTGTCACGTGCGTGTAAATTTGAGTCGTGTTGATGTCACTGTGACCAAGCATCATCTGTACTGATCTTAAATCAGCACCGTTTTCGAGCAATGCCGTGGCAAAGCTGTGACGCAACATGTGCGGTGTGACGTGCCCAAGGGCAGCGGATTCACCGTATCGCTTAACTATCTTCCAGAATTTCTGGCGGGTTATGGAGCTTCCAGATTCTGCAAACAGGATGTCGGAGTACCTCCCTTTTAGGAGCCTCTGCCTGATGGCAAAGTAGCCCTTGAGGAAATGGATGGAAGATTGCCCAATCGGGACTCGCCTTTGCTTACTTCCCTTCCCAAGACAACTTAACACCCCTGCTTCAAGTTGCACATCAGAAATTTTGAGACTGACTAGTTCGGAGACTCGCAGACCGGTAGCGTACAACAACTCAAGCATCGCGCGATCCCTAATTCCCATATCATCATTCAAGTCAGGCTGTTCGAGTAGTTTGTCAACCTCTTGCTGGCTTAGGAATCTGGGGAGAGTCTGCCAAGCTTTGCGAGCTTCCAGATGCGCTGTTGGGTCTTGCTTCAAGAGCTTTTCACTCAATATGAATTTAAAGAATCCCCTTAATGAAGATATGAAGCGCGCGATACTGGTATCGCTTCGCCCCTCGTCTTTAAGGTGTGCCAAGACATCGGTTAAGTCATCACGGTCAGTGGTTAGCAGTCCCTTCTCCTTTTTGTGGAGGAATCTGCAGAGAATTCCAAGGTCACTCTTATAGGATTGGAGAGTGTTGGTTGAAAGCCCTTTCTCAACCCGGATGGCGGTAATGAAGTCTTCGATAAGTTTCCGATCGTCCACGAGGCTAACTCCTTATGCTAGACTGTCTTTCTTCCTGACTTTCACGGATCGTATTTTGGTTCTGTTATCAGACTCAATTCACGGCAATATTAGCTAATGTTTCACTCAATCGTCAAATATGAAAATTAAGGAAATCTCCGCCGAACTGAACTGCGCCCTGGCAGGAGACCCAGAGATTGAAATCACAGGGGTGGCTCCAATTGAGAACGCGCAGCCTGGCGACCTCACATTCTTAGATAACAAGAAGTACCGGCGTTATCTGGCCACGACCGATGCCTCAGCGATTATTCTGGAAAATGCTGATGATCTCCCCGAAGGCAAATCAGCTATCATCTCTTCGGCGCCGTATCTAACTTTCGGCGAGGCCATGAATCTACTTCATCCACCTCCTATACCCGAGAGCGGCGTGCATCCGAGCGCAATCATTTCGCCTTCTGCCAAGATAGGAAAGGGCGTGTCAATAGGGCCTTTCTCAGTAATCGGAGACAATGTGATCCTTGGAGACAACGTTTCTATACTCGCCCATTGTGTGATTTATCAGGGCGTTCAGATAGGGAGCGATTCTTTGATCCATTCACATTGCTCTATCCGCGAAGGATGCAAACTCGGCGACAGGGTAATCCTGCAGAATAACGTCGTGATAGGCGGCGATGGGTTCGGATATGCGAAAAGGCCGGACAATTCCTGGCTCAAAATACCGCAGGCCGGCGTAGTGATGATTGAGGACGATGTGGAAATAGGCGCTGGGGCCTCAGTAGACCGCGCCACCATTGGCTCAACAATCATTGGCAAAGGGACGAAAATTGACAATCTGGTGCAGATCGGGCATGGTTCAGTCGTTGGCCACAATACGTTGTTGTGCGCGCAGGTTGGGCTGGCTGGAAGCACCCGTGTCGGAAATGAAGTTATTTTGAGCGGACAAGTAGGAGTGGCGGGCCATCTGGAAATAGGTGACAGAGTAATCGCCACTGCTCAAACTGGTATTCCAAACTCGGTGGAGGCAGGAAAAGTTATATCAGGATATCCAGCGATTGATAATCGAGACTGGCTTAAGTCTTCCGCGGTTTTTGCTCAGCTCCCGAAGCTTCAAAGAGAGATAAGAGGGCTTAAGGAGCGGCTGAGTAAACTTGAAGATAAACAAAATTCATAGGCGCGGTTTTAGCATTTTTCGCGGCGAGGGGAATAAATGCCTATCAAAGTAGAGAATAAAGCGACGATCAAACTCCCGAAAAAGACTGAGGATACAATTCAGAGCGTTTTTGATGTAATTCCTAAAGAACACACACGCAATCTAACCAGGATCGTACTTGTGGACAAAATCGTCCCGGATTCCAGGATTCAACTCCCAAACAACGTCTCGGAACTACCTGGCCTCTACCACCCTCGGCAAGGCAATATCCAGCCCTGGTGCGAAATCGCCCTCGGCGCGCTATTAACGAAATCAGAAGGGTTCTTTAAAAGACTCGCGGCACGGCTTAATTTCAAGCCCAATCTGGCCTATCTAGTACTGAGCTTGCAAGCTCAGCACTACTACCTGACGCTCTCTCATGGAATCAAGAAGCATCAGTACGAAGGTGCTATACGATCCTACATCGACAGATATCATGAAATGTGGCGAGAGCGCCAGGCCGGGTGGCGGGCAAAGATGTTTAAACCGCTTCGCCCGTGGCTCGATAAATGGGTGCGTAAATTAAGAAGGCGATACCAAGAAGAGCAGAAACAGCGCAGATCAGCTTAGCCCACGCAACATCATCAGTCTTGAGGTTCCACCAATTCAGCAAGCAGCTTCTGAATGACCTGCAAAAGCTCTTCCCTGGACACGGACGACTTACGAAACCTTACCTCTATTGTGTAGTCTTTGGCGGAAGACTGATGACGGAAAACATAAGGCTGTGGGCGGGATTTCTTCTTGGTGGCCTTTCTGGCTTCATCCCGATTCATTCCCTGCTGTGAAACCTGATTAACAAATTTGAGCATTGAATCGCTGTTCGACTGTCTGGCAACCTGCAACAACATTGATTTGGAATTGATATTAGCCCTCTGACATAGTTCTTTGATTTCATCCGGCAAAGCAGCAATGGTCAAGGACTCGGTCACGGACGACCGCGACTTGCCGATTTTCCGGGCAATATCTTCATGCGTGTAGCCGAAGCGATCAACCAAAGCCAGCAATCCATCAGATTCTTCATAAGGCGTCAGATCTTTCCGTTGCAGGTTTTCGATCAGGGCAATCTCCGCCACCGCCCGATCATCGACATCCATCTCTATGCAGGGAACCTCGTGTAAACCTGCTTCACGAGCTGCCCGGTATCGTCTCTCACCGGAAATGATCATGAACCGCCCACCCACTTGCGACGGGCGCACCAGCAGAGGCTCAAGCACGCCTCTTTCCTTAATCGAAGCGACCAATTCTTCCAGGTCGCCGACGTCTGCCCGTGGCTGTTGCGGATTCGGCTCCAGGCGGTCTAACGGGATCATGCGCCCAATGGCCGCGCCGCGAAATGACGATAGTTCTTCCACGTAGTGGCGGTCGTGTCTCATTTTTAAAGTAGATGGCAAACCACGTTTAATAGGCACGGCGAATTACCTCTTCACATAAATTTGCGTATTCAACTGCGCCAGTCGAAGCCGGAGCAAAAGTAAATATCGACTCCTTATAAGCAGGACTTTCCTCCAACCTCACGGATTTAGATATGGTAGTTGCAAAAACTTTATCACCGAATACCTGACATATCTGGTCGTATATGTCTCTTGATAAAGTAGTTCTCCGATCATGCAATGTTACCACAACGCCTAAAACCTCAAGCTCAGGATTAGGTCTGGCCTTAATCCTTTCGATTGTTTCAAGCAGATCGTCCGTGCCTTCAAGAGCGAAGTAAGAAGATTGGATCGGAATTATTAGATGGGTGGCGGCGACAAGAGCATTAACCGTTATCAGACCCAGGGTTGGGGGCGTGTCAATTACCACAACATCGTAGTGCTTACTGATCGGATCAAGCCTGTCTTTCAATCGAAACGGGGCATCGAGTTCACCAATCAATTCCCTTTCCAGTTTAGCCAGGTTTATTCGCGACGGGATCAAATCCAGGTTTTCCAATGTCGTCTTCCTCAAGACATCATTCAGCGACAATTTCAGATCGGTCAAGAGATCATAGATGGATAGATTGGTTTCCTGGTTATCAATAAATGAGATCGTGCTATTTGCCTGAGGATCAACATCCGCCAGCAAAACCTTCTTCCCCTTTTGCGCAAGGGCGGCAGACAGATTGATTGCGGTTGTGGTCTTCCCCACTCCTCCTTTTTGATTTGCAATCGCAATCTTGATACCTCGCAAAACAGCCTCCCCCTAGGCTAATTCCATTTCAATTTGAAGCGCAAGCCTGCCAACTTACATCTTGTAATCACTGACATCATCAATCTCTTCGGGCCATTCGACCTCTTCCTCCAAATTGTCCTCGTCCTGAATCCTATCGCCATTAGTGCGCTTGGAAGCCTCCAAAACTTCTTCACGAATAAACATAGGGCAATCCGTACGCAGAGCCAGGGCGATGGCGTCGCTCGGCCTGGAATCCACCAAGACCAACTGTCCATTGTTCATTATTTCGATTACGGCGTAGAAGGTGTTGTCACGAAGTTCGGTGACGACCACCCGTTTCACGACGCCTCCCATCTGCGCGATCACGTTTCTCAACAAATCGTGTGTCATCGGGCGTTGTGGGGCCAGTTTTTCGATCTCATTGGCGATCGAACTAGCTTCATACGGCCCAACCCAAATGGGCAATATGTCTTCACCATCTAACTCTTTCAATAGAACTATCGGAGAGTTTGTAGTGGGGTCAACAAAAAGACCTCGAATCTTGACTTCCAGCTCCATAATAACCTTCCAGCTTAAAAACAATTTCCAGCCATCTCCCCATAAAGGCTATGACTTTTTACCCCGGTTATATTCACATTAACCAACTTGCCCAAGGCATCTGCGGTGATTGGGAAATTCACCACTTTGTTACATCGTGTGTGCCCGGTATAGTCTGAAGACGATCTTGAACTTATCCCTTCAACCAATACTTCAACTATTCGTCCGAGGTACCTCTCATAACGTCGCCTTTGAATCCTATCCTGCAATTCCTGCAATCTCAAAAATCTCTCTGTCTTCACCTCTTCGGGAATTGAATCGGTATATGTGGCGGCGGGAGTCCTTGGTCTCGGTGAGTATTTGAAGATGTACAAACCATCAAACTCAACTTCAGCGGCCAAGCTCATTGTCTCAAAGAAATCGTCATCTGTCTCCCCGGGGAATCCAACAATCATGTCTCCGGTAACCGAGATGTCCTTTTTCGATCTTTTGATGGTGCCAATTTTTTCAATGTACTCACTTCTGGTGTATCCTCTTCGCATGGCCCTCAACACGCGATCACTCCCAGCCTGAGCAGGCAAATGGATCCACTCACACAAGTTCTCATGCGCGTCCATCACCCGAACAATCTCTTCGTCGAAGTCTCTGGGATACGAGGTTGTAAATTTAATTCTGGGAACGCCGCTTTCCGCAGCCACCCTATCGAGAAGTTTGGCGAAGGTAATCTCGGCGCCCTCTTCGATAGAAGCCGAATTGCCATGATAGCGCCCACTCAAGCCATAACTATTAACATTCTGTCCCAGCAAGTGAACTTCCTGATAGCCCTGGCGCCCAAGCGCTCTTGCTTCATCAACGATGCGCCCAGCAGGGCGGCTTCGCTCACGCCCACGCGTAAAAGGAACTATACAGAATGAACAAAACTTGTTGCAGCCTTCAGTGATGGTAATATATGCGATGTATTTTGTCTGTCTGCTACCGGCGTGCAGTTCCAGGAACTCAGCTTCCTTGCTGAGCCGAACATCTATAACCCTGTCAAAACCCTTTTCCAATTGTTCCATCAAATTGGGCAGGCGCAGGATAGCTTGTGTCCCCATCACCATTTTTATATCCCGGCTGCGCTCAAATAAGCGGTCGGCTTCCGCCTGAGCCACGCATCCCATGACTCCAAATACGGGCAAATTTTTACTACGCGCTGTTGAGGCGCCTTTCCTTATCTCATTCTTTATCTCATTTATTCTGGCATAGACCTTACGCGCAGCTTTCTCTCTAACCATACAGGTATTTAGTAATACCAAATCCGCTTCACCAACCTCGGATGTTTGAGAATACCCAAGGTCAGAAAGCATAAACGTAGCCTTCTCACTATCATGAACATTCATCTGACATCCATAGGTTTCCAAATAAACTTTTTTACTCATAGCTCATGTATAAATCGAAGTTTTTACTGCAAAGTGCGGGAAACAATCAACTTATTATCGAAATTAAAACTTAAGAAATCACTTTAATTCCTGCGAGATCCCGATCATTGCTTAACTCTCGGATGCAACGGACTTAATTAGCTCTTTGGCGTGCTTTCTAGCGGATGCCGTGACTTCAGAACCATCTATCATCCTTGCAAGCTCCTCTATCCTTCCTTGCTCATCCAACTCAATCACTTTGGCAATTGTCCGGCCATTAACCACATCCTTATCCACCAGAAAGTGCGAATCCGCGTACCTTGCGATTTGGAGTTGGTGAGTTACGCACAAGACCTGATTGGTCTTTGCAAGCCTGCGTAGCCTCATTCCCACGGCATCCGCTACTTTACCCCCTATTCCCACGTCTATCTCATCAAATATCAAAGTCTTGGGAAGTAATGCGGGCGCCGTGATTGTTTTGAGCGCCAACATCAACCTTGAAAGTTCACCGCCGGACGCGACTCCGTTCATAGGCCGCATCTCCTCCCCCGGGTTGGCGGAAAAGAGGAATTCAGCATCTTCGTTTCCGGCGCGCCGGAGTCCGCCTTTGTCCCCCTCTCCCAGCAACGATTGCAGCTTTTGAGCCAACTGGCTCTTTGGCGTCTCACACAGCCGTACTGAGAAGTGTGCGCTACCGAGCGATACGTCTCTGAGTTCTTTATTGACAGAGCTCTCGAATTTGGCCGTTGATCTTTGTCTCAGATCGCTCAGAGTAGAGGATTCCTTCTCATAGTCATTGAGCGCCTGCCGGAGATTCGCTTCCAGCAACTGGCTATGCTCATCGCTGTTCATCAACTGTTGCCTACGCTCAACCAATTTAACGCAGGTTTCAAGCACCGCCGCCGCCGAATCGCCGTATTTTCTCTTGAGGCGATTCAACTCCATCAGGCGATCATCCACCACTCTGAGCCGTTCGGGCGACGCCTGAATGCCCCCATAATACTCTCCCAAGAAGAAGGCTATGTCATTGAGAATGTGCTTGACCGTGGATAGTTGCTCCATATAAGGAGAGAAGCGATTGTCCATCGCCGCCAGATCGTTGAGTCTTTTTTGCGCAATCGCAAGCGTGGAGAGGATCGAATCTTCATCATCATAAATTCTCTTATAAGCGGCGCCGGATAACTCAGCAAGCCTCTCAGCATTGACAAGCAGATTGCGTTCCGCTTCGAACTCCACATCTTCATGCTCAACCAGATTCGCCTGTTCAATTTCGGAGATTTGAAAATTTACCATGTCCAGCGTTTGCAGGCGCTCCGATTCGCTTTGTCTGAGATGCTCCAACTCCCTGGCTATACGCTGCAAACTATCATAAGCCTGGGACACACGAACACGACTTTTCGAAGCTCCGGCAAAAGCGTCGAAAAGATTGAGGTGAACCTCGGGCAGCAGCAGGCTCTGCTGATCCCCTTGCCCGTGTATATCAATCAAGTGAGGCTGTATGGACTTCAGCAATCCAACATTGGCGACCTGATTATTGATAAATATTCTTCCCCTTCCATTGGCCACCAATTCTCTTCTGATCAGCACTTCATCTTCGCTGACATCCACACCTGAGTCAGAGAGCAATTCCTCAAGAGGGGTGTTGCCTTCCATATCGAAGACTCCTTCTATGAAGGCGCGCTTCTCTCCCGTCCTGATGAAATCCGGAGAGAAACGATCCCCCAGCAGCAGGCCCAAAGCGTCTATGAGGATCGATTTGCCTGATCCGGTTTCGCCACTCAAGACGTTAAGACCTTGCCTGAACTCCACTTGCAACCGATCAATTACCGCAAAGTTTACGATATTCAAAAGTCGCAGCATATATTCAAATACACAATTGGCTGTCTCAGAAACTCATTTACGTCGCTATCTGGAAAGATTATACTTCGAGACACATAAGCATGAATAAGACTATCTTGTAAATCAATTTAACGGAAAGGACATAGTCCATGCAGCAACTCAGGCAGCGATACGGATATTTAGTCTTCGCCGCGGCGCTATTTCTCGGGGCAAGTCTTCCCAGCAGTAACGACAAGGAGCTCATCATCAGACTGCAAGGCGAAATCCTGGTGCTTCAAAGACAGGTAAGAGATCTACAGGAATCGTTCGACAAATGGCAGGTAAAATCCGAGACCTCGTTAAATAACCTGGGAAGCGCTTCAGAGACTTCGGCCAGAACTTTATCATCAATCGAAGATAAGTTACAGCGCAATCAGGGATCACAGAGCAATGCCGTCGCGGGAGTCAGCGCGCACCTGACAAAAATCTCCGAACAGGTCTCTCTCAACAACCAACAAACTGCCCAGATGAATCAATACATCAACGCCCTCAGGCAATCTTTGCAGGACTATCAACAGAAGTTGCGGGAGAAGGAGGCTTCAGACCTCAAGCCCGACACCAATGATCCCGAGATGGTATTTACTCAAGCGTATCTAAAGTACAGAAACAGGGAGTACGAGGCCGCCATCAATCATTTCAGAAGTTACCTGAGCCTTTTCGGGCAGAACGAAAAGGCCGATGACGCCACTTTCTGGATCGCCGAGAGTTTCGCTGCCCAAGGGAGATTGGCCGAAGCCCTGAACGAGTACAACAACATCCTAGCCAAATATCCTAATGGAGACAAAGCCGTCAACGCACGTCTCAAAAAAGGAGTTACATTACTGCGGCTTGAGAAGCGCCAGGAGGGAGTCGAAACGCTTAAGACCGTTATCAGCCTATACCCAAACTCCCGTGAATCCGAAATCGCCCGGTCCGAGTTGATTAGGCTGGGCGAAATATGAACCGCTAGCTCAACTCTGCGCTCAACAACTCAGCGCACCTAAACAACCATTGGAAGGAGAACCTTATGGCTTCATTCAACAGAATAACCATCGTCGGCTACCTGGGTAAAGATCCTGAGATAAGATACACCCCGGATGGACAGGCCGTTTGCAACTTCAGTGTAGCGACGAGTGAAAAGCGGAAGGATCGTACTGGGGAAGCTCAGGACATCACTACTTGGTTCAAGATTACATTGTGGGGGAGAAAGGCCGAAGTCGCCAATCAATACCTCTCCAAAGGCAAACAGGTCTACATTGAGGGGACATTGAGACAGGAAGAATGGACTGACCGTGATGGGGCTAAGAGAACAACTTTGGTGGTGAACGCTTCAAACTTTGAATTTCTAGCTGCAAAGGGTGATGAAAGCGCCGGCGGTTTCCAGTCGCAGCCCGCTCAAGATCGCAAGACAGCAGGGCAGCCTGACAGCGACAATGTTGACGCTCCTTCTGATAGCGATATCCCATTCTAGCTGTTAAACTTAGAAGGATTGTCGGCGCGCCGACAATCCTTCTGCGCGACTCCGACATCATTCCGAAGCATCCACAACTCCCATCCTCCTGAATCTGCCATATCTGCGCCTGACACGTTCATCATCTGTCAACGAGCCAACCTCCGCAAGCGACTCTTTCAGGGCTTCAGCAAGATAAGCCGCCGCCTTATCCCAATCCTGATGAGCGCCATCTCCGGGTTCAGGCACTATACGATCCACAATCTTCAGATCCAAAAGTTCCAGCGCAGTCAACTTTAGACTGCTTGCCGCCTGGGATGCGCGAGCCGCATCTTTCCACAAAATCGCGGCGCAACCTTCGGGCGAGATTACCGAATAGATTCCATTTTCGAGGATGTTTGTTACATCGCCTACACCTATCGCCAAAGCCCCACCAGATCCGCCTTCTCCAGTTATCGTCACGATGATTGGAACTTTCAGCCGGGCCGTTTCGCGTAGATTGACAGCAATCGCCTCCGCTTGGCCTCGCTCCTCGGCATCTATACCGGGGTAAGCTCCAGGCGTGTCTATCAATGTGAATACAGGGCGCCTGAATTTCTCGGCCATCTTCATCACCCGCAATGCTTTTCTGTATCCATCAGGTTTGGGCATCCCGAAGTTCTTAAACTGTCTATCATGCACATCCCTACCCTTTTGATGGGCGATCACGACAACCGGGCGATCCTGAAACCGGGCAATGCCGCACACAATAGCAGGGTCATCACGGAATTTACGATCTCCATGCACCTCACAAAAATCGGTAAAAATCCTATTGATCAAATCCATTGCGTAAGGTCGCTTGTCGTGCCTGGCCAGTTGAACATGTTCGATCGCCTTCAAATCATTCTGTCCGGTTTTTACGAGCTTCATATTTCAATCGCCCCCCTGTTATTCGCCAACTACCAACTCGGTATGCCAGTCACCATCTATCTTTTCAATCCCACTGGTCAATTCGGGTGAGACATTTACCCTGAAGAATTGTTGTGGCCTGAGATGAATCGTCAGACCGTCAGCGGTCTCTACCTGGAGAAAAACAGACGCGATTCCTTGATGTCTGGAGATCAGATCGCCCAGCAATGCGAGGCCCTTGGCCGTAACGGAGCGTTCCGGCATTTTGATTACAATCGCTCTAGCCGCGCTTGACCTAGCTCTCTCCAGGTGATGAATCTCCTGAGCTATGATCGTTGCGGCGCCTTCATCAGAGAGTTCAAGCCGCCCCCGAACGAGCACGACCTCATCAGATTGAAGCAGGTTTTTATACTTGTTAAACTGCTCCGGCCAGCAAACTACCTTTACAGCGCCGTATTGATCCTCAATCCGAAACAGCGCAAACCGATCTCCCTTTTTCGTGGTCTTCGTCGCCAAGTCAACGACAATCCCTCCCATCGCAACCTGATCTCCGTGTGTAGCCTCATCAAGATTACCGCCGTCAAACCGCGTCAGGCCCTTAATCGATTCGGCGTAATCCTCCAGTGGATGGCCACTGGCATAGAACCCCAACGACTCCTTCTCGAAAGCCAGGCTTTCTTTCTTGCTCCATGGAGCGACGGATGGAAGTGTGGGGTCTTCAACAGCCGCAGTTGTCGTGGCTCCGAGAGCGGCGAACAGATCTGTCTGCCCTGAGAGCCTGTCACGCTGCGTTCTTGCGCCATACTCAATCGCTTTGTCCACGACGGCCGTCAACGCCGCTCTGTTTGAGGCGGCGCTGTCGAAAGCTCCCGATTTTATGAGCGATTCAAGGACTCGTTTATTCACGGCGCGCTGATCAACACGCTCCGCAAAATCGTAGATCGAGCGGAAAGGGCCGCCCTCTTCGCGAGCGCGAATGATCATCTGCACGGCGGAAGAACCCAGCCCCTTTATAGCAGCCAAGCCAAACCTGATGGCTTTACCTACGGGCGTAAATCCCTCGTGGCTGGAATTGACATCGGGAGGAAGAATCTCTATCTCGAAGGTCTTCATCTCACCGATATATCTCGCCAGTTTGGCGGTATTGGCTATTTCATTCGACAGAACCGCAGAGTAAAAATGTGTCGGATAATGCGCTTTCAGATAGGCCGTCTGGTAAGCCAGGTATGCGTATGCGAAGGAATGAGAACGATTGAAACCATAATCGGCAAACTGCGCCATCAGAGTGAAAATCCGCCGGGCCTTGTCTTCCTGAATTCCGCGAGCGACAGCGCCGCTGATGAACTTCTCTTCGTGCTTGGCCATCTCCTCCTTTTTCTTCTTACCCATCGCGCGGCGCATCAGGTCGGCTTCGCCGAGCGAATAGCCGGCGAGTATCTGCGCAAGCTGCATGATCTGCTCCTGGTAAACCAAAATGCCGTAGGTGTTTTCGAGAATCTCCCTCATCTGGGGAACTATGTACTGCACCTTGCGGCGGCCATGCCTGCGTTCGATGTAATCATCCACCATCCCTCCATCCAATGGCCCAGGACGGTAGAGGGCGTTGAGCGCGGACAAATCCTCAAGACTTTCCGGTTTCAGCTTACGGCAAATTTCAACCATTCCCGCGCTCTCAAACTGGAACACGGCGTTGAGTAATCCATCAGCGAAAAGCTTCAAGGCTGGTTTGTCGTCCAAAGGTATGTTTGCCAAATCCGGGCGTTTACCAGCCTCACGTTCGATTGACTTAAGGCAATCTTCGATGATGGTGAGGGTCGTCAAGGCGAGGAAGTCCATCTTGAGCATCCCGGTCTTCTCAAGGTCTGACATCACGAATTGGGTCGTCAATTCGTCATTTTGCCCCTTGCAGACCGGGATCAACTCGTGAATCGGAAGAGGCGATATGACCACCCCGGCGGCGTGAACCGATGTGTGCCGGGCGCAGCCTTCCAGTTTGCGGGCAATTTCAATCAGCTCACTGATCTTTTCATCAGTATCAATGGCCTTTCTAAGATCCGGATTCTGCTTGATCGCGTCGTCAATCGAAACGTTACGCCCACGCACTGGTGGCGGAATCATCTTAGCGACCTTTTCGACCTCGGAGTATGGCAGTTCAAGCGCGCGCCCTACATCCTTAATCACCGCCCTCGATGCCATCGTTCCGAACGTAATGATCTGCGCGACATTTTGCCTGCCGTACAAATCGCTAACATAGTTGATCACGTCCGCCCGCCCACGCACACAAAAGTCAACATCAATGTCTGGCATAGTTACGCGTTCCGGGTTCAAGAATCGCTCGAATAGCAGGTCATACTGAATCGGATCAATATCGGTGATCTTCAGGCAATAGGCCGCCAAACTTCCCGCGGCTGATCCACGCCCCGGTCCGACCGGAATCCCCTTTCCCCTGGCGTAGCGAATGAAGTCCCACACGATCAGAAAATACCCCGAGTACCCAATACGCTTGATCGTTTCGATCTCGTGCGTCAGGCGGTCGCGATAGCGGGATATCGAATGGCGCAGCGATCCGCTCGATTCCAACGCTTGCCATACTTCATGCCAGCGTTCCTCAAAACCATCGTGGGTCACCTTCTCAAGATAGCTGTCAACTGTGTATCCCTCGGGAACAGGGTAGACCGGAACCTGGTCAATCGCCTTGGGAAATTCCAGATCGCACTTTTCGGCGATCTCCATTGTCCGCAGCAGCAGGTCCGGCTCTTCGCCGAACGTCTCCCACATCTCGAGCGCGTCACGGAAATAATATTTCGGAGAACCATAGGTCAGGCGATTAGGGTCATTGATGGTCTTTCCTGTGCCGATACACAACAGCGTGTCGTGAGCCTTGACGTCGGTGTCCATCAGGTAGTGCGAATCATTCGTCGCCACCATCGGGATACCCGTCTTTTTGGACAACTCCACCAGGGGCTTCCGAATTCGCTTCTGCGCGTCCAGACCGTGTTCCTGAATCTCAAGGTAGTAGTTTCCTTTTCCCAGAATATCCTGAAACTCCAGGGCCGCCCTCGCCGCGTCATCGAACTTGTCCTGCAGTAGAAGGTGCGGGGGAACGCCACTGATGCACGCCGACAACCCGATAATCCCCTCGCTGTATTTCGCCAATAGCTCCCTGTCAATCCTTGGCTTGCGCCAGAAACCCTCTATGTAGGCGAACGACGAGAGCTTCACCAGATTGTGATAACCGGTTAGATTCTTTGCCAGCAAAACGATGTGATTGGTCGCCCGATCACCGGGAGCCAACTTATCGGCCCCACGGTCATGACGGCTGCCGCGAGCGATATAGGCCTCGATGCCTATGATCGGCTTCACTCCTTCGGCTCGCATCTTGTGATAGAAAGACAACGAGCCATAGAGGTTTCCGTGATCAGTTATGGCCACTGCGGGCATCTTCAATTCCGCGGCTCGTTTCGCCAGAGGCTCAATCTTTATCGCGCCATCGAGCAGACTGTGGTCGGTGTGCAGATGCAGGTGAACAAATTGCTTATCCATTGACTAAACCGTATGCTTAAATACTTACCGATTCTTAAATCTAAGGCTTATTTAAAAGCGATCGCTTATTCCCATTCAATCGTGCTGGGAGGTTTTGAGCTTATGTCATAGACCACGCGATTGATTCCCCGGACTTCGCTGGTAATTCTGCGGCTGATTAATTCCAGAACCTCAAATGGCAGGCGCGCCCAGTCAGCGGTCATCCCATCCTGGCTTTCGACCGCGCGTATGGCGACCACCTGCTCATAAGTTCGCTGATCGCCCATCACCCCCACAGTGTGGATTGGCAAAAGGACGGCAAACGCCTGCCAGAGTTTTTGGTGGAGACCTGCTCGTTCTATCTCTTCACGGACTATGTCGTCGGCGTCCTGCAGAAGCTTGACCCTATTTTCATTGATCGGACCGAGGATTCTAACCGCCAATCCCGGGCCTGGGAATGGCTGCCTGTCAATCAACCCGTCCGGCAGCCCTAGCTCTCGTCCGACGGCGCGAACCTCGTCTTTGAAGAGCTCACGCAAGGGTTCAACCAATTGCAACTGCATCTTTTCGGGCAGACCGCCCACATTGTGGTGACTCTTGATGACTGCTGAAGGCCCCTTGACCGACTGCGATTCAATCACGTCAGGATAGAGCGTTCCCTGAACCAGAAAGTCCACTTTGCCTAGCTTCGCGGCCTCTTCCTGAAAAACCTCTATGAACTCATATCCTATGACTTTGCGTTTTCGCTCAGGATCCGCGACATCCTGCAAGGCCGACAGAAATCTCTCGCCGGCCGCAACGCCTTTAACCTTCAATTCGCCGTAGTCGTTAAACGTCCCGAGCACCTTCTCGAACTCGTCTTTTCGCAGAAGCCCGTTGTCAACGAAGATGCAAGTGAGCCGATCTCCAATGGCGCGGGCGACCAGAGCCGCGGCGACCGATGAGTCAACTCCTCCTGACAACCCGCAGACCGCCCTCCCGTCGCTGATCTGATCCCTTATTCGATCAACCGCGACGCTGATGAATGACGCGGCAGACCAATCGCCGCTGCAACCGCAGATGTTTTTCACAAAATTGCCGAGTATCCTTTTGCCATCAGGCGTATGCGCGACCTCTGGATGAAACTGCAACCCGTATATACCCTTTTCAACGTTCTCGACCGCGCCCAGCGCGTTATCAGTCTCAGCTACCACCTGAAATCCTGGAGGGGCGACCGTCACACGATCTCCATGGCTCATCCACACGGGAAAGTCCTGCGGGAGGTCAGTCAGCAACTTACTACCACCCAGGAGTTTGATCCTCGCCGCGCCGTATTCGCGGCGATTCGAAGGCTCGACCTTTCCACCTAAGAAGTAGCTTAAAAGCTGTAGGCCATAGCAGATGCCGAGAACCGGAACCCTAAGATCAAGGACTTGAGAGTCGCAATGTGGAGCGCCGTTTTCATAAACGGAGTTCGGCCCGCCGGAGAGTATTATCCCCTTGGGATTGAGTTCACGTATTTTCCCTATTTCCGCGCTGAATGGATGAATCTCACAGTAGACGCCCAACTCACGAATCCGCCGCGCTATCAATTGGGTATACTGCGAGCCGAAATCAAGTATCAAGACGGTCTCGAAAGGTTTGGCCACGAGATCGCTCCTTTTTCTCTTTCCTGATCTTTGAATTTGACGGAGTGCCCCGGTAAGCGCTGAGTAT
>Ga0187894_10002350_pt1 | contig 22724 bp, 25 predicted proteins | sample GBC1701081metaG_FD_136650 | JGI IMG/M metagenome (GOLD analysis project Ga0187894, IMG submission 136650) | White microbial mat communities from a lava cave in the Kipuka Kanohina Cave System on the Island of Hawaii, USA - GBC170108-1 metaG ... | reverse complement strand
TGGAACCGTTGCGCACGAGCGGGGCGCGGGTCGCGCAATTGATCGGCGACGGCTGGCTGCTGGCTGAAGCAAACGCTGGCGCTCCGGGCTAAAGTGCCATTCCGCAACGTAAATGGTATAATATAATGTATTACAAACATGCCGGCGCGCTCTCCACTTTGTAACACATTATATTACAAACGGCGGGAGTCAGACCAGCAGGTCGCGCCCTTGCTCCCGGGCGGCGAGCCAGCACAACAGCATCAGCGTGCGCTCGGCATCGAGGCAGGCCTTCTTGGCTTTGAGGCAATCTTGCAGCCGCTGACGCGGTAGGCCGAGCAGGCGCGCGAGCTGGGCCTTGCTGCCGCGTTTGGAAAGATGAAGCGCAGCCCGGGCCATGAGAGCATTCCATAGCGGCGTATGTGAACCGGGCTGCAACGTCAGCCCGCGCTTGCGGCGGGGAAAAATCAGTCGGCCTTGGCGTGCCGCGGCCCGGGCGGTGGCGGCCGCGGCCTCATAAAGCGCCAGGCCCAGCCCGGCAGGGATCTCGAGTCGTGGATGCATGGGAAGAGTCTCCGCGGCCGCTTGTAATATAATGTATTACGAAGGCAACACGCAGTTCTTGGGCCTTTGTATGAGGGAAACAGACCGGCATACGGTCGTGTCCGCGATCAGTTTGTAATACATTATATTACAAACTGACGGGGAGATGGACAGGGATTTTTCCGTCGCCAGGGGCGGCGGGACGGGGCACGGTGCCACCATGCCCGCTGTCCCCGGCCTGCGCTCCCCCTACGACAAGACCGCCGGCGGCCTGCACCACCTCGGCCGCATGCTCGACAAGATCCGCCTGCAACTCGCCGGCCAGCTGCCGGAGGACTTCCGGCGCAACTACGGGCTCTCCGTCGGGCTCGACGGCCAGCTCTGCGGCTTCCTCGGCGTGGTCCACGCCGACGTGGAGGCGCGCGTCCGCGAGGGCGGCACGGACGAGGAGATCGCGGAGTGGATGTTCGCGCGCGGGCTCCGGCCCAACCGCACGCAGGCGATGGTGTGGAACGAGCATTCGCGCAAACTCGGCTGGAACGACCGCATCTCCGCCTACAACGCGAAGGTGAAACAGGAACCCGGCTGGGAGCATCTCACCGCCATCACCTCCTTCGATCTCATCGAGCAGAGCGAGGGCCGCGAACCGCCGCCGGTGCGGGGCTGAAGACATGGCCGCCCCGCGCGCGAGGCCCCTCTGGCGCTGCCCGAAGTGCGGGGCGCGATTCGTGACGAAAAATCTCTGGCACTCGTGCGGCCGGTTCTCGCTCGACGACCTGCTGGCGCGCAGCGATCCGCCGGTGCGCGCTCTTTTCCGGCGACTGGCTGCGTGCATGCGCCGCCATTGCGGGCGGCGCGTCGTGCTGCTGCCGCAGAAGACACGCGCGGTGTTCATGCACGAGGTGCGCTTCTGCTCCGTCCAGCCGCGGAAGGATCACCTGCGGCTCGGGCTGGTCCTGCGGCGGCGGCTCGCGCATCCCCGCATCGTGCGGGTGGAGGACTTCGGCCATGCGCTGGTCAACCATATGCGGGTGGGCTCGACGGCCGACCTCGACGCCGAACTGGGTGGCTGGCTGCGCGAATCGGCGGAGACCTACGGGCGGCGGAGCGGCCGGCTGTGCTGATTCAGGCCCACGGCGCGCCCGGCGGGACGAAGCGCGTGTCGGCGGGAAAATCGAGGCCGAACTCGTCGCGCAGGAGGCCGAGCAGTTGCTCCGCCGAGGTGACGGGCACGGACGAGAGGATGTCCGGTCCGCGACGGCGGAGGAACTTGCCGTCGCGGAAGACATGGCGTGTGCCGTCGCGCCGGGCGAGGCCGGCGATGAGGTTGTGCCGGAAGTGCGAGCGTTCGTGCGCGCTCGTCCACCAGTTGCCGACCTCGCAGTCCACGAACTGGAACTCCTCCAGCGAGAACTCGCACACGTCCATCCAGCCGTCGTCGTCGCGGACCTCGTGGAAGAGCCGGGCCCCATCGCGCGTGAGCCGGCGCGTCTCGTGCGGCGTGGGCAGCTCGCGGTCGAAGACGAGCGGGATGGCGCCGGTGAGCGACGCGCTGCCGAGGCCGACGTCGGCCAGGAACTCGCCCTCCGGCAGAGCCACCTTCACGATGATGTGGGTGCGATACGGGATCTCCTCGCGGGGGATGGGCCCGCGCACCCGCGCGCCGAGCAGCGAGGCGCGGAAGCCCAGCGCATGCAGCGCCAGCAGCAGGAGGTTGTTCTGCTCGAAACAGTAGCCGCCGCGTTTGCCGTGCATGAGCTTGGCCATGAGCGCCTCCGGGGTCGGCCCGATGGGCCGGCCGAGCAGCACGTCGAGGTTCTCGAACGGGATGCTGCACGTGTGATGCAGCGAGAGGGCGTGCAAGACCGCCAGCGTAGGCTCGCGCAGACCGGGGTAGCCGATGCGCGCGAGGTAGGCGTCGAGGTCGAAGGTCGCGGACATGACGGAGGATAAGCCGGCGGACTCCGTTCCGCCAATGGCCGGTCGGCTAACCCCGGACACTGGCCACCCAGTCGTCGATCACCCGCTCGAGCACGTCGAGCGGCACGCTGCCGGTGCGGAGGACGACGTTGTGGAACTGCTTGAGGTCGAATTTCGGGCCGAGCGCCTCGCGCGCTTTCGCCCGCAACGCGAGGATGCGGAGCTGGCCGACCTTGTAAGAGCAGGCCTGGCCCGGCCACACGATGTAGCGCTCCACCTCGGAGGCGCCGATGCCGTAGTCGATGGCCTGCTGGCGCGTCCATTTCTTCGCGTGGAGGCCGGTGTCCACCACGAGCCGGCGGGCGCGGAACAGCTCGGCCTGCAACTGGCCGAGCCGGCCGGGAATGTCGCCCTCATACCAGTTGTTCTCGGCGGCGAGCTGCTCGGCATAGAGCGCCCAGCCCTCGCCGTAGGCGGAGATGAACCCGAACACACGGTCGCGCCGGAAGCGCGGCAGTTCCTGCATCTCGCCCTGGAGCGCGACCTGGAAATGGTGCCCCGGGATGGCCTCGTGGTAGGTCAGCGTCTTCATGCCGATGACGGGGAAAAACGGTCCGGGCAGCGGCGCCCAGAAGATGCCGGGCCGCGTGCCGTCGGCGGCCGGCCCGGTGTAATGCGCGGCGGCGGTCCTCTCGGTGAACGGCGGCTCGCGCTTCACCTCGCACGGCGCCTTCGGCCGGAGGTCGAAGATGAGATCGGCACGCTTCACGGCGTCGGCGAGGATCTCCTCGTAACGGGCGAGCAGGGCCGGGCGCGGGTCCGGCTCGGCGGGCGGCTGCGAGTCGGCATTGAGCTTCGCATAGCGCAGGTTGACCGGGCCCTCGGTGTAACCGAGCTGCCGGAGCAGGCCGTCCATCTCGCCTTCGATGCGCGCCACTTCCTTCAACCCGAGCTCGTGGATCTCCCCGGGCGTCAGCGCGGTGGTGGTGCTGCGCCGCAAAGCCTGGGCGTAGGCACGGTCGCCACCGGGCAGCCGCCACACGCCGGCGTCGTCGGTGGAGCGGGCCATCTGTTCCGTCAGCAGCGCCTGCATGCGGCGGAAAGCGGGCTGGATGGAATCAACCACGAGCATCTCCGCCTGCTCGCGGAACGCGGCGCGCTCCGCCGCGGACAAGTCCGCGAGCTTCTCCATGCGCTCGGCGAGCGAGGCCACGAGCACGTTGTCGCGCGGGGCGGAGGAGAGGAAGCGTTCGAGCTGGCCGAGGGCGGACGCGTAGATGAACCGCGGCATCAGGAACCCGCGGCCGGCGCGCTCCGCGGCCTGCGCGATGCCCTCGTCGAGCTTGCCGGCCACCTGCCCGAGCCGGGCGAGATAGTTCTCCACGTCGCGCCGGTTCCGGATCGGGTGGGTCTGGCTGAGGAAGTTGACCACCCGCACATGCAGGCCGCTGAACTGCTGGAACGGGAAGCGGAAGTCCTCGAACTCCTCGCCTGCCACCGTGTCGGCCAGGTGCCATTCGAGCATGGCGGCGGAGACGCGCTGCGCGGTGTCGAGCTTCGCGCGGTCGAACCCTGCCAGCGCCTCGAGCGCGGCCCGGGCGCGGGCCACGCGAGCGGCGCGGTGCTCCGGGGTGTTGGGCGTCAACTGCCGGTCGAGCGCGTCCTGCTCGGCGCCGGTGAAGTATTGCGCGTTGGTGGCGGACTCGGGATCGGCGCGCACCCACGCGGCGGCGAGATCATCGACCCAGCGGTCGAAGGCATCGTCGCCGGCGCGGAGCGCCAGCGGGAGGAGGAGGAACATGCCGGCCAGGGCGGCCGGGCGGACAGAGAGCCTGGGAATTCTCATGCCGGGCGACACTGGCGTGCCGGCGCCGGAAGTCGAGATTGCGCCGTCCGGCGGCGTGCCGGAGCCGTTCGTCGCGGTTGGCTTGGCCGGCGCGGGAAGGCGGCCATGGTGGCCGGCATGAACCGTCGCGATCTGCTCAAGCTCGGCGCCCTCGCGGGTGCGTCCACGTTGGTTTCCCGGGTCGTGGGACAGGCTCCGCCGCCGGTGCGTCCGCGCGTCGCCGTGGCCGCGGCGGAGGGAGTGGCGCCGGCCGCGAAGCCGCTGCGCATCCTCATCCTCGGTGGCACGGGTTTCACCGGGCCGCACCAGGTGAAGTATGCGCTGGCGCGCGGGCACAAGCTCACGCTCTTCAACCGCGGCCGCCGGCCGAAGGACTGGCCCGGCGAGGTCGAGGAGCTGACCGGCGACCGCGAAGTCGCGGACCTGAAATCGCTCGCGGGCGGCCGCGAGTGGGACGTGTGCATCGACAACCCCACCGGCGTGCCGCACTGGGTGCGCGACGCCGGCCGCGTGCTGCAGGGGCGCGTCGGCCAATACGTCTTCATCTCCACGCTGTCGGTCTATGCCTCCACGGAAAAACCCGGCATGGACGAGGATGCGCCGCTGGCCCGCTACAGCGGCGCCGACGCGCTGAAGGAGACGCGCGCCAGCCTCATCGCCGACATGAACCTCTACGGTCCGCTGAAGGCGGCGTGCGAGGCCGAGGCGGAGAAATGGTTTCCCGGCATCACGACCGTCCTGCGGCCGACGCTCATCGTCGGACCGGGCGACGATACCGACCGGTTCACCTACTGGCCGGTGCGGATCGCCCGGGGCGGCGAGGTGCTGTGCCCGCCGGCGGAAGACCCCGTGCAGATCATCGACGCGCGCGACCTCGCCGAGTGGACCATCCGGATGGTCGAACAGGGGACGCTCGGGAAGTTCAACGCCGCCGGGCCGGACTACGAACTGGGCGCCGCCGCCATGCTGCACGGCATCCGTGCGGTCACCACCGCGGGCGCGAAGCTGACCTTCGCCACGCACGATTTCCTCCGCCGGCAGAACGTCGCGGCGTGGAGCGACCTGCCGGCGTGGGTGCCGGGACAGGGCGAGACGGCCGGCTTCGCCCGCGTGAGCGTCGCCCGGGCGCTGGCGGCCGGGCTGACCTTCCGCCCGCTGGCCACGACCGCCGCGGACACGCTGGAGTGGTCCGGCACGCTGCCGGAGGAGCGCCGCGCGAAGCTGCGCGCCGGCATCAGCGCCGAGCGCGAGGCCGCGGTGCTGAAGGCGTGGCACGCGCGGGGCTGAGGCGGGGAGCGGATGGCAGACGACAGAGGACGGGAGACGGAGGATTGGCCACAAGAGGCACAAAAAGCTCAGAAGATTTCTTACAGGAGGGAATAGTGACAACTGAGAGGACTCCGTTCTCCCGGTTTCCTCCTGTGAGATGATTCAGAGCCGATGTCCCGCCACGCCGGAGGCGGGCAAGCCGCCGCGGGATGCCGGTTGCCAGGATAGAGCCGAGCCAGTTCGGGCTCGAAGGCGTAGAGGTCGTCGTTGGTGAAGACTGGATTGGGCAGCGATTCGACGCAGCGGAGGACATCGAGCGTCCGGGCCGCGCTGCGGTGAAGGCCAGCTTCAACCGGCTGGCGGAGCTGGAGACTTGATTCCGACCCAAGTTGGGGCAACCTTCCGGGCATGAGCGTTGTGGAGCTGCAGAAGACCATCCGCGGGCTGAGCGCGGAGGACCGGCGGGCGCTGGCGCGGATTGCCGCGCAGATGAAAAAGCGCCCGCGCACCGCCGGCCGGCGCATGCAGTTGAAACGGCATCCTGTGTCGGGATTGAGCTACAACGCGGCGTCCGGCCGCAAGGTGACGCAGACGGAAATCGCCGCCGCGCTGGCTGATTTTCCGTGAGCTAACTCGTGCTCGGGATCACCAGATAACGCTGACGAGGCCGGAGTCGGCGATGTTCGCATCCTTGGTGAGGAGCGGGACGCGGCGGACGATGGCCTCGGCCACGATGAGCCGGTCGAAAGGATCGCCATGAGGCAGGTTCAGCCGCGGGGCCTTGATGGCGGCATCGAGGCTGGTGGGCAGGACCGGATGCCGGGCCAGGAACGGCGTGAACATGTCGGATGGACGGATGTCGAGGTTCAGGTCGCCCGCATCGATCAACCGGCCGAGTTCGACGATAACCACCGATGGAATTCCGATTTCACCCGCCGCCGCCACTTCCAGAACGTGACGCACCCGCAAGCCCAGCCGTCGTGGCTCGGTGACCGCCCACCACAGCGTGTGCGTGTCGAGCAGCCAGCGCATCAAGTGAAGTATTTGCCGGGCGGAAGCGTGGGCTTGGTCAGGTCAAAGCCGGGGCGGACGCGCGCCATGCCTTCGGCATAACCGAGCCAAGGATACTTGTTCTTCTTGGTCGGGGCGGAGGGGCGGCGGCGGGACTTGGGCTTGGCGCTAGCGGCGTTGGGCATGGTCACAAGCTAGTCCGGGATGGAAACCGGTCAAGCCGGGGGGCGAACTGACGACAGAGGATTGGCCGCAAGAGGTTTACCCGCCTGCGGCGGCGCCAGGGGCGACCAGGGCTCAGAAGGCGCGGAAGATTTCTTACAGGAGGCAACGGAGTGAACCGAGGGTAAGGGCGCTCCGTTCTCCCGGTTTCCTCCTGTGAGATGATTCAGAGCCGTTGCCAGGTGCCGGGCTTGACGGATTTCAGAAGGCCACGGTCGCGCAGAACTTGGAGCTGCCTTGGCTCGCCGTAGTCCCGCAGCAGCGGGACGAAGGCGGCTGGCGGATTTTGTCCCGGATGTGGCGGTCTCGGCTCGCCGTAGTTCTACCTCATTGGAACGAAGGCGGCTGCCGGGGTAAAGCCGGGCGAGTTCGGGCTCGAAGGCGTGGAGGTCGTCTATGGGTTGGCGCGCTCGGCCAGTTTCCGGCGCTTGGCGTATTCCCGATAGCCATCCTTGTAGAGCAACTCCTTCACTTGGTCGCGTGAAAACGACGTGCCGGAGCGCAGCCGATCAATCTCTGCATGCAGCTTGTCCCATGCCGCGGCCTTCTCATCGAGCGCGGCTTCACGTGCTTCATAGAGCAGCTCGAAAAGCCGCAGCTTGTCAGCTTGGGTGCCCACCCGGGAAGAGTTTCTGGTTCATCTCGGCGATCATTGCCTCAGACAGGTCGCTCTTGAGGGCTCGCTCGAGATCCGCCAGCTCGTCCACGCAGGCCGAGAGGTCCCGATAAGTGCAGCCCAAGGCTCTCAATTGCTCGGCATCGTCGTTTTGAAGCTTGGCCAGGAGCAGGACGCCCAAGCCTCGCAGAATGGCAACTGTGCCGAGCAGAAAGTGCTGGTGCCCGCTTATCGGTTCGGAAGCGAGGAGGTGGTCCTCTTCGAGCATCTTCACGTATTCGTAGAGGTCGAGCCACCTGCTTGTGGTGCGCAGCACCTTTCGATTATGCTGGGCGAGTTCACGGTTGACCTGCGCCATCTGGCGTGCGGCGAAGCGCATGTCCGGACTGGCCTGTTCGCTCAAGAGCAGCTCCGGCTGCAACGTCTCGGCACGGGGAGTCATGGCGGGAACATATTGTCCATCGGACTCAACGCAAGCCCCGCGGCTTCTGGCCCGACCGCCAGGCTGCATTTCCGAGATAACATAACCACTTCAGCGCCACGATCCAGAGCGGAACGGTCAGCGTGGGCCGGAGCCAGGCGAGGTCGTCCTTCACGCGGGCGAGGGAGGGCGCGACGGCCGGATGCTTCACCCGGCCGCCCTTGGGGTCGGCGTTGATGATGAGCACGCCTACGTCGATTTTGTCCGCGTTGTAGGCCGAGAGGAAACGGAAGTGGTCGCGGTAGATGAACTCGTAGCGGGAGAATTCGATTTCGACACCGCGCCAGCACTTAGAGCCGAGTTTCCTGCTGACTTGCTTCAATCGTGTGCTCGTATTCCTTCACGAGCCAATCATAAGGCAGAAACTTGACCCGCTTCTCAATGTGTTGAAACGACGCATAGCGGAGTTTCTTTTCAAACTCAGGTTTCCGTTGAGCGTTCGCAACGACTATCATCCGAGAATTGAAGTCCTGTAGATCGTTAAACTTTAGGAGTGAATTCTGAATGTCGGTTGAATGCTCCACTTCGAAGAAGCTGTCCGGCATCTTCCGCTGATTGAACCAGATCACGTCGATGGTCTCGCTGCGCTTCACAAGGTGCTCGTAAGAGAATGATGGAATGGTCTGCACAGTCCTGAGTGATTCCAGCGGCACATCAAGGAATCGCTTGTTGCGGTCTTGGTTGGGCGCCCAACAGCCGAAACCCTTCATCTTGCCCAAAACAAGCAGTAACCCTTGGTAGTATGAGTGATTGGATTTCTGGATCTCTGCCGAATCAGCGTTGCGTTTAGTTTCAGCAACATGGCCACGGGCTTCAAGTTCGCCTCGCATGCTGACGAGGCCGTAGAGCCCCGGCTTGAGCTTAAATATCTCAGGGCGTAGTTGGACGATTCTGCGAATGCTAGCGAAGGGGTTTTTGTGCCCCACTTGCAGCCCTGTATTTTGAAGACCTCCTGATTGAGTTGGCCGAGAGTTGCGAGGCCACCCAATTTCTCCAAGGTCTGGATGACGGCCTCGTATTGCTTCACGCCCGGGACACATATCAGCGCGACTTGCTGAGTCCACGAAATACTACCCCTTGTTCAATCTGAGAATCTCGGTTTCGCAGCGGACGATGTGGGTGGTTTCGCGTTTCTTGCCGGTCGGTGCTTTGGCCCAGGCTTCCTGGATGGTGACGTCGACAGTGGTGTGGACGACGCTGGCCTGGCTGACTTGCGCGCAGGAAAGGAACACAAACTTCGTCTCGTGAAAGACGCGGTCGGTCTCCGGTAGGCGCTCGGGCAGCATCGGCGCGGATCGATCGATCCGTCCCGGAAACAGTTCAAGATCATTCTGGTCCTCGACAACGACCTGAATCCGCACGGCCAGATTGAACGTCACGCTGTCGAGACGACGGACGCTCAATTCAAGATATGTAGATTCACGTTCAATGCCTACGAACCGCCGGGAGAAAAAATTACAGACCAAGGCGGTCGTGCCGCTGCCGAGAAATGGGTCGAGGACGAAGTCGCCGGGATTCGTGGCTGAGAGAATTATTCGTTCGAGGAGCGCGACGGGCTTCTGGGTGGGATGGTTGCCGAGGGTTTTCTCGTCGGGCTTGGGGGCGGTGAGCGTCCACACGTCCTTCATCTGCTTGCCGCCGTTGGCGCGGACCATGTCCTGATAGTGGAAGACGTGTTTGCTCTTCTCGTTCTTGGCGGCCCAGAGGACGGTCTCGGTGGAGTGGGTGAAGTAGCGGCAGGCGAGGTTGGGCGGGGGGTTGGGCTTCTGCCAGGTGACCTGGTTCAGAATCTTCATGCCGAGCTGCTGCATGGCGTAGCCGACCGAGAAAATCACATGGTGCGTGCCGCTGACCCAGATGGTGCCGTTGGGCTTGAGCAGGGCCTGGCAGCGGCGGAGCCACTCGCGGTTGAAGTTGTGGTTCTCCTCCGGGCCGCGGGATTTGTCCCAGTCGCCCTTGTCCACCTTCACCATTTTGCCGGCGTGACAGGTGATGCCGCCGTTGGAGAGGAAGTAGGGCGGGTCGGCGAATATCAGGTCGAAGACACCCTCGGAGTGCCCGCCACGGCGGGCAAGCTTCTCCAGAAGGTGGTCCATGACCTCGAGGCAGTCGCCGTGGTAGAGATAGAGCCCGCGGGCGTCGTCGCGGTAGGCCAGCTTGGAGGGTTGGAGGACGTCCGGGCCTTCGCGGACGATGGCGTCGTCGGGGCTCCAGCCGTCGTCCCGCTCTGCGGGACTATGGCCGGCTTGTCCCGCCGGCTTGCGGCGGGCGAGGATTTGCTCATCGCGGTCCGGATAGGTGGTCTCGCGCTGTTTGGCGGAGCGTTTGGAGGCGCGCGCAAGCGCGCTGCCTACGGGTTTCTTGGAAGGGTGTTTCGGCGCGTTAGGGATAACGCGCCCTACCTTCTTGGGCGGGTTCGTCCCGCGTTTGCGGGACCGCCCTACATCACGGGGCTGGCGTGCGGGTTTCTTGGAAGGCACGCGGAGATCGGATCGATCCACCCCGGGGCCGGGGCAAGATCATTCAACCACGAAGGCAGGGGATTGAACCACAGAGACACAGAGACACGGAGACACAGAGACACGGAGAAGACAGATTGCCCTAGATTCTCTCAGCGCCTCTGTGTCTCTGTGGTGAAAAACAAAAAGGCCGCGGCGGGTGCCGCGGCCTCGGGAATGAAGCGGGTGCGAAGGCGTCAGGCCTTCTCCTCGGGGATGCGCATGCCGTAGAAGCTGCGATAGACGAAGACCAGGGCGAGGGCGAAGAAGACGGCGCCGATGGCCAGCTTGGCGTTGGCGCTGGTCATCGTGACCGCGATCTCGACGGCGAGGAGGCCGAAGAGGGTGGTGAACTTGATGACGGGGTTCATGGCGACGGAGGAGGTGTCCTTGAAGGGGTCGCCCACGGTGTCGCCGACGACGGTGGCGGCGTGCAGGTCGGTGCCCTTCTGGCGGAGCTCGACCTCGACGATCTTCTTGGCGTTGTCCCAGGCGCCGCCGGCGTTGGCCATGAAGATGGCCTGGAAGAGGCCGAAGAAGGCGATGCCGATGAGGTAGCCGATGAAGAAGTAGGCGTTGAAGAACGGCAGGGCGAGGGCGAAGCAGAAGACGACGATGAAGATGTTCCACATGCCCTTCTGCGCATAGACGGTGCAGATGCGCACGACCTCCTTGGAGTCCTTCTCCGAGGCGGTGGTGGCGTCGAGCTTCATGTGCTCCTTGATGTAGACGACCGCGCGGTAGGCGCCGGTGACGACGGCCTGGGTGCTGGCGCCGGTGAACCAGTAGATGACGGAGCCGCCCATGATGAGGCCGAGGATGACCTCGGGCTGCACGATGGAGAGCCGGGTGATGACGTCGCCGAACAGGTTCTCGAGGAGGATGATGATGCCGAAGACCATGGTGGTGGCGCCGACGACGGCGGTGCCGATGAGCACGGGCTTGGCGGTGGCCTTGAAGGTGTTGCCGGCGCCGTCGCCCTTCTCGAGCTGGTATTTGGCGTTCTCGAAGTCGGGCTTGAAGCGGAAGTCCTTCTCGATCTCGGCGGCGATGCCGGGGCGGCCCTCGATCTGCGAGAGCTCGTAGACGGACTGGGCGTTGTCGGTGACGGGGCCGTAGCTGTCGACCGCGATGGTGACGGGGCCCATGCCGAGGAAGCCGAAGGCGACGAGGCCGAAGGCGAAGATGGGGGCGGCGAAGAGGAACTTGGCCGGCATGAGGCCGAGGAGCGCCGGGTTCTGCGAGAAGTGGTAGGAGACCCACATCAGCGCCATGATGCACAGGCCCATCCAGAAGGCGGAGAAGTTGCCCGCGACGAGGCCGGAGAGGATGTTGAGCGAGGCGCCGCCGTGCTGGGAGCAGTTGGTGACCTCCTTGACGTGGCGGCTGTTGGTGCTGACGAAGACCTTGGTGAACTCGGGGATGACCGCGCCGGCGATGGTGCCGCACGAGATGATGACCGAGAGGACCCACCACAGATCCGCGGCGATGCCGGGCTGCTTCGCGAGCAGGAACCACGAGGCGAGGAAGGTGATGGCGATGGAGACGGCGGAGGTCAGCCAGACGAGGTGGGTGAGCGGGGCCTCGTAGTCGAAGTCCTTCAGCGCGCCGTATTTCATCTTCGAGAAGGCCTGGTTGAGCCAGTAGGAGACGAGCGAGGTGACGATCATCAGCGCGCGCATGACGAACAGCCAGATGATGAGGATGGCGCAGGTGGCGGGGTTGGCGGCGAGGGCGAGCGCGAGGAACGCGATGAGCGCCACGCCGGTGACGCCGTAGGTCTCGAAGCCGTCGGCGGTCGGCCCGACGGAGTCGCCGGCGTTGTCGCCGGTGCAGTCGGCGATGACGCCGGGGTTCTTGGGGTCGTCCTCGGGGAGCTTGAAGACGATCTTCATGAGGTCGGAGCCGATGTCGGCGATCTTGGTGAAGATGCCGCCGCAGATGCGGAGGACGGAGGCGCCGAGCGACTCGCCGATGGCGAAGCCGATGAAGCAGGGGCCGACCAGCTCGCGCGGCAGGAACACCAGGATGCAGATCATGAAGAACAGCTCGACGGCGACGAGGAGCAGGCCGACGCTCATGCCGGAGCGCAGCGGGATGAAGAGGGTGGCGAGGGGGTTGCCCTGGAGGGCGGAGAAGGCGGCGCGGCTGTTGGCCACGGTGTTGATGCGGATGCCGAACCAGGCGACGCCGTAGGAACCGAGGATGCCGAGGATGGAGGCGAGCAGGATGACGACGACGGCGCCCGCGCCCATGTGGGAGAGGAAGCCGAAGTAATACACCATGCACGCGCCGATGAGCACCCAGAGGATGGCGAGGAACTTGCCCTGGGTGTTGAGGTAGGTCTTGCAGGTCTCCCAGATGATGTTGGAGACGTGGGCCATGGAGGCGTGGACCGGCAGGGCCTTGGTCTGCGAATACTGGACGAGGCCGAAGGCCGCGCCGAAGACGCAGATGGCGAGGCCGGCATACATGAGCGTGATGCCGCTCATGCCGCCGAGGCCGTCGAAGGCGACCTGCGTGAGGTCCGGGATGTGGATGTCGGCCTCGCTGGCGAGGGCGGGGGTGGCGAATGCGGCGGCGGCCAGGAGCGCCACGGCCACCTGTTTCCAAGTGTGTGTTTTCAGCATAGCGTAGGGGGAATGATTAAGGGCGGGAACTTGGCAATCGCCTGCTACCGTAGCCAGTTAAATCTCCCGGGACGCGCCGCGCACGGTTGACGTGTTAGGGGGTTTAATTTTGCCTCCCAGTCCCGTTAATCCACCTTATGCCGCTGCTTGAAATCAAGAACCTGGCCAAAGGCTACCCCGCGCCCGGCGCGGAGGGCGGGCTGCACAAGGTGGTGGACATCGGCGAGTTCGCGCTGGCGGCGGGGGAGCAGGTCGCGCTGCGCGGCGAAAGCGGGTCGGGCAAGACGACGTTCTTGAACCTCGTGGCGGGCATCCTCGCGCCGGACGCCGGCGAGATTACGCTCAATGGCGTAAATATCGCCGCGCGGGGCGAGGCGGCGCGCGACCGGGTGCGGGCGGAGACGGTCGGCTACATTTTCCAGACCTTCAACCTGCTGCAGGGGCACACCGCGCTGGAAAACGTCGAGCTGGGAATGGCGTTCGGGCGCGGCGTGGACCGGGCTCGCGCGGAGTCGCTGCTGCGGCGCGTGGGACTGGGGGAGAAGCTGGAACACTTCCCGCGGCAGCTCTCGACCGGGCAGCAGCAGCGCGTGGCGGTGGCGCGCGCGCTGGCCAACCGGCCGAAGCTCGTGCTGGCCGACGAGCCGACCGGCAACCTCGACGCGCGCAACGCCAAGGAGGCGCTCGCGCTCATCCGCGAGGTGTGCCGCGAGGAGGGCGCCGCGCTGCTGCTCGTGAGCCACGACGAGGGGGTTTTGAGCCAGTTCGAAAGCGTCAAGGATTTCGCCGAGCTCAACCGGGCCGTCACGTCTGCGCCGTTAAAGCTCCAAGCTCCAACATCCAAGCTCCAGTGAAACACCGGATTTCAAACCACCGATCGGCGGCCGGCTTGGATGATTCAATGCCTGGCCATTCTCTGGAGGTTGGATGTTGGAGCTTGGAGGTTCGTTGGCCGTCATGATCCTGAATCTGATTCATCGCTCCTTGCGGCAGCACGCGCTCTCGACGCTCGTGACCGCGGGCGGCATCGCGCTGGCGGCCGGCCTGCTGCTGACGGTGTGGGTGGTGAAGACGCAGGCGCAGGCGGTGTTCGCCTCGACCAACTCGGGTTTCGACGCCGTGCTCGGCGCGCGCGGCTCTAAGCTGCAGCTCGTGCTGAACAGCATCTTTCACCTCGAAAGCTCGCCGGGCAACATCAAGGCGGAGGACCTCGAGATGTTGCGGCGCAACCCTATGCTCGGCGGCGCGATCAAGGCGGCCATTCCCATCGCGGTGGGCGACAGTTACCGCGGGTGGCGCATCGTGGGCACGACGGAGCAGTTGTTCGGCGAGATCGAATACGCGCCGGGGAAGAAGTATGCGTTCAAGGGCAAGGGCCGGAACTTCAAGATCGGCGAGGACGAGGCCGTCGCGGGCAGCTACGCGGCGCAGAAGCTCGGCTGGCGCGTCGGCAGCAAATTTCATCCGGAGCACGGCGTATCGGGCGGGCAGCACGACCACGACGAGGAATTCACCGTGGTTGGCATCCTCGAGCCGACGAACACGCCGGTGGACCGCGTCATCTGGATCCCGCTGGAGGGCCTGCAGACGATGAGCGGGCACAATCCGATGGCGGCGACGGAGATCAGCGCGGTGCTCATCCAGCTGAAGGCGCCGACCGCCGGGCTGATGATGAGCAATATGCTCAACGCCTCGGGCGGGAAGCTGACCTTCGCTTATCCCATCGGCAGCATCGTGGCGGAACTGTTCAACAAGATCAGCTGGGTGGACAAGGTGCTCGCGCTCGTGGCGTGGCTCGTCGCGCTGGTGGCGGCGGGCTCGGTGCTGGTGGGCATCTACAACTCGATGAGCGCGCGGGCGCGGGACATCGCGATTTTGCGCGCACTCGGAGCGCACCGGCGGACGGTGTTCGGCGCGGTGGTGGGCGAGGCGGCGGCGATCGGGCTGCTCGGCGCGGCGGCGGGGCTGGCGGTGTTCGCGGTGCTGGCGGGCATCGTGGCCGGCATCGTCCGGGCGCAGACGGGCGTGGCGCTCGACCCGTGGCAATGGAACCCGGTGTTCGCGTGGGCGCCGGCGCTGCTGGTCGGGCTGGCCGTGCTGGGCGGGTTCGCGCCGGCGGTGAAGGCGTATCGGGTGCCCGTGGCGGAGACGATTGCGCCATTGTCCTGACGAAAGTCAGGGTTGGCGGCGCCGGTGTCGTAGTGTTTCGGCGCGCAGCGCCGGAGACACTACGGTCGGGGTCGCCGGTGTCGTGAGGTGGAGCGGCTTGCCCTCAAGCCGCTTGAACGCGTTGGGGGCAACGCGTTCCACCTTACCTGCTGATGCTTTGTAGCGGCGGTCTATGACCGCCGAGTGTCCGGACGGCGCTCATAGAGCGCCGCTACAACAGGAAACCGACCAATCCCTTGACGGGCGGGGCGGGGCGGCTAGGGTGCGCGGCGTCCCGACCCATCATGAGCCGACTTGCCCGACTGCTGTCCCGATTCCTTGTGAGCTCCGCGATTTTTAGCGCGGCGTCGGCGCGGGCGGAGGAGAAAGCGGGCGGGGATTACGAGAAGCTCGGCTTCGACCGGCTGGCGGCGTTCAGCTTCAACGCGCCGCAGGTGGCGCCGAAGGATCCGGCGGAGACGGCGAAGGGCAACGAGCAGATTCCGGAGGCCATCCGGGCCTTCGACACGAAGAAGGTGGCGGTGACGGGCTTCATGCTGCCGGTGAAGATGGAGGAGGGGCTGGTGAAGGAATTCCTGCTGGTGAAGGACCCGATGATGTGCTGCTACGGCGTGATGCCGAAGATCAACGAGTGGATCGTGGTGAAGATGACCGGCAAGGGCGTGCAGCCGCTGATGGACATCCCGATCACGTTCTACGGGAAGCTCCGCGTCGGGCAGATGTTCGAGAGCGGCTATCTGACCGGCATCTACCTGCTCGAGGGCGACCGGATGGGCGAGGTGAAGGGGTAGGCTTTCTGGCGATCAAACCGGCCAATTGTTGAAGGGAAGGCGGCCCCCACCGACCAGTTTAATGTTACACCTGTAACAATAAACCGGTCACTGCCCGTCGGAAGACACCACGCTGGTTTTGCCGAGCAGTCTCGCGCGCTCAGCCCAGGCCCGCCGGCCCAAGTAGCCGGAGGGAAGCAGTTGCTCCGGCAGCAAGGGGTCGGCGCGGTGCGCGGACAGCCACAAATGGTTTTCGCGGCGCAACCACTTCACGAGACCCGAACCGGCGGGCGGCCGACGGCGGATGAAATCCAGGTATTGCCGGTAGAGCCGGTTGATCTTCTCGAAGTCCCACGCCCCATCGACTATCTCGCGGTCAGATTCGCCGGCGGCGGGGCGGCCCTCGAGAAGAAGCGATGACTCGGGGTCCACCGGAGCGGCCGCGAGCAGTTCCCGCAATTTTGCCGTTGGATCGGGTGTGACCCATACGCTGCCTTGCAGATAGCCGAAATGGTGCGCCCGCAGCGAACGCCAGAGATCCATGCGCAGGTGTTTCTTTTCCCTGGGAAGATCGAACAGCAGAAAGCGCCAACGACCGTCCCAAGGCCTGCTCCACTGGGCGAGAGGATCCCGGCCCCCCAACGCCCGTCTCCGGCCCGCCTCGGTCAGCCGGACGAGACGCTCGCCGTTTTGCCGGGGCCGGGCCTCGATGAGCTCGAGCCGCTCAAGTTCTGCGATTCTCCGGCCGAGCCGGTTCCGCCACGCCCAGCTTTCAAAGGATTCATTCAGGTTGGACCAGGTGGGTGTCATCAACTGATCCGCGGACCACAGCAGGTAATAGAGGAGTTCTTCCGTGGAGGCCTTCATAGCGGGTCTTGAGCCTGACCAGATAAATGTTACACCTGTAACATTAAACTGGTCGTTGTTGTTTGTCGGGGATCGATGGCGGAGGGGGCGGCGCGGGACGGGTCAGCGCGAGATGTCGCGTTGGAGGAGCGTCTTGAAACCGCGGCTGTTGAGCGACTGCATGGCGAGGTCGGCGTCCTCGACGCTGAGGGCGACGGCGTATTTGCCCCCGGGGCGGACGAGGAACGAGTAGGCGTAGTGGATGTTCACCTCGACGGCGAGGAGCGCGCCGAGGATGTGCTTGAGCTGGGATTCGTCGCCGAACTCGACCGCGAGCATGTCGCACTCGCTGAAGGCGAAGTCGTGCTCCTTGAGCAGGCGGCGGGTGCCCTCGGGATCGTCCACGATGAAGCGGTCCACCGCCGTGTCGGTCGTGTCGATGGTCGTCATCGCCATGATGTGGATGTCGTGGGCGGTGAGGAGCGCGACGAGGTCGAAGAGCCGGCCGACACGGTTCTCGATGAAGACGGAAAACTGCCGGACGGGGTCGTTGGCGACCGGTGTGGCGGTGTCGGACATCGCCGGAAGTTACGCCCGAAAGCCCGGCCGGTCAATGTCGCCTTGGACGGGCCGCGCGGGCTTACTTGAAGCGCTCCGCGAGTTTCCAGCCCAGCCACACGCCGAGGAGGCTGAAGAGCCCGCTGACCATGAAGCAGCCGAAGAATTCAAAACCCAGGGCCTGGCCGAGGAACCAGCCGGCGTAACCGACCACGGTGGCGCCGCCGAGGGTGCAGAGCTTGTTCACCCGCGCAGTCTGGCGCGGTGGAGGACGGCGGCGCAAGCGGGTTTCGGGGCGGAACCGGCCCGGACCAAAGTGAAGGATTGCGCACGGGGCGATCGGCCCGCACTGACTTGGGCGGGCAACATCATGGAGCATCCAAGCGCAGCCGGCACAGGCACGGTAGAATCGGCGTCCACGCTCGGACTGCGACAAAAGCTTGGCCTGTTCCTCGGTCTGGCGGCGGTTTTGGCGACGCTGCTGGCGCCGGCGCCGGCGGGGTTGGGTCCGGCGGGCTGGCACACGGCGGGCGTGGCGGTGCTGCTGGCGGTGTTCTGGATCTGCGAGTCGATCCCGATTCCCGCCACGGCGTTGCTGCCGCTGGTGCTGTTCCCGGCGCTGGGGCTGGGCGGCATCCAGGAAAGCGCCGCGCCCTACGCGCACCCCATCGTCTTCCTCTTCCTCGGCGGCTTCATCATCGCGCTGGCGATGCAACGCTGCAACCTGCACCGGCGGATCGCCATCAACCTCGTGGGCGCGCTCGGCACGGAGCCGAAGCGCATCATCGCCGGGTTCCTGCTGGCGTCGGCGTTCGTCAGCATGTGGGTGAGCAACACGGCCACGACGCTGATGATGCTGCCCATCGCGCTGTCGGTGGTGCAACTGGTGCCGGCGGGCGCGCCGGGCGGGCGCGGCTTCACGGCGGCGCTGGTGCTGTCCGTGGCCTACGGGGCGACCACCGGCGGCATGGGCACGTTGATCGGCACCCCGCCCAACGCGCTCCTCGCCGCCTACCTGAGCAAGGTTTACCACACCGAGATCGGCTTCGGGCAATGGATGCTGCTCGGCGTGCCGGTTGTCCTGGTGGCGCTGCCCGCGGTATATCTCATCCTCACACGGGTGTCGTTCAAGCTGCCGGGGGGCGAGGTGCCGGGCTTCAAGGAGCTGCTGGCGCGGGAGAAGGCCGGGATGGGCCGGTTCAGCCGGGGGGAAAAAATCGTCACGACGGTCTTCGTGCTCACCGCGACCGGCTGGATCTGCCAGCCGCTGCTGGCGCGGGTGGTCCCGTTGATCACCGACACCAGCATCGCCATCACCGGCGCGCTGGCGCTGTTCTTCATTCCCGCGGGCGGACGGCGGGGGGAGTTCGTCATGGACTGGGCGACGGCCAACCGGCTGCCGTGGGAGGTCCTGCTGCTGTTCGGCGGCGGACTCAGCCTGGCGGGCAACATCGAGAAGCACGGGCTCTCGCGCTACCTGGGCGAGCTGTGCAACGGCCTGCAGGGCGCGCCGATGCTGCTCACGCTCGCGGTCATCTGCTTCGGCGTCCTCATGCTGACGGAGCTGACGAGCAACACGGCCACCGCGGCGACCTTCCTGCCCATCGTCGCGGCCGTCGCGCTGAGCTTCGGGCAGAACCCGCTGCTGTTCCTCATCCCCGCGGCGCTGGCCGCGAACTGCTCCTACATGATGCCGGTGGGCACGCCGCCCAACGCCATCGTCTTCGGCAGCGGGCAGGTGAGCCTGCCGCAGATGGCGAAGGCGGGGATGTGGATGAACGTCCTGCTCGTGCCCATCATCCTCGGGCTGGTGCTGCTGCTGGGACCGCTGGTGTTTGGCCTCCAGATGGATGTGGTGCCGGCCTGGGCAAAGTGACCGGCCGGGCTTATCGCGCCGAAGATACTGCTAATGGAGCAGGGCGGAAACGGCTTTCCCGTTTACTCGGCTACGGCGCGGGCCTAGTGTTCCTAGCATGAAGAAAAGCCCGAAGCCCCTCAGCTCGAACATCCACCTGCTGCGGTGGGTCAAGAAGATGGCCGCGTTGTGCAAGCCGGACGCGATCCACTGGGTGGACGGCTCGCAGGCCGAATACGACTCCCTCTGCGCGCAGATGGTCGCCGGCGGCACGTTCATCAAGCTGAACCCGAAGAAGTGGCCGGGCTGCTACCTGGCGCGCTCGGATGCGAGCGACGTGGCGCGCGTCGAGGACCGCACGTTCATCTGCTCGCTGTCGAAGGAGGCGGCGGGCCCGACGAACAACTGGGTCAACCCCTTCGAGATGCGCAAGACCCTGCGCGGGCTCTTCGCCGGCTGCATGAAGGGGCGCACGATGTATGTGCTGCCGTTCAGCATGGGCCCGCTCGGCTCGCCCATGTCGCAGATCGGCGTGCAACTGACCGACTCGGCCTACGCGGTCGTCAACATGCGCATCATGGCGCGCATCGGCAAAAAAGTGTTCGAGCTCATCGACAAGGACTTCAAGCGCGTCGTCCCGTGCGTGCATACCGTCGGCGCGCCGCTGAAGAAGGGCCGGAAGGACTCCGCGTGGCCGTGCAACAAGGAGAAATACATCGTCCACTTCCCCGAGACGCGCGAGATCTGGAGCTACGGCTCGGGCTACGGCGGCAACGCGCTGCTGGGCAAGAAGTGCTTCGCGCTCCGCATCGCCTCCGCCATGGCGCGCGACGAGGGCTGGATGGCCGAGCACATGCTCATCCTCGGCGTCGAGAATCCCGAGGGCCACAAGCACTACGTCGCGGCCGCGTTCCCCAGCGCGTGCGGCAAGACGAACTTCGCCATGCTCATCCCGCCCCCGCATTTCGCGAAGCAGGGCTGGAAGATCACGACCGTCGGCGACGACATCGCCTGGATCAAGCCCGACGCCCACGGCCGGTTGCGCGCCATCAACCCCGAGGCCGGCTTCTTCGGCGTCGCCCCCGGCACCGGCCACAAAACCAACCCCAACGCCATGGTGGCGCTGGCCAAGAACACCATCTTCACCAACTGCGCGCTGACCGACGACGGCGGCGTGTGGTGGGAGGGCATGACCGACCAGCCGCCCGCCCGCGCCATCGACTGGCAGGGCCAGGACTGGACCCCGCAGCTTGCGAAGGAGAAGGGCGCGAAGGCCGCGCACCCCAACGCGCGCTTCACCGCCCCGGCAAAACAATGTCCCACGATGGACGCGGACTGGGAGAGTCCCGAGGGCGTGCCGATCCACGCCATCGTCTTCGGCGGCCGGCGCGCCAGCACCATGCCGCTGGTTTACCAGGCGTTCAACTGGTCGAGCGGCGTCTACATCGGCGCCACCATGGGCTCGGAGATGACCGCCGCCGCCGCCGGCACCATCGGCAAGGTCCGCCGCGACCCGATGGCCATGCTGCCGTTCTGCGGCTACCACATGGGCGACTACTTCCGCCACTGGATCAACCTGCAGCGCCAGCTCTCCGAGACCCCGCGCATCTTCCACGTGAACTGGTTCCGCAAGGACAAGGACGGCAAGTTCGTGTGGCCGGGTTTCTCGGAGAACATGCGCGTGCTGAAGTGGATCTTCGATCGCATTCGCGCCGGCGGCCGGGCCAAGGAGACGCCCATCGGCTGGGTGCCGCGCTACCGCGACATCGACTGGGAGGGCCTCGACTTCCCCGAGGAGAAGTTTGAGGAACTGCAGGCCTTCGACCGCGCCGGCTGGCGCGCCGAGATCCTCGGCCACGAGGAACTGTTCATCGACCTGCACGCCGCTCTGCCCAAGGAGATGATGTTCGAGCGCGAACTGCTCATCTGCCGCATGGGCTGAACCGGCACGTGGCTCGCCCATGGGGAACCTTTTTCCGGCGCATGGTCCCAAGGCCATGCGCTTTTTGCTTTTCCTGCTGCTCGCCCCGCTGCTGACGGTGCGGGCCGAAACAACGCATGACCCCCTGGCCGGGGCGCCGGAGCCGTTGCGCGAGGCCGTGCGGAAAGCCGGCGCCGACCTCGGCCGCTGGGCCTACACGATGCACACGCACACACGCGACCGGAAGGGCCGGGTGACGGAGGACACCGTGGCGCGTTTCGATCCCTCGCAGCATTACGACGTGCAATGGACCCTGCTGACCAAGGAGGGCCGGCCGGCGACGGAGAGCGAGATCAGGCAGCACCGCCGCCAGCGCGCGAAGCTGACGAAGAACCGGAAGACGCTCGGCGAGCTGCTTGAATTGAACCGCGCCGTGCTCGTGCCGGACGCCCTCGATGCGCCCGGCATCCTCACCTATGCCGTCCCCATGAGCCGGGAGGGCAACGACCGTTTCCCGGTGGACAAGGTCGAGGTTCTCATCCGGGTGCGCGCGGAGCAACAGGTGCTGGAGCGCGAGGAGCTGAAGGTGCTCGAGCCCATTCGCGCGATGCTGGTGGCAAAATTGAAAAGCGCCGGCGTGCGGATGGATTTCACCCCCGTGCATCCCGACCACGGCCCGGCCCTGACCCGCATCCGGGCCGATCTCGGCGCCGCGGTCGCCTTCATGCCGGTCGAGCAGCACACCGAGCAGACACGGACGGACTTCAAGCGCGTAACGCCCTACGACGAGCGCTTCCAGGTGCGGATCGGCCCGCTCAAGGCGATTGATTTCTGAGCCGGACCCGCCGGTGGATGGACCCGCTCAGGGCGCGGTCGGCGCGGTGGTCAGGATCGCGAGCAGGTAGATGCCGAGGATCACGAGCGCGCAGGCGAAGCGCACGACCGTGCCGGCGAGGAAGCCGAGCGCGGCGCCGACGCCGGACTTGATCGAGTCCTCGTCCGTGCGCTTGCCGCCCAGCTTCTCGGCCACGACGGCGCCGAAGAGGGTGCCGAAGAGCAGCGCGGGCAGGGAGAACAGCATGCCGGCCAGCGCGCCGCCGGAGGCGCCGGCCATGCCCCAGCGCGAGCCGCCGAAGACGCGCGTGCCGATGAGCGTGCAGATCAGATCGGCGACAATGGAAAACAGCCAGACGGCGGCGATCCACGATACCGCGCCCCAGCCGAGCGTGGCGGGCAGCAGCCATTTCTGCAGCAGCACACCGAGCAGCATCAGCGTCGTGCCCGGCAGCAGCGGTATGACCGAGCCGAGCAGCCCGCCGAGCAGCAACAGTCCGGCGGCGATCCAGACGGCGATGTCGAGATAGTTCACTGACCCGAGGACACCCGTTTCAGGCGTGTGGTTGCAGAAAACGCAAGGCTCAGTCCTCGTGCATCTTCACGTTGCGGCGCTCCTTGATGAGAAACAGCCCGATGAAGAACGTGAGCAGGGCGATGGCGATGGGGTAGGCGAGACCGGCGTAGAGGTTGCCGGTCGAGGCGACCAGCGACGAGGCGATGTAGGGGGTGAGCCCGCCGAACACGCCGTTGCCG
>Ga0187894_10002349_pt1 | contig 22736 bp, 22 predicted proteins | sample GBC1701081metaG_FD_136650 | JGI IMG/M metagenome (GOLD analysis project Ga0187894, IMG submission 136650) | White microbial mat communities from a lava cave in the Kipuka Kanohina Cave System on the Island of Hawaii, USA - GBC170108-1 metaG ... | reverse complement strand
GTTAGTAATCAAAAGACTGAAGTCAAAATAATCGGGAAAGAAACCTTTTGACCCTTTCCGCGTATCTAAATCATTGCAATTTTAATACTTTTTCCCGGAGAAAAAATGAGAAAAATATTCCTTTCTCTTTCACTTGTTATCGGTTTGCTCGCGCCGACAGGCGCGCTTGCGCAAACCGCCATCAGGATCACGCCTGCAGAGCGCAGAATCGCCGAGGCGATCACCGCCGGTCAGCTTAGCAACTATCTGCATTTTGTAGCCTCGGACGCAATGGGCGGCCGCGACACGCCGTCTGTCGGTCTAGACGTGACCGCAGAATTTTTAAAAATGAATCTTGCGCAGTGGGGTTTTAAGCCTGCGGGCGACGACGGCACTTACTTTCAAAAGATCGAGCTCACGCGCGAATCGCTTGACCCGGACAAAACCAAACTCGAGATCGGCGGAAAAAATTACGTCTTGAACGAAGATTTTTTCCGGCTTGCCGGGAACGGGACAGCAAGCGGCGGACCTGTATTCGGCAAGGACGGCTGGATGGTGAAATCGAAAGGCATCGACGCTTTTGCAGGTGTTGACGTGGCCGGCAAGATCGTCGTGATTGCGAGCAAGGGATTAGGCCAGCGGTCGCTTTCGCCGCTCCCAACGGGCGTTACGCAGGGCGACCTGCAAGGAAAGGCAGGTGAAGAATGGGCCGACCCCGCGACCTACGCTGCCAAAAAAGGCGCGGCGGGCATCATCGTTATCGCGCCGCCCGAAATGGCGGGGCAATGGGCCGGACTGCAGCGCTTTCTCGGACGCGGCTCCATGTATCCCGACAAGCTCCGCGACCAGCCCGCGGCTCCGCTGATTCCGACCGTGCTGGTTTCGTCCGCCGTCGGTGATGCGATCCTGGCAGGCGAATCGGGTAACAGCGAATCTGCGACCGCCTTCGCGATGAGCAAGACCGCGAGCTTTAGCGCCGTTACAAAAAAGGAAACGCTCTGGACGCAGAATGTCGTTGCGCTGTGGGAAGGCAGCGACCCGTTTTTGAAGAACGAGATGGTCGCGGTGGGCGCTCATTACGACCACGTCGGCACTAACCCAAACGCGCCCGGCCCGGACAAGATCTGGAACGGCGCCGATGACGACGGTTCGGGGACTGTCGCGGTGCTGGCGATCGCTGAAGCTCTGGCGAAATCGAAAACGCGGCCGAAACGCTCAGTGCTGCTGGTTTGGCACGCGGGTGAGGAAAAAGGACTGTGGGGCGCGGAGTATTTTAATAAGTTTCCGACCGTGAATATAAAAAACGTCATTGCCCAGCTCAACATCGACATGATCGGCCGGAGCAAGAAAGATGGCGACACCAACCCAAAAAACAAAAATCTTACCGGCCCGACCAGCATTTACGTGATCGGTTCCGAAATGATGAGCTCGACGCTCGGTGCTGTTACGAAAGCAACGAATGCGGGCTTTCTGAATCTGGATTACAATTACAAATACGACGATCCGAAGGATACCGAACGCTTCTTCTTCCGCTCGGACCATTTTCACTACGCGATGAACGGCATCCCGATCGCCTTTTGGTTCGACGGCGTGCATGAAGACTATCACCAACCAACCGACCACGCGGACAAGATCGATTACCAAAAAATGGAAAAGGTGACGCGGACGATATTCTTAACTCTGTGGGAATTGACCGACCTGAAAGAAAGACCAAAGGTCGATAAGCAGCTGCCGCCGGAGCTGATCGGGCGGTAGAGCGGGTCGAAGGGCCGAACGCCGACTGTTAAGCAAGCGGTCTTCGACCGCCTTTTGGTTGACACATCGTCGCGGTCGCAGACCGCTCGCTTAACGATCGAGTTACTTTATTTCGCTTCGTCGTCCCTCTCTCACTTGCGTTAACCAACACGCGGTCGAAGACCGCTCGCTTAACTAACGACGTACTTTATTTCGCTTCGTCATCCTTCGTTTCGTTTGCTAACACGACATTTGCGCGGTTGATAAATCCGGCAAAAAGCTCGTCGCGGAATTGCTTGTACGTTTTCCTGGCCGGAGCATCATCCGCCTGACCGGCCATTTCATATTCGACCGGCTCGATTGCCGCGGGCTGATCTTTTTCTCCTTCACCTTCAGGTTCTGCTGATTCCTTCGTCTTGCTCTCTTTAGTTTCTTCGATGACTGCGTCGTCTTCCTGCCAGGTAACGTCGCCGAATTTTTCGCTTAGCTCGGAAAGCTCGTCGTCCTTCAGGACGTCGGCGATTGAGCTCATCCACTGGGCCTTGTCCCAGTTGTCGTTGGAGACGGCAAGCCGATCGAGCATCACGCGCGCCAGCCGCGAATCGCCCCAGCGTTTTACGAGATTGAGCAGAATGCGATCGCCTTCTGAAATCGCAGCGGTTTTTTGCTCACCTTCGGAAAAATCGGCCGTTTCCTCTACGATTTCGGACGTGTCATCGGCTTTCTCATTGCCTTCCGCCTTTTTCGGCGCCGCGCTCAGCGCGATCTCGGCAAGCCGATCTTTTTGCTGCGGCGTCAGGAGACGCGCATAAACCGAATTGTCAAATTCTTCTTCCGTTTCGTATTCTTCCTTGACGACAGCTTCTTCGCCATCGACATACCCGCCTTCTTCTGCGGCTTCCTTCAGCTCTGCCTTTTCATTTTCCTGCTGATCTTTCCATTCCAAGGTTTCGAAGGCTTCGAGCAGTTCGAAGGCGCCTTCCCAACGCGTCGCGGGATCCTCGATACAGCGGATCAGCCAATTCAGTATCGCCGCGTCGTCGGGTTTCTTCGACGAGAAGATTTTGTTAAGGTCTTTGATCCGCGACCGATAAGATGCAACGTCTTCGGGATCCATCCGCTTGATGGCGTCGCGGTAATGAGCCACGTCCAATGTTTTCTTTTTCTTATTCCCCTCTTCGTCCTCGTCGGAGAATTTCAAAAACAGGAGCACGGTGTCGCCGGGTTTTATGGGCTTGTAGGAATCGTCATATTCTTCCTCTTCCGGCGTTTCCTCAGCATTCTGGCTCCGATACCGATACTGCTCGTAAGTGCGGACGAAGAATTTGCGGCTCTTGCCTTTCAGCGTCGAAGAGATCGAAAAATGATCCGAGACGCTAACGGTCGAATAGTTCTCTTCTTGTGCAACGATCTCGCCCTCGGTCGTCTTGTCGAACTTGCCCAGGTAGATCGCGTCGCTGCTGCGATAAAGCGAAAGCAGCGTGCTTGGCGGCTCATCCGCACAGCGGCGGGCGTAGGCTGCGGCCGGAGAAATAAGCGTGGGGAAAAATAGTGAAAATAAAGCGGCGACGGAAAACAGAAACTTAAACATTCCTCTCACTCCTTGCGAACTAAAATTCAGATTGCGCGCTCTCCGAGCTTTCAGAATCGCGAAATCGCACAATAGTTGCCTTGCCGGAAAATGCACGTCGGATTAGACGGCGGAGAAACGAAAAAGTTCCCGCTATGCGACTGAAGCGGCAAGCGTCCCCGCTTGCCTGAGCGTCGCCTCGACGCAAACATTTTTCTTCGTGCTTCGCACTCATCGCAAGCGGGGATGCCCGCGGCTCCAGTCAGGCTTCTGCATTTTGCAGCTGCCTGTAGGCTTCCGATCTGCTCAGGCCAAATTCCTTCGCGGCCTTTTTCAATGCGGCTTTTCGCTCCTCGCCAGCTGTTTCAAGCTCTTTCACGCGGGCGGCCAGGGACATGCGATTTTGCACTTTTCCCGCGCCGCCGGCATCTTCGGCAATGACTAGAACGATTTCACCTTTGGTATTTGCAGACGAAAATTTTTCGGCTAGTTCGGTGAGTGTTCCGGTGACGACCTCTTCGTGCATCTTGGTCAGCTCGCGGACGACGGCCGCTTCGCGCGGTCCGAGAGTTTCAGTGCAGTCGGCAAGTGAGGCAGCTAAACGGTGAGGCGATTCATAGAAAATCAGAGTGGCGGGAATAGTAGCACAGGCCTGTAAATATTTTCGGCGTTCGCCCTTTCTTGATGGCAGAAACCCGCCGAAAAAGAGCTTGTCCGTCGGCTGGCCGGAAACGATCGCAGCGTTTACGAACGCGACGGGCCCGGGAATCGGAATAATTTTAGCGCCGGTTTTGCGGGCCTCGACGACCAGCCGATAACCAGGATCGCTTATCGCCGGCGTGCCGGCATCGGAAACCAACGCCACGGTTTCGCCTGCGGCCAGCCGTTTGCTGATCTGCGTTGAACGTGCGGCTTCATTATGCTCGTGATAACTAACAAGCTTTTTTGAAACGCCGTACGCATTCAAAAGCTTCGCCGTGTGGCGCGTGTCTTCGCAGGCGACGAGATCGGCCGATTTTAGAACTTCCAACGCACGCGCGGAAATGTCTTTAAGATTTCCGATCGGCGTGGCGACGAGGTAAAGAGTTCCGGGCATAAATTAAAGCAGAAGCCTGACCGTAAGGGAGGGCTTTCATTCGAGTGACGAGTGACGAGTGGCGAGCCAAGGCAATTTCGGTATTATGCATTTAGGTCTCGATGTTTCCGCAATGGTTTTGTCACTCATTACTATCCGTTTAGCCCTCCCTTACGGTCAGGCTTCTGCGATTCTTAAAATAGTCCAGTAATGCTCGAACTCCAAGCTAAAAAAGCCCGGACTTGTTCGGTCCGGGCTTTGAGTTACAAATTTTCAGAACGAGCTAGAACGGATATCGTCCGTTGCTGTTGCCGCGTCCGCGGTTGCCGTAAGCATTGGCGACGATGTTCAGATCGTTGCGGATCGAGTTCCACAGAGCTGCCGATCGCGAGCCGCGCATCCGATTCATTTCGCGGTCGATCTGCGAAGCGAGGCTGAGCATGCGGTTTGCGGATTCCTGCCCGCGATGGTAATCGTCACGGTCGTTATCATCCACGCGGTTTTCGAAATCATTCGCTGCTCGGCGGAAATCTTTGGCCAGTCGCTCGAGGTGACCGTTGCGGTAACCGTTATTGCCATAACGTCCGCCATTGATAATCGTTCCGAGAATGCCGCCGCGGTTGTTCCCGCCGCGATAGTGATCGGATTCGCGATCGACGGCTTTCTCGAAATCCTTGCTGCGGTCTTTCAACCGGTCCGCAACGTTTTCGAGATTGCCGCGGTAACGTCTGTTCTGGTTATAGCCTCGATTACGGTCGTAATCGTCATCGTCCCACTGCGCGGACACGGCGCCCGGCAACGCCAAAACCATCAGTGAAAATGCGCTGATTGCGATAAATTTTATTTTGTTCATTTCCTTTTCCCCTTTTCTTGGAATATCGCAATGGTTTTGCCATTGCCGCTGGTGCAGGTGGCAAAGCATGTGCCAAAAGTCTTAGTGCGGAAATGAGGCGGCTGTAAACGGTTATTATTCCTACATTTACGTGCGTTGCGGCGCCGTGGAAAGAAAAGAGCATCGCTGGTTTTCGCCGGCGATGCTCCATTTCGTTGAGCCTTATGTTTGAGATGGTTTAAGTTTATTTGCCTAACGCTTTAGCCGCGTTCAACCGCCCGGCGGAAACCGTTCGCCCATTGAGCGTATCGATTTTATCAACCGAAGAAAGCAGTCGCTCGCGGAGCTTTTCGACCGACATGTTTGGCGATTTGGAAAGCATCAGCGCGGCCACGCCCGCCACGTGCGGAGTCGCCATCGACGTTCCCGAAGCGCTGCGGTAATCGTCGTTGAGCCAGGTTGAAATAATGTCTTTGCCCGGCGCGGCGATGTGAACTGTTTTCGCGCCGTAATTCGAGAACGACGCCAAGCTGTCCGTGCGATCGAGAGCCGCAACGCTGATCACGTTCGGCAGGTTGTAATTCGATGGATAATGCGGACGCTTGTCGTTGTCGGTGCTCGAGTTTCCGGCCGCCGCGACGAAAAGAATTCCGGCGTCGCCCGCGGCGCGGATCGCGTCTTCAAGTGCCTTAGAACGCGAGGTCGAGCCCCAGCTTGCGCTGATAATACGAACGTTCACGCCTTTTTTCTTGCGGTCGATCGTGTAGTTGATCGCCTCGATCGCGTTCTTGGTCGAACCGAAACCGCCGCGTCCGAGAAATTTGAGCGGCATTATCTGCACCTTCCAGTTAATTCCGGCGATGCCCTCGTTATTGTCGCCCTCGGCGCCGATTACGCCGGCACAGTGCGTGCCGTGGCCGTTGTCGTCCATCGGGTCGCCGATCGTGGCATCGGCATCGAAGCCGCGGGTGTCGTCGAACGTGCCGAGCTCATCATCGGTGTATTGCGGCAAATTTTCGGGCCGCAGCCAAATATTCGAAACAAGATCTTTGTGCGTATAATCGACACCGCTGTCGAGCACGGCGACGACAACCTTCTGGCTGCCCTGCGTGGTGAGCCAGGCTTTCAATGCATCGATGTCGGCACGATCCTTGCCGCCGTCCTGGCCGAGATTATTCAATGCCCACTGCTCGGCAAACTGCGGATCGTTCGGCGCGCCGATCGGCCGTTCACGATAGACAAGATCCTTGGTAAAGCCCTCGTTTGGCTGAGGGTCGAGCCGTATTTCGAAATTCGGCTCGGCGTAAACCACGTAGTCGGACATCGCCGCGTAACTTTCGGAAACGGCAGTCGGATCGGCGTTGTCGAGATCGTCGATGGCGATCAATCCTTCGACGGATTCGATCTCGTCCTCGACGCGATCGTTTGTTCGGGCAGCAATCGCACGAATTTCGTCAACCGTCATCCCCGGTTTGAAGCGAACCAAAACTTCCGGCTCGCTTTCCTGCCGAGGCCGCTTCGGCCGACGCGGTTTTTTATCAAGCTGCGAAGTTTCCTGAATCACCGGCCGCAGCGAAGTGCGCCAGCGTTGTATCTGCCCCAAAACCGCCGCAAACGTGACGACGATGGCGACAATCATTATCCGTACCCAAAAATTACTGCGATTCATAAAAATGCTCCTGAATCTTTTGATGCCTGTAGGTTAGTTGAAATTATCCGATTTTGTAGTTTTTGCCCTGAAAATCTTTTGCGCGAAGCTGGTCGCGACTCGCGCGGTATTCGTAAGATTTTCCGCCGGCCTTAAGATTTATGGTCCAGCCGCTCGAGATCATCTGACCGGACATCTCGCCCTTTTCGGCGGCCCCGAGCGACATATCGGGAAAATCGGAATCAGATGTGGACGAAACATCGACCTCGCTTTCCTCAACATTCAACCGCCTCGCCAGATCGCGTTTCGCCGCCGCCGCTGCACTATCCTTTGTAAAACCCATAAAACTATTGGAACCTCAATTTTGATACTTCTACGATGATTAGTCAACGAATGTTCAGCCAGTAAGAATGACGGCTTCAGCCGTTAGCGTTTGAACGCCTAAAGGCGTCACTCTTACTAACATTTCTGACAATCTCGACCAACGCCGGAACGATGAACACCGCACAGCCAAAACCAAGGATTAGTCCGGTGACAAAGCGCGACAGATGATTATTTTCCCAAATGCCGGAAACACCAAGCGACCAATCGACCGCGATTGGAATTACCGAAAGAATAAGCCAGAACCGCGGTAAGGGCTCGACGTTGTCAATAGAACGCCAAAGCGGGTAAACCGCAACGCCAAGCAGCAGCCCAAAATACACGCCGAAACAACGCGAGCAAACGGCAAATTGATGACTGAAAATGTGAAACGACCTTTCCGGTCTCTGATGGCAGATGTAGCTGAAAAATGTGTAGATCGGCGCAGCGATATTTTGCAGGCCGTTTTCAATCAGAATCGGCGGGACGACAATGAAAAGCGTCCAGACCAAAACCGCGACAGCCGCAATACCCCAAACCCAAAGAGCTTGTGAACGCATCGCGTCGCACGTTGGTCGTGAAGAGTAATTTTCGGCAGACTTCGGCATGGCTTCGTTATTAGGCTAAGCCATCTGAAGTTGGAACTCCAAACACGCTAGGCCGTCGCGCCTTGTTGCGCGAGTGTCTTTTCGGTCTCAAGAATATGGTGCGTGGTTTGGATGACGGTGTCGGGATTGAGCGAGATCGAATTGATGCCGCGCTCAACAAGGAACTCGGCGAATTCGGGGTAGTCGGACGGAGCCTGGCCGCAGATGCCGATCTTTTTGCCGTTGCGGATGGCGGCTTCGATGGCCATTGCGACCATTTTTTCGACGGCGCCGTTTCGTTCGTCAAAAAGGTGCGCGACCATCTCAGAATCGCGGTCAAGGCCCAGGGCAAGCTGCGTGAGATCGTTCGAGCCGATGGAGTAGCCGTCGAAAACTTTTAGGAATTCGTCGGCGAAAACGACATTCGCGGGCAGCTCGCACATCGCGTAAACTTCAAGCTCGTTCTCGCCTTGAACAAGTCCGTACTCAGCCATTAGCGCGATCACCTTTTTCGCTTCATCGACCGTGCGGCAAAACGGGATCATCGGCTTGATGTTGGTCAGGCCCATGTCCTCGCGGGCGCGGCAAAGTGCGAGGCATTCCAGACGGAAACCAGCTTTATATCGGTCGTCATAATAACGTGAGGCTCCGCGGAAACCGATCATCGGATTTTCTTCCTCAGGCTCGAACTCGCGCCCGCCGATCAGCATCGCATATTCGTTCGACTTAAAATCGGACATCCGCACGATCACCGGTTTCGGGTAAAACGCGGCGGCGATGCGGCCCACGCCTTCCGCCAAACTGCGAACAAAAAATTCCTTCGGGTCTTCTTCCAAAACGCGAGCGGCAATGGTCGCCACGTCTTCGCGATTTCTGAGACGCGGATAATTCACAAGCGCCATCGGGTGAATGCCGATGTGATTGTTGATTATGAATTCCAGACGCGCGAGACCGACGCCGTCGTTCGGCATACGAGATACGGCGAAAGCGTGGTCGGGGTCGCCGACGTTCATCATCACCTGCGTTTTCGGCCGCTCGCTTTCGGTGATCTTATGTTTCTTGACCTTGAAATCGACGTTGCCGTAATAAATATTTCCGACGTCGCCCTCGGCGCAGCTTACGGTAATGTCAGTGCCGCTGCGAACTTTTTCCGTGGCGTCGCCGGTGCCTACGATGCACGGAATGCCGAGCTCGCGGCTGATGATCGCGCTGTGACAGGTGCGTCCGCCGCGTTCGGTCACGATGGCCGAGGCACGTTTCATTATCGGCTCCCACGCCGGATCGGTCATCGTCGTGACGAGAATCTCGCCTTCTTTGAACGTGTTCAGCTTTGCCGGATCGAGCAAAATATGCGCCCGGCCGCTGCCGATCTTTTGCCCGACCGCGACGCCCGAAGAAAGCGGCGCACCGTGGTCGCCCGTCAGCTCGTAAGTCTCAATATAATTCGATCCGTTCTGAGCGTGAACGGTTTCGGGCCGTGCCTGCAAAATAAAAAGTTCGCCCGTGATGCCGTCCTTCGCCCATTCGATGTCCATCGGTTGGTGCTTGCCGGCGAGTTTCGAGTAATGGTCTTCGATCGCGCACGCCCAAGTCGCAAGCTGCAAAACCTCGAAGCCTGCAAGACACATTCGGTTTCGCTGCGTCTCGACCACGTCGCGCACCTGCGTGCCTGTGCCGTCGTCGGCGAAAACCATTTTCACTTCTTTCACGCCGAGCTTGCGCGTGACGATCGGGCGAAAACCGAGTTTCAGCGTCGGCTTGAAGATGATCCATTCATCGGGCGTCGCCATTCCCTGCACGACCGCTTCGCCCAGACCCCATGCGCCGTTGATGACAACCGCGTCGCGAAAACCGCTCTCGGTGTCGAGCGTGAACATCACGCCGGAGCACGCAATGTCGGAACGCACCATCGGCTGCACGCCGATGGAAAGTGCAACGTCGAAATGGTCGAAGCCTTTCGCCGCGCGATACGAAATTGCCCGGTCGGTCCACAGCGATGCGAAGCATTGCCGGCACGCTTCGATCAGATTGCTCTCGCCGCGAACGTTTAAGATCGTATCCTGTTGCCCCGCGAAAGATGCGTCGGGCAAATCTTCTGCTGTCGCAGAGGAACGCACCGCGACCTCGAAATTCTTCTTTCCGATGCGGTGGCCGAGCGAACGGTAAGCAAGTTGGATCGCGGATTCGACATCGGCGGGAAACGGCGTCTCCATCATCAGCCGCCGGGCTTCGGCACCGACGCGGGCAAGCTCGTCGAGATTATTTACATCTAATCCTTTTAATAGTTTTTTTAATTTCGTGCGTAGCCCGTCGGTTTCAAGCAGCAGATTATATGCGTCGCTAGTGGTCGAAAATCCATCGACAGCGCGAACACCCTGACCGGCAAGCTCACGGAAAAGCTCGCCAAGCGAGGCGCATTTGCCGCCGACCAGCGCAACATCACCCGCCCCGACCTGGCTGAAATCAAGAACGTATTTAGCTGCCTCTCCCATACCACGCGAATTCGTTCCACCGATTTCTTCTGGGCTACGCCCCTCGATTTGCGGAAAAGCTCCGCTTTTCCGATGCCTTCAACAAATGATTCTTGCGGCTCCGCCGCCCTTGCCCGCAGATGGCGGCAGAGCCGCCTCAATTCTAGGTAAGGAAGTCTTTCGGAAAAGCATAGCTTTTCCGCACATCGAGCGGCACAGCCGTAAAATTCAATGTCACTCGGCAACCGCTGCTTTTGCGGTCTCAATTCTGTTCTCCGTCGGCGGCATGTCGCCGGTATCGGGCCGCAAATACTGGAGCATTTTCGGTTTCAGTGTTGCGAGCAGCTCGGCACGCGATTTTGTTTCGAGCGGTTTGCCCATATAGATCTTGCCCATTTTCGCGAGCCGTTTTTCGGACAGCACGCCTGAAAACATAAGCAGCGGATAGGTGAAATTCGGGCCGTTCAGCTTTCTCAGCTTATAGAGCCACAATCCTATCGATCCGACCCGCCACGAGGTCGGGCCCCACCAGCTGTATTGCCCCGGCCGGAGATTCATCTTCCAGCACTTCATCATCAGCTGCCATTGCAGCTCGGTTAGCTGCCGCGTCTGCGTGACGCCTTTTTCCATCTCCATCCGCGTATCGTGCAGCGGCGTGAAGATGGATGGAATAAGAAAGGCGAAAAGGCCGCGTCTTTCCATTTCGTAGATCAGATCGAGCGTGGCTTTTACGTCTTCGTCCGTCTCGTCCGGGTTGCCGACTATAAGCGTCATGGCCGGAAACCAGTTATTTTCGTTCAAAACCCGCAAGCCTTCGAGCACGACGGACGGCCAGTCTTCAATCGAAAAAGGAATTCCCTTGCTCGGCATTATCTTTTTCGCCATGCTGACCGAGCCTGTTTCGAGACCGATCAGCGGCGCGAGAGCCTTCTTTTCCGGATGGCTGCTGAGGTAAGGAAAATGGATCGGGCTTTTCGGCAGCAAAATGCGCGAAAGCTCTTTTATAAGAACCGGATCCACAACCGCCGGCGCGATGGTTGAATGGCTAAGCACGTGCTGCTCGACGCCGGGCGTATCGACGATGTCACCGTAAAGATCGAGCAAAGCCTCGCGGTTCGGAAAATAGAACGGCGTGTCGGTGTGCACCTGACCCCAGATGAACATGTCCTCGGTCGCCAAAGAAATCTGCTTGTTCCCTTCGCGGACGTTTGCGCGAACCGCGTCCATGATCTTGTTCTTCGGCAGATCGATCTGCGGATTCAGATCGGGGACGCAAAATTTGCAGCGGCGTCCACAGCCGGTCGTCATCTCGACTACGCCGAATGTCGTCCGCGTGTCGGGGAACATTATCGCCTCGCGCTCCTGCGGATGTTTGACAGTTACCTCTTTCGGAAGTTCCTCGCCCGCAACCGCCTTCGCAAAAAGATCGAGCGTGTCCTGCGATTCGCTGCGGCCTTCGACAACGCAGTCGATTCCGAGCTCGTCGTAAAGATCGGTCTGAATTATCTGCCAGCCGCCCGAGCCGCCGACGATCACCTTGAAATCTTCACGGTGCGGATTCGATTTGATCTGCGCAAAAAGCTCGCGCGAATAATGCGAATTGATCGGCATTTTCGACGACCCGAAGATCGACGTATAAACGCCGGCCGCAAACGTCACGCCGAGCGGATTGTGGGTGGAAACCGCCACGACGCGCGTCCGCGGGCCGATGAATTTTTCCAGGTCCTGCGGAAAACACGCGACGATATCGTCCTTCGAATACGCGCGTTCGAGCGATTTTTCGACCAGCCGCACTCCGGCCGGCATATATTTCGCCGAGCCGTCTTCGTAATGCTCGACTTCGCGCCACTCGGGATACTTTTTGTTGAGAATGAACTCGAGCCAGATCGGCAGCGAGGCCATCGCCATCTGAATAAAATAACCGGCGTGGTCGATACACTCTGTCAGCGGAGCGGTCAGAACGATCAGCTTACCGCCGTCCTTCGCAGCAGGTGCGTGCCCGTTTGTCGAAAATCCGTTGTTACTGCTCAAATCGAGATCCTCCCTCATTACATTCCACGCGACGAGATCTGAAACCAATTGCCGTCCGGATCGCGTCCGTCGCACAATTCGATGTCGCCGAACTTAACTATCTCGGACATCGCGGCTCCAAATCCTTCCAGCCGCTGCCTGTCATTCTCGACATTGCCCGATCCGAAAACAAGCTTGATCCATCCGTCGCGTATTCCCGAATGTTCGTCGATCCTATGGAATGCGATGTTACAGCCGCCTGCGTCGAGTTCCGTCCAGTCATCGCCGGTTTCACCTATCGGCTCTAGCCCGAAACAGGTCTCGTAAAACTCAGAAAGGACCCTTACGTTTGGCGTGAAAATGATCGTCCGCGAAATTTGCATCGCCGCTACCTCTAAAATCTAATTACCGCATCGGGACCCCCTTCGACATGGACGGTATCGACAAAACGTATGCTCTTCGAATCGGTCGTCATAACCACGGAATGCGTGCGCTTGCCCGAACCGAAAAACCGCACGCCGCGGAGCAGGGCGCCGTCCGTCACGCCTGTGGCGGCGAAGATGACTTTCTTGCCGGGAGCAAGATCGTTCGTGTCGTAGATCTTGTCGCCATCGGTGATGCCCATTTCGTTCAGGCGTTTTTTTACCTCGGCCTCGGGCGGTACCTTGTCGCGATCGACGCCGAGCCGTTCGGGGTCGTAAACCAACTTCGCCTGAATTTCGCCGTTCAAACATTTCATTGCGGCGGCGGTGATAACGCCTTCCGGCGCCCCTCCGATACCCATCAAGGCGTGAATATTTGTGCCGGCTACGGCGGCGGAAATTCCAGCTGAAAGATCGCCGTCCGAAATAAGTCGAATTCGAGCTCCCGCAGCGCGAACCTCGTCAACAAGCTTCTTATGTCTTTTTCTATCAAGACAAATAACCGTGAGATCTTCAACATCGCGTCCTAACTTCCGCGCGATATTTTTCAGATTTTCATCGACCGGAGCATCGATATCGACCGAGCCGCGACACGACGGCCCGACGACGATCTTGTCCATGTAAATATCCGGCGCGTTGAGCAGGCCGCCGCGTTCGGCCGCGGCGAGCACGGCGATGGCGTTGTTTGCGCCGAGCGCGCAGAGGTTGGTGCCCTCCAACGGATCGACGGCAATATCGACCTCCGGGAATTCCCTTTTCTGATCTTCTGAAAAATTTCCGCCGCCGACCTCTTCGCCGATGTATAGCATCGGGGCTTCGTCGCGTTCGCCTTCGCCGATTACGATGCGGCCGCGCATCGGCACGGTGTCCATCACCTCGCGCATCGCTTCGACCGCGACGTGGTCGCTATGCTTGCGGTCGCCCTGACCCATCGTTTTGGCGGATTCGATCGCCGCGGCCTCAGTCACGCGAAGAAAGTCCAGCGCCAACTCGCGCTCAGCCTTGATGTTTTTCATCTATCGCTCCCTCGGAAAAAAAATTCGAGTTTTTACATCGTAAACAGGGCATTTTAGCATTTGTTAGGCACGATTTGACAACTTCGCGGCTGAATATTACGGTTTTAGATTGGCCTATTTTATAGGCGCGAAAGGAGATTTCCGTTTAGATGACCTACATCGTCGCCGAACCTTGTATCGACTGTAAATACACCGACTGCGCCGCCGTCTGCCCGGTCGAGGCTTTTCACGAGCTGCCCGACCGCTTGCTCATCAACCCAGACACATGCATCGACTGCGACGCGTGCCTGCCCGAATGCCCGGTCGAAGCCGTCTTTTCCGACATGTCGATACCGGAAGAATATTTGAATTGGCTTGAGATAAATAAAGACGCCGAAAACTACCCGATCATCAGCACAAAACAACCCGCGCTCTACGGCCCGACCTGCAAAGGCCAACCTGAATAATGCAGATGCCGCAACCGGATGCATTGGGATGCGGGCAAGATTTCTAACCGCAGATGACGCAGATGACACAGATTAAAATTTTTTATAAGATCCGTGTCATCCGCATAATCTGCGGTTAAGAGTTTTGCCATTGTCCCGATGCGATCGGATACGGGCCTGCGGCATCCTTCCTTTGAAACTATCAACTCTCAGCTATAAACTATCAACTGAACCGAGGTTTGATATGATCGAATCGACCGACCCGAAAAGCACCGAGAAGCCACCGGTTCGCTGTGAGGAATGCGACCGCGTTATGGAGCATTACAATACCTTTGTCTCCCCGACGAACGAGCGGCGAAACATCTGCTGGCAATGCCTGGCCCGCGAGGAAAAAGGATTTTTCGCCCACCGCGATTTCCACCGCGAAGCACGCGGCGGCGACATTCCAAGATAAGGCGGAAACACGACCGGTAGGGAGTGTGCTGGCGGCCGTCCAAAGTCTAATGTCCAAAGTCCAAGGTCGCTAGGATTAGGGCTTTGAAACATTGGACTTTAGACTTGGACTCGTGACTGACGGAGGCACACTCGCTACCGCTCGTGTTTCTGCCCTCTCTTATGGCCATTCGCAAGATCACGGAATATCCCGAAGACGTGCTTGCCAAGGTCGGTCAGCCAGTGACCGATTTTGACGACGAACTGGCGTCTCTCTGCGCCGATATGTTCGAGACGATGTACGATGCGGAGGGCGTCGGTCTCGCCGCGCCGCAGATCGGTTTGAGCCTGCGGCTATTCGTGATGGACTGCGTCGGCATTAAGCTCATCGCCGCAAACCCCGAAGTAATCCGCACTGAAGGCGAGCAGACCGGCCAGGAAGGGTGTCTTTCGGTCGGCAAAGTCCCGGCCGTCGTCACGCGCCCGATGAAGGCACGCCTCAAAGCCCAAAACGAAAAAGGCGAATGGTTCGAACGCGACGCCGAAGGTTACGCCGCCCGCGCTTTTCTCCACGAAACCGACCACTGCGACGGCAAGCTCTTCATAGACAAGCTTCCAAAACTTCGCCGCGAAATGGTGGTCAAAAGATTCAAAAAGGAAAAAGGCTGGAAATAGGAGACCAGTTTATAGTGAATAGCGAACAGTAAATAGTGAATTGGTTTTTGAGTATTACTGTTCACTATTCGTTTTCATTCTAAACCGCACCATTTTGCCTTTAAAACGAACCGTTTTTGCTTTAAACGCTCCGTTTCGGGAATAAAACGCACCGCATCTTGCCGAAGATCGCCCGCGCAACTCCCGATTCGCAGATTCCCCGGACTCCCATTGCGTCGTCCTATGCTTCACTAATCTCAATCGTGTTTTTCCGAGCTTCTTTCGTGTTTTTTCGTGTACTTCGTGGTTCCGTTCCTAAAGCGGAAAATCTAACCACGAAATTACGCGAAACAACACGAAGAAAAATCTCTTGACATTTATGCAAGGACGTGCTATCTATGCAACAGTATGTTGGAACGAGACTATGAAAAATTTCGCGGCGGGGCGAACAAGCCCACGTCCGAGCGCGTCCATGTGACCTTGAGCCCGCGCGGCGTGATCGCCATTAACAAGAACTGCTTCGCGCTCCTCGGCAAGCCGCCCGCCGTCTATCTCTACTACAGCCGCGAAAGAGACAACATCGCGGTCGATATATTCGTCGCCTTCAGCGACGGAATTCTTCGTTTCGCTTACCTAGGGTTTCGCGTTCAGCTCAACCCTAGGCTTTAATATCTGTCGCCTTCGGCAACACATGCGATCCCGCCGCGCAACCACTCTCAGCCCGCGACGCGGGCGAAATATCTGTAGCTACACATGAAGCCGAAGGCGGAATGTGTAGTCGGATACAACCAACCATTCGAGCATGTGAAACATGTGGCATATGTCGCCCACTCACGCGGGCTCCGGAATTTTCGGAACCGCAAACCCCAGGTTTCGCTTCGCTTCACCTGGGGCTACAGTCATGCCGCTGCTCCGCAGCTTATTGTCGTTTTTCGCCGGGCCGGAATTTGACGACCGTTTGGGCATCGATGTCTTTTTCAGTGAAGGCGACTTTTTTCATTTCGCCGCGGGCGAACATCTCGGCCTGGTCGGCGTGCCAGGGTGAAGACGGGAGGCGGCTTTGGCCGTAGGCGAGGATGGAGTAGGCGCGCGGGGTGTCGCCGAATTCGACAGCGAGCACCCAGCCGTCGCCGCCGCTGACTGCGAGCTTGCCGTCAGCATCGCGCGTGAAGCTCATTATTCGAAAGCAGCCGAGCTCGTTGCCGCAGCCGCCGACGGGCACGTCCGTCTTGCCGCGGCGGACGCGGTGCACGTCGCCCCAGGTAACGTCGATGCTGCCGTAGCGCCGTTTGGTTTCTTCGACCGCCCATGCAAATGACTCGGCCGCGCGTTTGGCGTCTGCCAATCCGGTCGGCGTGTTGAACGCGTCGTCGAAATTCCAAATTTTTGCAAACCGTCTGGCCGCGGGCAGCAGAACGTTGTTGTCGGGGCGCTGGCCGGAATAGTGAAACCACCAAAGCTCGAAGATGGTCGAGCCGCGGCTTTCGGGCGATGCGGTGTTGTCCCATTTTTCAAGAAGCGAAACGGAGGCAGCAACGTCGCCGTCGGGAGCCGCTGCTTTGACGGCGGCGAGCAGATCGGCTTTGACACGATCCGCAAGAAGCATTCGATAATTGTGTTTCAGCTTCACAACGTCTTCCAGGCTGAATTTTTCATCGCCGTTGATCAATTGCAACGCGAGCTGGCTGCGAAGCGAAAGCTCGGGCTCCTCGAAATTGGCATATTTATTTTTGGTGACCGGGAGGCCGCGAATGTTCGAGTAATGCGGCGAGCTGTTTTCGTTGTGGACGTAGCCGCCTTTGGGATTTTCAAATCGCGGGAGGTCGTCGTAGGGCACGAACTTCGTCCAGACGTCGGAAGTTTTTAAAGCGTGCACCGCAGCAAGGTCTTCGCCGGGCGGATGAGGCAGCAGCGGCAGCGACGCGTTCCACAGCAGGAGAATGTTTCCCGCGCGGTCGGCGTATGTGAAAAAGGATGTCGGCCGGGCACGCATCTTCATCGCGTCGTCCCACTCTTTCTGCGAACGGGCGCGCATCATTTTCAGGAACTGCTCGCCGCCCCGATACTCGCCGTCGCCGGCAAATTTGAAGACGTAAACTTTTCCGTTAGCACGGTGGACTACCGGCCCGAACCCGGTCGACCAGAATTCGCGCGTCTCGGTCGAAATGCCTTCGCCGTTGCGAAACGGCACGGTGATCGTTTCGCGTTTTAGCGGCACGCTCTTGCCGTCCAGCAAAATGTGATCGGCGTGCTTCGGGTCGACATCGAACGAATAAAAAGTGTCGAGGTCGGGCGAATTATTCGTAGTCGAAAAGCCGAGGTCGCGATTGAATCCGCCGATCACGGCGAACGGCCCTCCGATGCGAAAATCGCCGTAGAAGTTGATCACGCCCGGCACCGAAATGTGCGCTTCGTAATAACCGGCCGTCCATTGCAGATGCGGATTGCGGAGCAAAATTGCCTTGCCCGATTTCGTACGGCTCGGCGCAAACGCCCACGCATTCGAGCCGTCGTCCGACCCCTCGCCTTCGTCGTCCGTGCCCGGCGTCGCGGGCCTCTCGCCCGCAGCGGGCGGATTGAGCCGATTGAGAAACAAGCGAACCTTTCGCGCCGACGGCGGGATCGCCTCGGTCGCGGCGACGTCGATCCCTGAAAAATCTTTCGGCATCGTCCCGGGAAAATCTTCGGGGTGAAGCTCGACATAACGGTTGACACCCGCCGCAAAGCCTTCGTAAACATCGCGGACCTCGCGCGAGAGTTTAGTATAATTCGCCGCCGTTTTTTCACGCTGGCGGCGGGCAATGAAATCCGATTCGATCCGAGCATAGCCTTCGACCGACGCCCAGCGCCCGCTGGCTTCGAGCACTTCTACCGGCGTTGCGGTTCCATAGTCCTCACATTGCAGCCAAGCGAGCGCGTAGCCGGCGGCCCGCAGATTTTCGGCGCGGATGTGCGGAACGCCGTGCGCGGTGCGGATCATCTCGACCTGCCGCCATAGTTCCTTATCACGCTCGCTCGTCTGCGAAGCGGCAGTGAGCGGAAGCAGCAAAAGCGCGAGGCAAACGAATATGTATCTATTTGTTCGGTTCTTCATGCTAATTGCGGTGAACAACTATTACGCAGTTACCTGCAAGGTTGTTTTCACGCGCGGATGAAAACGCCGCGGTGGACGTGCCCTCCCTTTTCCTCGACAGCAATCTCGCGTTCGGTCTTTACGGGGAAAGGGTCTGAGGCTGACGGGGCTTCGCTAAATCTTTCGTCCTGCCGGAAAAGGGCAAACATTTCATCCGCCAGAAATTCGATGTCCGTTTGAATAAAGACCTGCCCATCTTTAGCAAGGTGTTGGGCGATCGTTTCGACCATTTCCTCATTGACCATTCGCCGCTTTGCATGTTTTTTTTTGAACCACGGATCGGGAAACTGGATCGTCACCATCTGGAGCACGCCGTGCGGAATTTCAGACAGCAGTCGGTCGAGCCAGAGCATCGCATTGCAGAATGCGTAGTGTAGATTCGTAAGCCCCGCTTCCTTCGCGAGCCGGTTAGCCTCTTCAACAAGGGGTTCGCGGATCTCAACGCCGAGATAATTCCACTCTGGCTGAGCAGACGCCATTCGAAGAAGAAAACGCCCGCGCGCGCATCCGACGTCGAGCAGCAGCAGCCGCGAGGGATCGGTGAAAACTTTCGCAAGATCGACCGGCCTCGGCGCTTGCCGATAAAACGGCGCGAGCGGATTTACGTGCTGATGAACTCGAACTCTGGGCATACTACATCGCCAGCCCGCCGTCGCACTGGATCACTTGACCGGTGATGTACCGTGCCGAGTCGGAAATCAGAAAGCACGCGATTTCCGCGATCTCCTGAACAGAACCAAAGCGTCCGAGAGGAACCGAGGCGATGATCTTTTCGCGGAAATCGGCGTTCATTTCGCCGGTCATTTCGGTTTCGATCATTCCGGGCGCGAGCGCGTTGACGGTGATGTTGCGGCTTGCGACTTCCTTCGCCAAAGATTTCATCAGCCCGATCATGCCGGCCTTCGACGCGGAGTAATTCGATTGCCCCAGCATTCCAACGACGCCGGAAACGGAAGAAATATTCAAGATCGAACCGCCGTTTTGATTTTTCATCATCGGCCGCAAAACTGCCTTCGAAAAATTCCACGCGCCCTTCAGGTTCGTGTCGATCACGGCGTCCCAATCGTCTTCCTTCATTCTCAAAATTAGTTGATCGCGCGTGATGCCGGCGTTGTTTACAAGAAAATCGACAGTGCCGAATTCCGCTGCGACCGCTTTCACAAACTCGGCTGAGTTTTCGGTATTAGCCACATCGCACTGCGCAGCGTACGCCTTTACGCCCAACGTCTCGACCTCGCCCTTCAGCCTCACCGCTTCCTCGGCGCTCTTCGAAAAATTAAACGCCACGTTGCACCCGCGCCGCGCGAGTTCCAAAACGATAGCTTTCCCGATCCCGCGCGTTCCGCCCGTAACGATCGCCGATCTTCCTTCAAACTGTTTTTCGCTCAATGTTTTATTGCGCCTCTTTGTTAGTCGGATTATAGAAAAGGCGCGCCGAACTTTCAAAGTTCCGCACGCATCAAAGTTTTGTTATAATTTCACGGAGGCAACGAAAATGGCGAGAAAGAAACAACCTGAACAAAGCTTCAACGGCAATGGCCTGCGCGATTATTCGCATCTCCCAAGATTAAAGGATCTACCTAAACCTAAGAAACTCACACCGCTTGAGAAAGAGGCAATAAAGGCTGGACGCGAAGCCCTGAAAGCCCTTAAGGAAGAACAAGAAAAATATGGAACGACCTTTGCCTGATACGTCGGTATTTTCGAGTCATATTGAACAAATCGAGCAAAATATTAGATCTTTCCATTTTTCCGCCATCGTTTTTTATGAATTAATGGCGTCGACAATTGATGAATCGACGCTGAAAAAGTACGAGATGTGGAACACATCTCTGTACAAGATCGGCAAGCTCCTGACTCCGTCAAGAACCGATTGGCTTACAACGGCTAGAGCCGTACGCCGTCTTCGCCACCTTAAACTAATCAACAAGAATCTTTCGCCAACTGTTTTACAAAATGACGCGCTGATTGCCAGAAGTGCAGTAATGCACGACTGTTTCATCGTTACCAACAACATTCGCGATTATCATTTGTTACAGAAAGTGATGCCGAAACTTGATGTAATTCCTGCAAAGGATTTTTTCAGCTAGGCGTTCAACGCATTCCGCTGCACCTCGAAAAGCGCTTTGATTCCTTTTTCCGCGAGCACGAGCATTTCGTCCATCTGCTCGCGGGAAAATGGCTCGCGTTCGGCGGTGCCTTGCAGTTCGATAAATTTGCCGGTGCCGGTGCAGACGATGTTCATATCGACTTCGGCGGTCGAGTCTTCGGCGTAGGCGAGATCTAGTATAGGCGTGGTTTCGATGATGCCGACGCTGACGGCGGCGACCTCGCTCAGGATCGGCGAAGTTTTGATTATCGAATTTTTCACGAGCTTGCGGCACGCAAGTGCGAGGGCGACGTAAGCTCCGGTGATCGATGCGCAACGTGTGCCGCCGTCGGCCTGGATCACGTCGCAGTCGATAATTATCTGCCGCTCACCGAGCAAACTTGTATCGACTATCGCTCGAAGCGAGCGTCCGATCAACCGCTGAATTTCCTGTGTTCTGCCAGAAGGCCGCTGTGTCTCGCGCTGCGTGCGGGTATTGGTCGCCCGCGGCAGCATCGCGTATTCGGCCGTCACCCAGCCGATGCCTTTGTTGCGCATGAACATCGGCACGCGGTCTTCGACCGATGCGGTGCAGATCACTTTCGTCCCGCCGACCTCGATCAACGCCGAGCCCTCGGCGTACGGCGAGATGTTCGGCGTGATCTTCGTGTTGCGAAGCTGGTCATACGAGCGGTTGTCGAGTCTTGAATAAGCCATGCATTCTTCAACCGCGGCTAGATTCCGTATCGGTTTTCATTTGATCGTTCCCAAAAACCTCTATTGCCTCGAGCTTCGAAGGCTTTGTTCCCAGGAATCTTTCCGCAACCCTCGCAAATCTGTCGGCGGCGTCGGTGACGTAAAAATGGTCGAGATCGTCGCACAGACGTCGTACTCCGCCGACTGCGTTCGGACTTGCAAGGCCTTTTTCTTCAAGCAAAGTTGTAACTTCGTCGGCCGTAGCCTGGCCCGAATCTACAAGCTTAACATTCGCGCCGACCGTTTGCTGAATCACGTCGCGCAAGATCGGGTAATGCGTGCAGCCGAGCACAAGCGCGTCCGGCCGAAATTCGCGCATCGCGGCAAGATGTTTAGCCGCAATTGCGAACGTCTCAGGCTCCAATGTCCAGCCTTCTTCCGCCAACGGAACAAACAGCGGGCACGCTGACTGCAAGATATTCGCGCTGTCGCACGCTCGCCGGATCGCGTTCGCATAGGCGTTGCTCGCAACCGTCGCCTCGGTAGCAATGACTCCGATCTTCGGGCGGTCGCGCTTTGCAACCTCAACCGCCCGGCGTCCTCCGGGGCCGATCACGCCTACGACGTCGAGCCCGATCTTCTCCCGGATCTTTGGCAACGCCAGCGCCGATGCCGTGTTGCACGCGACGACCAGCATTTTTATTCCACGGCTGGCCAGAAATTGCGAATTTTCGATCGCATATCGTTCGACCGTCGCCAGCGATTTCGTTCCGTACGGCACGCGCGCCGTGTCGCCGAGATAAACGAACCGCTCGTTCGGCAGGCGGTCGTGCAGCGCGCGATAAACCGTCAGGCCGCCTACGCCCGAATCGAAAATGCCGATTGGTAAAAGATTTTGCAAGGATGTTTACGAAAAAATCGCCCGCGATTCTAAACTACCACGACCGTTTTCGATTTTCACGCTGAGGTTTTTTGTTTTTCCGAACAAAGAAAAAGAAACTTTGGCCTTTGCCAATCGAACCGGGCATGTAAACTGGACGTATCCAATTAGAGGTATATCATAAAGTAACTTATGTTCTGTCCACAGTGCGGCTCGACACAGAGCGATGAACTGAAATTCTGCAAGACGTGCGGAGCGAATCTCCATGCGTTGCGGCAAATCATGTCCACGCGCCAGGAAGACGATAAATTCGACTGGAGCAAAACCTGGGTCGCCGAGATGTTCATGTCGAGTGAGGATTCTGTAAAAAAACAGGCCGAGATCGAACGTCTTCAAGGCATAACACCCGAGACGAAGCGCCGCGACGAGATCAAAGCCGGCGTGATCACGGCGAGCGTAGGCATTGGAGCAATGATTCTGCTGTTAGTGCTGATGGAAGGGATTATCGCCAGCGGACGGGTTTCCGACTCTGCGGCGGCTATCCTCAGCCGCGTCTGGATTGCCGGAGTGATTCCGCTATTGGTCGGCGCCGCGTTGATATTTAACGGCATGTTTATAAGTAAACGCGGCGAGTCGGCAGAGACGCGCGAACCGGATGTAAAACCAAAGGAAATAGATCACACCGAACCAGCATATCTACAACCCGCAGATACAAACGACCTT